>Ga0209191_1001420_pt1 | contig 15867 bp, 8 predicted proteins | sample S_130626_EF_Meta_FD_187320 | JGI IMG/M metagenome (GOLD analysis project Ga0209191, IMG submission 187320) | Freshwater microbial communities from Lake Simoncouche, Canada to study carbon cycling - S_130626_EF_MetaG (SPAdes) (version 2) | ecosystem: Environmental > Aquatic > Freshwater > Lake ...
TAATGCGCCCCTTAAGTAAAAAATTATCGGAATTATTAGGTCAGCCAATTATTTTAGATAATAAGCCTGGCGCTAATGGGAATATTGGTGCCGACTTTGTTGCTAAATCCTTACCGGATGGCTATATATTACTTTTAGGTAATAGCTCCTTACCAATTAGTACTGCTCTATACAGTCAAATGAGTTTTGACCCTGCTAAAGATTTAACTCCTATAGCGATGATGGTAAACACCCCTAGTGTACTTGTTGCAAATCCTAAATTTAAAGCAAAGAGTATTTCCGAATTAATTGCTATTGCAAAAGAAGATCCTAAAAAAATTAATTACTCCTCTGCTGGAATTGGAAGCACTCCACACTTAGGTATGGAAGTCCTCGGCATTGCAACGGGAACCCAATTTACTCATATTCCCTATAAAGGTGGTGGACCTGCAGTATCTGCCTTACTTGCGAATGAAGTAGATATTCTTATTACAAATACTTCAACCGTACTTGCCCAAATCCAAGCTGGCAAACTCACACCGCTAGGGACAACAACATTAAAACGATCGCCTGTCCTTTCCTCATTACCTAGTATTTCTGAAACAGTACCTGGTTTTGAACTCAATACATGGTATGGAATTTTCGGTCCTGCAGGAATGTCTAAAAGCGTTGCTCTTCGCCTAAACCAAGCCTTCATACAATGTTTAAATAGTCCTGAAATTAAACAGCAATTAATTGCATTAGCTTATGACCCAGATCCTGGGTCTGCAGAGGTATTAGCGGCATTATTAAAAAAAGATAGTGCCTACTGGGCAAACGTTATCAAAATTACTGGGATTAAAGCTGAATAATTTTTCTAACCCGCTTTCAATAATCTCTAATCAACTTAAAAGATAACCGCTATGTCCAACGCTAAAGTTTTTCAAAATCCCCAACCCTACAGCAACACATCAAAACCCAAAATAGTCTTGCCAAAGAATTCTACTGATTGTCACTGCCACCTATTCGATGACCCTATCCAATACCCTATGACAAACAATCCAGCTTATCTCCCGCCTTCTGTTTTTATTAAAGACTATTTACAAGTGATCGATACGATTGGTATTGAACGTGCTGTGATTGTGCATGCCAATGTATACGGTCTTGATAATTCTATTGCCTTAGATGTTATCGCCAGTGCACCTGATCGATTCAGAGCAATTGGTTTAGTCGATGAGGCAATTACAGACAAAGAACTTGAGCGTCTTCATCTTGGGGGAGTCAGAGGGTTTCGCTGTAACTTGGTGAATCAAATCGGTTTATCTCTGGACTCTGCAAAAAAATTAGCGCAAAGAGTCAAACAATATAATTGGCACACACAGTTTCTTCTTGATGTCGAAAAGTTTCCTAACTTAATTGAAACCTTTGCTGATTTCCCGATTGATGTTGTTATCGATCATATGGGTCGACCAGTTATTGAAAAAGGAATTGAGGAGAAGGGCTTTCAAGGTCTTATTACTTTTTTAAAAACGGGTAAGGGATGGTCTAAACTTTCTGCCCCTTATAGAACCTCTAAGGATCCTCTCCACTATCGAGATATCGTACCTTTTGCCCAAGCTCTTGTGGAGGCTGTTCCAGATCAATTAGTTTGGGGATTTGATTGGCCTCATGTCAATATGGCGCCAGGTACTCCGATGCCGGATGATGGAGAGTTAGTCAACCAAATTGGGCAATGGATTACAAACCCTCAGAGCTTACAAAAAATAATGGTTGATAACCCCACTCGACTTTATGGTTTTTAGACTTGGCCTAACTTATCTCAAAAAAAATTTGCTCAAGACTTTGTAAATCCGCAAATAAGTATTGGGGCACAATTGAGTTAATATACTCATATAAATAAATATATAAACTAGGAGACTAAAAACATGAAACATTTTTTGTGGTTTGTTTTGCTATTTTTTAGTATATTCTCTTCGAATACATTTGCACAAACCTATCCGAACAAGCCCATCAAATTAATTGTCCCATTTGCACCTGGTGGTCCAATCGATCAAACGGCACGTATTATTTCACAAAAAATGGGTGAGCTGTGGGGGCAATCGGTGATTGTTGAAAATAAAACAGGTGCAAATGGTGTTGTTTCAGCCGAATATGCTATGAGCCTACCATCCGACGGATACTCACTTCTTTTCTCTGTCATCCATCATTCTGTTCTACCCAGCCTCAAAACTAATCTTAGTTACAATATTGAAAAAGATTTTTTACCTGTCACATCTGTTGCCGTTTATCCCATCATCTTGGTCGTAAATAATAATTTCCCAGCTAAAACTGTTCCTGATTTAATTAAATATGTGAAGGAAAATCCAGGAAAATTAACATTTGGACATTCGGGTTATGGTGGTGGTACCTATCTTGCTGGTGAACTTTTTAAAATGCAGGCAAAAGTTGATATTCGCGATATTCCATACAAAGGTAGTGCTCCTGCTATGGCAGATTTACTTGGTGGTCATGTCGACATGATGTTTAGTGATGCCCCGACGGCTATGCAGCACATACTTGCTAATAAATTAAAGCCTATTGCGATTTCCAGCCCTAGTCGATTAAATCAATTACCTAACCTACCTAATTTTACGGAAGTAGGATTGCCAAGCTATAACGCCTATTCCTGGGGTGGGATTTCAGTAAAAAATGGCACCCCGATTGATATCGTTCAAAAACTAAACTTTGATATTGTTAAGATACTGAATGATCCTCAAGTTAAAGAACAGTTCTCTAAAATTGGGGCTGAACCCCAACCAAGTAGTCCTCAACAATATGGTGCTTTTATACATGCCGAAATTTCAAAATGGGCCGATATGGTCAAGCTGGGTAAAATCAAAATTGATTAAGGATTTTTTTTGAAAAATCATATTGGCATTATCGGGGCTGGTATTGGTGGGCTAACATTAGCGGCACTTTTACAAAAAAGAGGATTTAAAGTATCCGTCTTTGAACAAGCTACTAAATTTGCAAGAATAGGTGCCGGCATTCAACAGAGTGCGAATGCGATCAAAGTATTACGTGATATTGACTTAGAAGATCATCTTCGATCAATTGCCTTCTGTCCGCAAACTTGGAATAATAGGGAATGGGATACTGGTGCTGTTAAGTATGAATTATCTCTGGGCTCCACCTTTGAGGAAAAATATGGGGCCCCTTATTTTTTATTACATCGCGGCGATTTACATGCAGCAATTTTGTCTAAAGTAAATCCAAATTCTATTTATCTACAAAAAAAATTAAAGCGCTATAAGATCAATAGCGAAAACGTTGAACTCGCATTTGAAGATGGCACTGCTTACGAGGTAGATGCATTAATTGGTGCAGATGGGATTCATTCAAAAATTCGGGAGCAAATGTTAGGTGCCGATAAACCTCGTTTTACGGGACGAGTGGCCTATCGTACTACCTTCCCTGCCTCTTTAATGAATGGTTACGATATCGATGACTGTACTAAATGGTGGGGAATAGATCGTCATATTGTAATTTATTATGTAACTCCCAAAAAAGATGAAATTTATTTTGTGACAAGTGTTCCTGAGCCGGAATGGAATAATGAATCTTGGTCTGCTAAAGGAGACTTGGGTGATCTTCGAAAAGCTTTTGAAGGGTTTCACGAACAAGTTCAACAGGTCTTAGCTGCTTGTCCAGATGTACATAAGTGGTCTTTATATGAGCGCGATCCACTGCCAACCTGGTGTGATCAAAGGGTTGTATTACTTGGTGACTCGTGTCACCCTATGGTGCCCTACATGGCTCAAGGTGCGGCTATGGCAATTGAAGATGCGGCAATCCTTTCTAGAGTTTTAGATCAGCAACCAAACATTCCGGAAGCTTTTCAGCAATTTGAAACACTCCGTAAGGAAAGAACATCAAGAGTTCAACTAACTTCCCATAAAAATCAATGGATGAGTAAACCCACAGATTCAGATTGGGTTTATGGTTTTGATGCTAGGAGTGTCAGTCTTTCATAGATTGATTTTGACGCATTTAGTATCATGAATTATTCCGTTTTAAAGCCTTGGATTTGATGAGTTATTCATTTCTTTTCAAATTGATATTCAAAAAATCATCTCTTTGGGGTTGGCTAAAAACCAGATCTGTTCTCGGTATCAAACAGCTTCAATATATCCATTTACAATATAGATTCAAAATTCAAATAATATATTAAAGCTATCAGGAGAAAAAATGATCAAATATCTTAAGCGTGGTAAAGATGTTCAAATTCGTTTAGACGAAGATGTTAAAGTCCGCCAAACTGTTGAAGGCATTATTAAAGATGTTGAAGTGAGGGGTGACGAAGCGGTCAGAGAATATAGTAAAAAATTCGATAATTGGGATCCATCTGATTTCAGATTAAGTCAGGCTGAGATTGAAAAAGCGCGTAAATCTCTTTCTCCTCGTGAAATCGAAGATATTACCTTCGCCCAAAAACAGGTTCGTAACTTTGCACAAATTCAACGGGACTCGATGAAAGATGTTGAAGTTGAAACCTACCCAGGCGTCATACTGGGTCACAAACATATCCCTGTCAATGCAGTTGGATGCTATATCCCTGGAGGTAAATACCCACTTCTAGCTTCTGCACATATGAGTGTATTGACAGCTAAAGTTGCTGGGGTCAAGCGTGTTATTTCAACTGCGCCTCCATTTCAAGGTGTACCTCACCCAGCAATCGTGACAGCCATGTCGATGGCTGGCGCTGATGAAATCTATGTTTTAGGTGGTGTTCAAGCGGTTGTTGCAATGGGCGTTGGGACACAAAGTATCGCTCCTGTCGATATGCTCGTTGGCCCTGGAAATATGTTTGTTGCGGAAGCTAAGCGACAACTCTATGGGCGCGTGGGTATCGATTTATTTGCAGGTCCAACCGAAACTTTGGTCATTGCTGATGACTCTGTTGACGGCGAATTATGCGCTGTAGATCTTTTAGGGCAAGCTGAACACGGGCCAACATCCCCAGCGATTCTTCTAACCAATAGTGAAAAGCTTGCTAAAGATACTATGGCAGAAGTTGAGCGTCAATTAGCTATCATCCCAACAGCAGCAATCGCCAAACAAAGCTGGGCTGACTATGGAGAAGTGATTGTTTGTGATACGTATGAAGAAATGCTTCAGAAAGCGGATGAGTTAGCCTTTGAACACGTTCAAGTGATGACGAAAGATCCTGATTATTTCCTTAACAACATGACAAATTTTGGCGCCATCTTCCTCGGTCCAAGAACGAATGTTAGCTTTGGTGATAAGGTGATTGGCACCAACCATACTTTACCAACCAATCGTAATGCACGTTATACCGGCGGACTTTGGGTTGGAAAATTCCTCAAAACCTGTACTTATCAAAAAGTTCTCACTGATGAGGCAAGTACAACAATGGGTGAATACTGCTCACGTCTTTGCCATATGGAAAACTTTGCGGGTCATGGTGAACAGGCAAATATTCGTGTACGTCGCTATGGTAACCGTCCCGACCTCGCTTGGTATCAACCGGTTGCTGCAAAATAATGGCGATGCAAGCTCCTAACTTTAGAGTCGATGGTCAGCGTGCACTGGTTACGGGGGGTAGTCGCGGCATTGGATATTGTGCTGCGCTTGCCCTAGCCCAAGCCGGTGCGCAAGTGACGATAGTTGCAAGATCGCTTGACACACTTGAGTCCTCTCAACAAGAATTACTGTCTGCAGGTTTTACGAGCGAGATTTTGCAACTCGATGTCACCGATCCTGTAGCAGTTGATCAAGCTCTAATGGCTCGTGAACCTTTTCAGATTTTGGTCAACAATGCTGGTACGAATCGCCCGAAGCATCTCGTCGATGTTAAAAATGAGGATATCGATGCCGTTTTTGATCTCAATATCAAGGCTGCTTTTTACGTTACCCGTAAAGTAACTCAGCAGCTTTTAGCAGTCAAACTTCCAGGCTCCATTATTAACATCTCTTCTCAAATGGGTGTGGTAGGCAGTCCAAGGCGCACCCTATATTGTGCTAGCAAACATGCCTTAGAGGGCATGACAAAAGCTTTAGCATGGGAGCTTGGAGAAGCAAACATTCGTGTGAATACAATTTGTCCTACATTTATTGAGACTGATATGACGGCCCCAATGTTTGCTGATGCGGCTTTTAAAAAATGGGTAATTGAAAAAATTGCTCTTGGACGACTTGGTCAACTCGAAGAAATTATGGGTGCAATTGTTTTTTTAGCAAGCCCAGCTTCTAGCCTGATGACGGGTAGTGCTTTGATGCTTGATGGCGGCTGGTCAGCCGCATAACACAAAACCCTCGCCGTGAATGGCGGGGGTTGTCATGCTGTTGATCAACTCAAAATATTTTTTAATAGTTTCTCAGGAGATATGCGAATTGCGGCGCCGGTAGGGCATGCTCTCACACAAGAAGGTCCAGCGGAAATAGATTTACACATATCACATTTCACAGCATGCTTTCTAGAGTTGGGGTCGTAATCAGGAGCTCTTTTACCTGGGGCACTTCCAAGACCAAATAATAACCATGAAAGATCAGCACCTTTTTTCGGGGGCTTATTAACCACAATTTGTATTACTCCATATGGACAATTACGTTCACAATTTCCACAGCCAATACAGGAGTCATTCACAAACACCTCTCCATTTGAACCGCGTGATAACGCATCGGGAGGACACTCTTTCATACAACTAGGATTTTCACAATGCCTACATGCTATGGGAATATGTAATTTTGCAAAGGTGGCTCCGGCCGAGCGCTTTAAACGGGATACGCCCTCATGAGTTTCTGAGCAAGCTGTTTCGCAATTATTACATTGGACGCACAGGCTCTCATCAATCACTAGAACATCTGAACTTTCGCCAAGTCCCTGACTAAAGAAAAAGTTTGCGATATTTGATGTCTCATCATTCAGTGTTTCATGAGTAGTGTTACTTCTTAAGCGCTCAAACATTTTTCCGCGGAGCAATGCTGCAAGCTTAGGATTTTTTTCAATCATGACTTTGAAGTCATCTGATTTTAATATAATCACTTCTGTCAAAACGACTGAAGTTACAGTTGCAGTTCTTGCAGAATTATCTAAAAGGGCAATTTCTCCTACATAGTTTCCTGCAGATACATAAGCCAAAATCACCTCTTTACCATTGATGTTTTTAGAAACAGCAACAGAGCCACTTCTGATCAAATATAGACCGTCAGGGGAATCTCCTTCTTTAAACAAAGGGGTCTTAGCATTGAAACGTTTTATTTCAACATTATTAGTGAGGGTTTGTAACTCTTCAAAGGTAAATACATTACCTATATAGGTAACGAGTGCATTAGATATAAAACGGGAATCAATTTTTTTGCGAACTGAATCGTTTGATGCAATTAATTTTAAGATGGCTCTTCTCGATACCTCTAAAATACTACATCTCTCTTGAGCACGGACAGTGGCCGTTCTTCGCCTACCAGAAACTAATCCCATTTCTCCAAAAAAATTTCCTTTAGCTAGAGAAAAAACTCGCTGTTTGCCATCTTCGTCTAGAGTCTCAATACCGATGCCCCCCTCTAAAAGAATATAAAAAGTATTTGTGTAATCATTTTTTTCAAAAATAATTTCACCTTTTTCACATTTTTTAAGGTGAGACTCCATCAAAATTTCACGAACTTGTAGTTTGGTTAATGAACTAAATAAATCAACGTCAACTAATAACTTATCTAGTATTTCTGAGATAGGCTTTTCTTTATTCCATTGATTCAATCGCTCACGCAGAATTGGTTCATCAACTTGCACAACCGGTAGTTGATTGATGGTCTGTACAACCTCATAGCCCTGATTCATCGCCTGCTTAATTAAGGGATATCCACCTAAAGCACCTACAATAAATAATCCAGGTACATTCGACTCATAAGCCTCTGAGAGAACTGGCAGTGCAGTAGGGTTTTGATTAGGAAACTGTACGCCAAAACTTTCAACAAGTTTTCTCGGAGGAATTGCTCCTAAACGCGCAATAATCCGGTGGCAAGGAATCCTTTCTTGCCCATTTTTCCCATCAAAAACAAATTCCAATGGGGGATTTACACCCGTATCTTTTACTTCAACTGCAAAAGCCTTATAACTAATCTTTATCTTGCCAGACTTTTCCGCTGCTAGGATCAGATTTCTATTGCCATCCTTACAATAGATAAATTCATCATCTCTGTTCATTAGATAAACATTATTTTGTTTAGCCAAACCTAATGCGTTTTCTATTCCAGCATCACCGGCGCCAATAACGATAATTGTTTCATCTTTAAACTCTTCTGGGTCTGCCAACGTGTATTGAACAGTGGGTAAATTTTCACCCGGCACACCCATTTTACGAACATTTCCCTGTAAACCAATAGCTAAAATAATTGTCCGGCTAGTAAATGAAGATCCATCTTCACAGGAAACAAGAAAAGGATCTTTTGGCGTTTCTTTAGAAATGGCAATCACTTTTTTCTTGTATTGGATATTTATTTCTTGATCCGAAAGGCCTTTATTCCAGGTATCTAAAATATCTTCTCTTTTACCTTCAGCAAAAGGCAAACCACATCTTAGAGGCAACACTCCTGGCTCGGCCATGACATGCTTGCCCTTTTGATATTTATAAATTGTGTCAGATGCATGGCTCTCTGCTTCAAGTAAAACATGCCTATTGCCCAGCTCTTTAGCGCGAGCTGCAGCTGCCAACCCACCTGGACCTGAGCCAACGATGATTACGTCATAATCAGCGTCAATATTGTCAAATAATATTTTGCTATTACTTTGCCCATTTTCCATTACTTCACCCCATTATTCAATTGAAGTATTTGCACTAACTTGCCATATTCTTTGTTGAAATTTTGATACTGAAACTTATCTTCATTCGACAGCTCTTTTCGAAGTTGCTCAATACTCGCCTTAATGTTCGGTCGAATACTCGATGAGCCATTGGTAACGACTATATTCGCAACACTAGTTAAAGCCATATAAGCCTGCTCAGCACTGGCGTAATCATAGTATTGTTGGCCTTGAACAAGGGCTAAGAATATATCGCGGATTTTGGCTTCGTCATAGGATGATGTTTGGAGCTTGACAATTAATTGATCTATATACTTTGAAAACTTCTTTGCAGTTTCTTGCAGATCTTCTGTTGATTCTAATTTTGTACTTTTCTGAAAAGTTGCACGATTCAATTGCTCATAAAGCCGATTGTATTGGCTTAAACTCATTGGATCGATCACCTTTACGATTGCACTTAACATCAGTAAGCTACTATCATTTAAACGTATCACACCTGGCGGCATTCCATTTCTAGGAGTCCAACGTTTATTACTCATAGGATGGTGGCATGCGTGACAATCAAATGCCACGAGCTCAGGAAAGATGCCGTCATGATTTCTTTTTGCATCTGCTAAGAGATCTACTAATGATTTGGCTGTAGTCGCTTGACCAACTGCCCATAATTTAACAGGTTGCTCTGCTCCTTTACGAGCTAAATAGTCGCTATCAACTTTATAATGAGGTGGCTCAATTTTAGTAAATGTATTGATCTCAATTGACATTCTTGGATGTCCAGCTCCCATAATTCGATGTGTCACAAAACGTGACTCATCACCAACGTGGCAAGAGTTACAAAGCTTTGCCAAAGCCGCAGGATTCGTAGTTGGATACAACCCATTAGCAACGTTGTCTGCGTGAGATACACCTTTTACAGTGTGGCTTGAAATCCATTTCTCTGCTGGACCATGACAACCTTCACAGCCAACTCCATCCGTATGACTAAACCTTTCCGCACGTAATTGTGGGTCAGGGTTATGGGAATGGCAATTTAAGCAAAGAGCAGATTCATGAGCAGGTTGACCAAGGCCTAAATTTTTCGCAATCTGTTGAGATTGCTTATTAAACAAAACTTTATATGCCTGACTATGCTTGTCATAGGTTTTCCAGGTTGTATATTCATTTTGTAAAACATTCGTATTATTCCAGGGTGTCACAGAGCCATGGCAAGTGCTACTTGAACATGTAATATTTCCCTGACTCATTGCTTTTGCTTGATGGGGCAACGCCTGGGAATAGCAAGTGATTGAGAATGTAAGATACAAACAAAAAACAATGAATTGCCGATAGAGCTTTGTACTCATCATCATTTCCTTAATAGGTCAGTTTTGGATACTGCTGATTTCGGTGGTAAATAAAGTAATGGGTCTGCTGTATTAGAAACACTCCAAGGCTTACCATTACGATCTAAATATAATTTTTGCATCTCGGCAAGATTAAAAGGTCTTGAACCAATTCTGCCAAAAACAGCAATTTGATTACCAGTTTCATCGACAGCTCGATCGCGGTCTAGTCCCTTTGAAAGAGAAATTACAGGTGATCTGGTTTTTCTTGTAGCAATTAATCTTGGATTTGGTTCTGGAGAAAATCCATAAAACTTAGGTTGTAACTCAGGAGATGTCAGTTGAATCACTTTAAGTCCATTCACACCATCTGCAACGTAAGCAAATAATGAAGCATTGGTTGATGCCACAATAACATCAGACGCGTCTTGAATTTTGCCATCCGCATTAAATAGTTTGAATAGTTTAGGTTGATCAGCTTTTTCAATATCAACAATTGCTAACCCTTGCTTTCCTGCGGCAACGTATGCATATGTTCTGGCCAAATAAACTTTTCTAGCATCCTCAAATGGTGTGATCGTATCAAGGAGTTTTGGCATTCCTGCATTCGTAACATCGATAACTTGTAATCCCTTTGCCCCTGTTACGTATAAATACCTAAATTGCAATGCTGATGATCGCGCATCTTCTACTGGAACAAAGGCCCCTAACTTAGGCTTTAACGGGTCGTTCAAATCAACTATTTGAATTCCTTTAGGGGTTGTAATATACGCTTGGTAACCTCCAAGTGTAATGTGCCTTGCGCCACGTAATTGATTATTCGGATTCCAAGTAACGGCTCTTTTTAAGAAGTTATTTTTTGGATCTCCATCAGTAAATGTATCCACATTCACAACAATCAAACCCTCCTCAGCATCCACAACATATGCATAGTGATATAGCGGATGAAAAGGTTGCTCTAAGTTAACATCCCTCATGAGAGTGCCTTGATTTTTTTCTGGGGCAATAGGTTGATTCGTCGGCAACGCCATACATGTTGCATTTTTAGAAGGTACGTACGAGTTATTTCCTAAAGGAGAATATGGCGCAGTGATAATTCTCTGACTAACACCTTTATTAGCAATACTTGCAACATCGTATACTCTAAAACCACCGGCACCTTCAGCGACAAACATATATTCTCCACGCAACTGCAAACAATTAATTTGACCACTTGAAGAAGCCGTATACGACTCTTCTAGTTCTAAATTGTTACTTTGATGCTTTGCAAAAAAATCTGGGTAAGCATATTTATGTAAATAACTACCTATCACTGTTTGTGGTTCTTCCCACTCTGTTACCTTAACAGCCTCAAGGTTTTTTACTCCACCTAACCAAGCGTTATACCCAACAAAATTTACAAAATTAGTCCCTTGTAATAAAAGTTGAGCCATGATTGCATTGTTGTCATTGTCTTTTGAAACGTGACAATCGTTACAGGTTTTGGTTTCAGTAGTGCGCACAGTGTGGGCAAAATGAGGCGCAAATGCCTGAGCAGAATAGCCGCTAGATGAAATAGGTGGTTGTTGTATGTATATTTTTTCACGATTAATATTGGTGGATGACAATACTAAAGCGGAACTGGATCTCACTGGAGCTATTCGATAATTTTTAGCAGCGCCATGCTTGCCTATCTGAAAGGCATCGTCCCTTGCTACCTGGACATTATAGGTAGCATAATTTCTAGTCTCCCCGCCTTCATAATGCAATTTATCTGTCTTGTTATTTGCTTCAACTGGCAAATGACATCCTGCACAACTTGTTGTCCATGAAGTATGGCAAGTAAAACATGTCATTTTTTCATTATCATGTGCAAGATTCTTACTACCCAAACCCCATTTTCCTTGATAACCCTCTTCACCACTAGCCATTAATTTTGATCTTGCAGCTTTCTCGTTATAGTTTGGATTACCTGGGGTGACTGAATCTTTTACCAAGCTTACATCCCATTCCAAAGTGGGATCTAAAGCGGATCGTTGGTATAACTTTCCTTCTCGCCATTCAAATCTCGCACGACCATCCTGAGTTTTCAACGATAGCATGTTCATGCCACCCTTTTTTGCTGCCGGGCCGCTTGTATAGAGCGTTGGGTATTGCTTCGCAGTTCCATGACAATCTGCACAATCGATCTCAATTGCAGCAGCAACCTCGCCATAAATGTGTCCGTTGCCATGCATATCTTGAGAGAAATGACAGTCCACACAATGCAGTCCCTTGTCTAGATGAATATCAGCCATATGAACGGCCTTCCTGAATTTTTCAGGGTCATCATCACTCACCGGCGCACCCTTTGCGTCGAGTAAAGTGCCTTTTCTATCGCGTTTAAAAACATACCTAAAATTCCAGCCATGCCCATGGTAATCAGCATACTGTGCATCTTTATATACATTATTTTTCAACCAAACATCTTTTAAGAATTTAGAATCAGACCAATTTCCACGAACCGCCGCTCCCTCAGGATTGCGATCATTAATTTCACGGGCCTCTGCATCAGTTGGATATTTTTGTTTTTTTGGCCAAAAGAATGGCGCGTCTGTTTCATAGTCGTTTTGAATGGTTCCATAAAACGAATTGACGTAAATATTAGGTTGATGCATATGGCACACCATGCATTGCGATGAAGGTATTGCCCGAGTAAACTCATGTTTAATGGGATGTCCTGATTCATTTTTCGGAATTGTTGGATCTATGGTTTGTGTAAATCCTTCATTGCCAAATTTGGCATAATGTCCTGAATGTTTAGGATCACGATCATTTGAATAAATAACATGGCAGCCAGTACATCCAGATGAACGGTAATCACCTGGATTATCGTTAGTCCCTAAAAACCACAAATGCGGATCGTTTAATCTTGTTTTAGTCAGGTTGAGTACGGGCACAGAAATTCTATTTCCAGTTCCAGGGCCACGATTGGATTGCTTAATATCTGGCCTTCCTGGCTCATCTAATTTCTGCAGGGTTCCCGAAGAGTTGGGTAAACCAATCTCAGGGAATGCAGAACTTATCACGCGTCCACCATTTTCAAAAACTCTAAATTTATCACCGGGCGGAACGGTCTCCCAAGCTGGTAAAGGGTAGATCATTTCAATAATACCTTTTTTGTTCATCTCATCTTGTGTAGGCTTCACAGGATTTTTTAATGCCGCAGGCAACCCTTCTCTTGTATAAGCCTCACCTAACATATATTGCTTATAGGGTAGGATTCCATTGTTATAAGATGCGCCACCCCATAACATGGTAGAAGTAGCCATCAAACTTCGCTCTTGCGCCTGAATGATAGGAAGGTGACAAGCCCCACAAGCTTCACGGGCGATTCGAAGATCTCCAGGATTAACGAAGCGGATGAACTCGGGAGACTCTTTATTTAATCTAGCATAAGAATCAGTTGGATTCGCTGATTTAGGATAAGCCCAAAACTGTTTATCTCTTGGCAAGATATGAGCTTTATCCATAACAGCTCGATAGCTTGAGCCATCTTTTAAGACAACGACGCTATTTGCCTTCGGTAATCTAATATCAGCGTTTCCGCCATGGCAATCGCTACAGCCTAAAACAACCCCAGGATTAGCATGCATTGTGTGGCGATCGGTCTGGGTGTGGCAAGTCATACAACCTGCAGATTTTTTATCAGCTTCTGCCCATGTTTGGGATTTTGGCGCAGGAGGAGCAGTTATATACTTAATGGAGTAATCTAACTTAGGGCCATCACTAGCAGCGGCATTCATGATCGGATAAAGCACTCCACAAAAAATACCTAAGCTTAATAAGGCAGTTAGGATATGGAATTTTTTAATTAATAATTTACTCATGAATGGCGTTAGAAATTTAAAATTGCATTGAAAAGGACGGATCGAAGGGTTCCAACATTTTGACCGTAAAGTTGTTTCATTGCCTCACCAGTCTTTAAGAGAGCAACTGAGCCATTAATCACTAAGTTTTGGTTGTAATAAGGGCGCCAATGAAATCCGATTGAATAGTCAACACCAATATCGGTTGAGGTAATCATTTGATTTCTTAAAATGGCTAATGACGAGACATTCATAAAACTTAGTTGAGAAATATTCCCAAAAATACGTAATTGAGGCAAAACATCTAAATCTGTTCCTATTCCAATTAACCGTAGGCCAGGATTAATAAAATTAGACTGTCCCTGATCCTTCGAGGATCTTAAGCTGGGGAGAAGACCGTTACGCCCAGATAAACCAACGCCACCTCCACCGATCAAGGGAATCGATTGCCTTATCCAGTAACTCGTATCAGAACCTGCGAATTGCGGGTTTTCATAGATGGCATCGAATCCGTTTTCTTGTCCATCGTATGGATCTTTATCACCAGAAGCGATTAAAAAATTCCCCCGCAATCTTACCCAATTAAAATCCCTCGACAATTCAGACGCATGAAAATAAGCCTGGATACTTTCTGATTGGCCAGAAATAGGACTACGCGTATCATTTCCACTGGCAAAATAGGTAGAGGTACTGAGATTTAATTTAAGAAATTCGGACAGATAACCCAAGCTTCCATCGCCACTATAACCAAGGTAAGTGACGTTATAGTCTCTAGGTCTTACATCGCCTAGAAAAGCTGGTCGAACTAAAAAGCCATTTTCATCATATTGCGGAGATGTTTCTCGATTGATATTGTGAATCGCGGTTAACTGAGAAGTAAATCCAGGAACAGGGAAATCTTGCCTATACAGGTTAGCAGCAAAAACATAATCTTGCCTCAGGGGTTTTCCAATATTATTCAGTCCAGTATTTGTGTCTTTTTCAATTCTCTGAAATGCCGCTAAGTTATATTGATACAAATTACTATTTCGGTTGCCAAATAACCGAACACCAAAAGATGTGTCTTGGAAAAGAAAACCTCTAAAATCAGATGTGAATGGCTGAATCCCAACTCTGACGCTATCAAAATCGAACTTCGTCGACACATTTCTTAAATGGTAGTCAAGAAATAGTTCTTGAACGCCCACGTAAGAAGCATTTCTTTTTTTTCCATACGTAGGATCGACATAAAGCGCACCAGCTTCACCGACTTCAACATGGTTAAATTGAAAAGCCGGGACAAATCTAAACTCTAAATCAGGTGGTCTAAATGTCGTATTACCCTTAGTTAAACCAAAGTTCATAATCAAGGTACTTGCCTGAATAGACTGATTTTTACTACCAAAAATACCATTTGCACCAGGTCCAAAAGATGTGGTTTGAGAAACCGGCGTAGGTAAAGTTCTAAACTCAAGCAAGTTATCAGAAATTATTCCCAAATTAAAAAATAAGTCAGGTGCCAAGTTCTGCAATACCGGCAAATCGCCTTTAATTACATTTTGATTGTAAGGGTCATAAATAGGGTGTTTAAAACCCAATGACTGCATCAACCGCCACCGATCGGGTATTGAGATGGTCTCTCTTGGAAAACTAGCCTCCGGTAGGCTTGTTTGATTTGGGTCAATTGGTGGTGCAGAAATCAATGTTGGAACAGACTGCTCTCGAACGAGTGGGGGAAAAAGCTCTTTAGACTCAATATCACCCAAAATAGGATTCGTCAAAAAAGCAACGCCTGGCCCAGCCAACTCCTGAAGCGTAAAAACACCGTCGCTACCTTTTTCTTGTAAAACCCAGCCCAACTTTCCAGTTTCATTTAATTCAATTTGAGACCAATTACCATTCGTTGCTACTAAAGTAACGAGAGTTCCTCTTTCGATTTGGGCTAGTTTTTTAGATTCTTTCGAGGGTGAACTGTACGCAA
>Ga0209191_1001421_pt1 | contig 15864 bp, 28 predicted proteins | sample S_130626_EF_Meta_FD_187320 | JGI IMG/M metagenome (GOLD analysis project Ga0209191, IMG submission 187320) | Freshwater microbial communities from Lake Simoncouche, Canada to study carbon cycling - S_130626_EF_MetaG (SPAdes) (version 2) | ecosystem: Environmental > Aquatic > Freshwater > Lake ...
CCCACTTCATCGTTCGTAGCGATGTGTAATATTCATTTTACTAAAGACGCATGGTACCTCGTGACAGATTCGAACTGCCGACCTTCTCCGTGTAAAAGAGACATTCTACCACTGAAATAACGAGGCACATAATATGGCGGAAGACAGAGGAGTCGAACCCCATCCGATTTCTCAGAACCCAGTTTTCAAGGCTGGTCGCAGGACCAACCCCGCTGCATTATCTTCCATAACTTTGGTTCCCAATAGTGGTAACGATCCACTCACCTATCGCTTATCAAGCGATTGCTCTACCTCTGAGCTAATCGGGAATAATTTGGTACCAAGAGTTGGACTCGAACCAACCACACCTAGTGCTTCAAACTAGTGCTCTACCTGATGAGCTACCTTGGCATAATATTTGGGGTATCGTATGAGAATTGAACTCATGATGACGGAATCACAACCCGTAGTTTTACCACTAAACTAACGACACCATAAACTGGTAGGAGCACAGAGAATTGAACTCTGATTTGCTGGTTAAAAGCCAGCTACTTTACCATTAAGTTATACTCCCAAACAGATGCACACTTCCTCGTGCAAATGCACATTTGTTTGGCAGGGGATACAAGAATCAAACTTGTACTAAGAGAGTCAAAGTCTCCTGTGCTATCACTACACCAATCCCCAACAGAATCCTGAATTGTAAAAGAACAATGTTACTAGCACGATGGCTATAAAACAAAAAACCCTCTGGACTTTCATCTCAGAGGGTTTGGTAAGTAAACTGCTTGTATCAGTTATGTACTTGCCAAACCCCCAGAATCCTCAATCGCATTATATCCAAATGATGTGCGTGAGCATGTCCAGCCACTTAATAGCGGGAGATGTCTTTGCATCTGTTTGGATATCATTTTCGATTTCATGATTGAATTCTACTACACCTTTGGTTATTTGTCAAGCACTATCTGGATAACCCTACAACTTGTAAGGTTTTCCAGACAGTAATCTATTTAGACAAGATCTTATCTCATTATTGAATTAAAGTCAACTTTTTCAACATTTATTTGACATTTTTGCAAAAAATCTATACCAAGTTCATCTCGGTAAGAATTACGATAGTAAACTTTAGTAATACCTGCTCCATGAATTAACTTAGCGCAATGAATACAAGGAGCATGAGTACAGAATAAACTGGAGCCATTGCCTGATTCACCATCACGAGCCAATTTGATAATTGCATTTGCTTCAGCATGTATAACCTCATCTTTTGTTTTTAATTCATATAATTTTTTATTTACATCAAGGTAGACATCTGCCTTGCTCTGATATAACATTGATTCTTCTAATGTTGGATCAACATAAATCTTATTTTCGCATTCGTTTGTCCAACCAGATGGCATTCCATTATATCCAATTGAGATGATACGATTGTCTTTTACGACAACCGCACCGACCTGCAATCGTTTTGCACTGGACAACTGCGCAAATCTCTCTGCAGTGTCCATGAATGCCTCAACCCATTTTTGTTTCATCATCTACCTTTAAGTATATCCCATTTCCTATTGCAAGACAATCTAATTCTGAGTCACGGAACAATTCCTCTGCAGATTCCATATGTCCAGCAATAGGTTTCCCTGCCAAATTCAAACTGGTGTTCAATAGAACTGGGCATCCAGTAATTTTATAAAACTCTTCTAACAGAATTCTAAACGCACTACCATTATCATCGACTGTTTGAACACGACAAGTATTATCCACATGTCGAATTGCATCTAAACCAACTTCAATCAAATCACTAACGAACAGCATATGTGGATTATCTATGTCATCTATAAAATAATCTCTCATGTGCTCTCTTAGAATAGAAGCACCGAATGGTCTGTAGTTTTCTCTTCTCTTGATTGCATTGATCTTAATCTTTTCCAAATTAGGATTCATCAGTATGGATCTATTACCCAATGCTCTTGGACCAACTTCTCCATGTCCTTGATACCATGCAACTGTCTTACCAATTGATAGTAGTCTAGCAACTTCTTTGATTAGATTCAAACATGGTTCATCTTCTGGAGCAGTATCAGATTGTACAAATGGAAAATTCGGAAGAGTAAACTTAGGAAGATTATTCTTTATGCGCAACCATTCCAGAGCACCAAGTGACAATCCCTCATCAGTTGAATGTGGTGGTACTACTAAATTAGGAAACTCTTTGAGCAACTTCGTATTCCAGATAACATTCTGTGCCACACCACCACTGTAAAAGACTACATCGTCTTTCTTACAATACTGATGAAAGAAATCAACTAGGATGTCCCCAACTCGTTCATGCACTGTTGCAATCCAGTCGAGTTTTGTATGATTTGCAATGAGTTCATCTTGCTTGTAAGTTTTCCAATTATCAAAACTGAATACCTCATTTATTGAGAGCATGTTGTACTGTTTCAATTGAGTGAGATATTCTTTATCAACATTACCATACGACTGCAAGCCCATTACCTTACCAGCAATATCAGACACATGACCAAAATTGACACCAAGCAATTTACCTGTTTCTGCCATTGATACACCGATAGATCCATTCAACTTCTGCGATCCCTCAGCAATAAACTGTTCACCTTTAAACACAGACCACGCTTTATCCAAGTCACCGAATCCATCTATGACGATGGAAACATCTGGGTTATCAGTTAGCATCCAACCACTCAACGCATGGGCATAGTGATGATTAACTCTCCAAGATGCACATTTGGTTTCTAACCAGTGCCAAGGAATCGCAGGGAATACATCACCATCAGCAAACTTTGGTAGTCCTTTATAAGACCATGGATCAACAACAATAGCAATCTCGTCTAACTCATCTACACCAACTCCGAATATAGTTTTGATGTCATCTTTCCATGCATACAAATCATTATATGCATGATGTTTGATTTGAGTTGTCCTCTCTGATTTGTAATACCTTACAGTACTACCATCAAAGTAGGATATATTGCTGTCATGTTCACAAAGTCTTAATGCTAATAGTTTCATTATCTAACAGTGGCTTGTCCAATAACTGCTCCAGGTTTCTGCAGTGCTTCTTCACGCTTCTTCTTGTATTCTTCATTCTCTACAGGTAAGAGTTGGAATGTACTTGATGGAACTGCAGATACTTTTGGCTCATCATCCATCTCTTTAAATTTATCTTCACGATTCTTGTTCTTGCCTGCTGGCTGAGTTAGTCGATGAGCATCTTCTGTTGCAATCTTAAACTGCACATATGCACGATACACATCACCCTCTTTGAACACGGCAATGTTCTCTCGTTTGAACATACCAATGGCTTGTTTTACACGAACCTTTGATACACGATCAATCTCTCGTTCAACAGCTGAACCTGATCCAGCAGTCTCGAGTGTGGACTCACGAGTAACAGAATCAACATCTGTTTTCAATCGTGCAGCAAGTTGAATCTTAGCATTAAGTGTTGCCTTGTCGATTGCAAACTGCATATCTTTCGATACATCAGTTGCAGTGACTACGATAAACTTCGTATCCTCTGGATCTTTTGCAAGATACCATTGAGGAATGTTATCGAGTTTGTTGGCAGGGATCTCAACTGTTTTGTTGGGATCTCCCTTTAGGGTTGAACATCCAGATAGCAATACCATAGATGCCACTACACAAGTCATAATATATTTCATTTCAAGTTCTCCGTTTAATAACAAAATTGTGGTAAACCACTCGCCTAGCATTAATAGGCACTGACGAAATTTGTCGATAAATCTCATCTCTCGTCATACTGCTACCAAAAGTAATCTTAACTTTGGTGAAGACTGCCATCAGTGTATCTTTACTTTCTTTAGCATCAGACATTATGTCCGCTTGCCACCAGATACCATCAGGTAAAGCCAACTTACCATGTAAGAGATTACTCTTAATTCCATCATAGGGATACATCATATGCATCTTGTCATCGTATACACTAAACAAGTAAACATACATTGGCTCTCTAGTAATTACATCAAATGGATATTTCTGTCCATTGTATGCAAAGTTGCTGGCATTCTCAATGTCTCCTGCCAGTGTTCTGCTTGGGTCAAGTTCAACCTTAACCTCAACAACACAGATATCTTTCTTCTGTTTTACCTTCTCGCTTAATACTTTCTTAAGAGTACCAGCAGATTCAACTTCAGTCTTCTTAACATATTCACACTCAATGCCTTCTGCATTTCGTTCTCTGCAAATATGTTGTTTCTTTACTTCAAATTCTTTTTCAGCGTATCGTTCAATGGCATCACTAACTGCGAATGCTTTTGCTATATTACAATCGGTGGATTCACCTGTCCCAAACGAAACATCTGCGTAAGCATTGACACAAACCAACAACCATAATATAGCAAACTTCTTCACTTTACGCTTTCGAATCCTCAATAATTTTATCTAACTCTTTTGATGCATCCCAGTACTCTTCTGCGAGTCCTCGCCATTTAGTGACTACTAAATCATCACCATCCCAGCGACTCCATGTTTTACCATCCCAGTTACAGTACTGAGGAAAGTCCCATGCAACAGTAGTTACTTCATAACGACCAACATAAGCAGGATTAACTGATGCATCAAACCAATCTGTTCGTTCCAATTCTTGTAGTTCTTCATCGAACTGCTCTTCTTCGTATCGTTCTAGATCCTCAAGAGCATTTGTGAAGTCAAGAATATCCTCAGGCAAATCTTCGATTGAACCACGATCTGTCCAATCAAGTTCAGAATAGTCATCAAAACCATTTTCGAAACGACCAGCAAATCCCATTCCAGGTTCATGATATAGTGCACGAACAGTCCAACCTTCTGTTTCTAAGAATTCATACAGTGTAGTTGGAGGAGACCATGGAGAATCAAAGTGCATGACAATAGTGTTGTCATCTTCTCGTTCCCAATCATGCATAGTGACATCCCACTTACAACCCCAGTTATCACAATTCCAACTATACCAGTTATCTTCTTCAGATGCTGGTCTTGGTCGTAAATGATTAAATGGTTGAGATTCTTCTTTCTGCAGTTCTACTTCGAAAGCATCAATCACTTCTTTACTATCGTGATGCAATGTTGCGGTATTGTAACACCAATTAGGCATAGTTCACTCCATTCATAATAAGTTTCGGTTAATCTATTATACTACTTTTTTGGTTGCAAGGCAACCTTTTCTTTCCACTGAGCAACTGCAGGAATGATACCTGCATCTGCCACGAGTTTCCATGTAATCTTTGGATACATTTTCTGCAACTTCTGGTCTTTAACTGCAATGAGAATTGCAGCTTCAGTAGGATGGATACCTTCCAACAGACCAATGAACAGAGATTCTCTCTTGATTGGCTTTAAGTCTTGGCGCATGAATACATACATTTTCTTTGCTTCAAGAAACAAGTTTGTGTCACACATTCCAACTGGTTGGTCAGCAGGTTTGAAAGGTGGCTCTCCCTCTGGAAGAAGCATCTTGTGTGATGGTAAGAAGTTATGTGCGAACAATACCTTCAATAGAAATTCATCTTTATGTTTCTCAATTGTCTTAGGATCATCGTTGATCTCTTTAAGCATTTCGGTCAAATATTGTTTCATTAAAAATCCTCTAGTTCGTCTAATAATAAACGGCAACGATGTTCAATCAAATAGTTCATGATAGTCATCTTATCACCACTCGGTTGTGTATTTATGTATGCTTTGATAATGTCTTCTGAAACATCTGGAGGGATGAAGTCAAAGTCCACCAGAGTTGCATTACGATGCCAGTTGCGTCGTTCCTCATCATTCTTACATGCAGTGAATCCATTCTCAAAGAACTCTTGGAGTCGTTTAGCACTCATTGGCTTTTGTCGTTCACCTTCCATGAATACATTGTCTTTACTCAGGATGTTTGGAACACCATCACCAGTATCACCTTTAACAATATGTTCAATCTTATGTTCAATGATTTCTTTATGAGTTGCAGTAATGTATTTCTTCTGCATTGGAGACCACTGCTTCACATTGTTGAACAACTGCAACTGTTTGAAATCTTTGTCAGAGGACAAAATCAATACTTTCTGTGGCTCTTCAACCAATCCTTCTTGGACTAACAGATTCTCTTGCGTATACTTAACCAGCACTGCAATGATGTCGTCTGCTTCTGCACGATCCACATGGAGTACTCGATATGGGAATACTTTGGCTAGGTCTTCACGCATCTCTGATAGTGTATCAAAGATTAACTTCCAATCGAGATCTGACTTGTCACGATTAGTCTTACGCATACCTTTATAGAACTCAAAGAATTCTTTACGCCAGTACTTACGACCATCGCAACAAATGACCAACTCTCCGTAATCTTTACCATACTTCTTCTTGTATGACTTGAGTGTGGACAGAGTCACATGACGAATAAGATTCTTCACTTCGGACTCTGATCCTTTCAACTCTCTTTGGAAAGTAAGGATGGCTGCAAGAGCAACCTGACTGTAATCAACTAATATCATAATATTTCTTTCAGCACATAAAAAAGTGAGAGATACAATACCTACCATTACCTGTCATTTTATCTTCTTCGGGTAATGTTAATGGTGTGACAGCATGTTCAATCTTGGATGGGAATATAATGCATCTATTGTTTTGGAGTGTTAATGTATAATTACCGAACTCTGGAAATACCAGATCTCCACCAGTAAATTTTCTTGGTTGTTTAAACAAATGAATTAAAGAAGTCATGGTGCATGCATCAATATGTGCATCATAGTTACTTTTATCTTCATAGTAACTTAACAACATCGTATCTCTAGTGCATCGAGCAATGTATTTAAATATCCAATGACTTTTCTGAAGAAACATCATTATCTCTTCATCAAAAATCTTTCTATTGATTGTTAGTATGTTAGAAATAGTTCTATTTCCAGAGTACGCTTCATCAAGATAAATTCCAAAGTTGTTCTTGGCTAATTTTCCATCTTCATAAAATGCAGATCCTGTTTTATCAGCAGTCACTAATTTATCTGGATGAGTTAAAAACTCTAACTCTCTCCAAATTGAAGATAATTCATTCGGCTCATAAAAGTTATCTAGAATTGCATGAGGGAATGGATTAGCCATGTAATTAATATCCATCAAAATGCTCCCAACAAAATACATTCTTCATTTACACGACCATTCGGCACAGTTGGCTTAGTTGTCAATGTCTTCATTGCATTATTCAATGGTCGTTTGCCAAGTGTTAGTCCAGTGAAGAATACATCTGGCTTGCGCAACATCAGTGTCTTAGATTCTTTCACATCAAATCCGATAATTGTCGTACCCTTAACTGTCAGCACATCGTTGATGGCTTTGTAAACAGTTACCTTACGATACTTCGTATTGTATACCCATACCTCAGATGACCCAACAATCGTCTCTGGCTTGATTGACTTTAGATTAAACTCAGCAAAGTCTTTCATGTACTTCATCTTGGCAACCACTTTACTTGGTGGTTGTGGCTTACGCTTTCGTGGTGCACGATTCGCTTTCGCAGTCTGCACTTGTTGTTGGCAGTCAGCGATGATACCTTCTACAAACTCAGCAAACTTCTTTAGCTCTCGTCTAGTGAGATATGAATAACCCTCAGTGAGTTGATCATCTTCACCATCAAGTGCTTCACGCAATTCTTGCGCTGTTGCAACAAACAATTCACCGATTCGTTTTGCAATAGGTGCACCAACTTCGTTTTTTAACAGATAATTCTTAGCAGAAAATTCACTCTTACCTCGAGTAATAATCCACTCATCAATAGCACCCTCGAATTCACCAGCATGTTCTCTGGCTTTTTCTTCCATTCGTTCTTGAATGCTAATGACATTGGTTGGTGCTTTCACGACTTCAACTTCTTCGATATATTTTGCAGCATTAGCCAGTAGTTCTTTTAACTTGTTTGTAAAGAATGGGCTATACTCAGACAATTGTTTCAAGTCTGTCTGCTCATTCGACATGAGACGACATAATGACCCAAATGTCTGGAAATGAAAGTCAGGGAGTTTCTTAAGTTGTTTAGCAATCTTGGGCTCTTTCTTTGAGAAGAACTCAATCGTAAACATCTTCTGTTCTTTTGACCCAGTGTGCACTGAGTAATATCCCAACGCACGACTCAGACTGGTCGTAAAATCAATCTGGTCGATTGTTGGTTCGAATTTCTTTTGTGATGCAAGAATTGCTTGATTCTTTGCACGACGCTTTGCAGTATTCACAGCCATAGGTTTGTAACCTCCATAATATAATATCTATTATACCGCAATTCGCAATTAATGTCAAGCACTATTTTGCAGTGATTTTCTCGTATAGTTCCACGAAGTCCTCATGGTCTGCAACTTCCTGTGCAAGATTCTGTTTATGATATGTCTTTGCAATCTTGGAAATAACTTTCTTTGGAATTTGCAATGTATCAGATTGTTCTTTAACGATTTCTCGAATTAGATCTCGTTCTGCTTCAGTGCGAATCATAGAGTTACTAATCTCTTGAATAGCACCTTGTAAATCTTTTTTCTGTTCGGGTGTTAATGCGTAATTCATTTCTTACTCCCAAATGATACACCATTAGTTCCACCGATTACACCACCAAGGATGACTGCAGCCATCCAAGTATCAAATGTAACTGGAATCGCCAGTGCTGGGAATAATGTATTCAAAGACCAAATAGTTGCTAGTGGAAATAACAATATCAATATTAATATTGCTACAAGTATGGCTAAAATTTTCATAATTCACTTTCAGGATTGTCCCAAGGTTCTTGGGTATGTTTACGAGATAAAGGTGGAGGATTATAATTATTTGATTTTGGAATAACTGTATTCTCTAATCGAATGAATAGGCTAGTACAAGATTCCCAATGCTCTGTATTTTTATAACCCCAAAACGGTACTTCAAAATAATTAAAACTGGATATTAAACCAGCTGTATTTCTATACCAGTCAGAGTTATCTAATACGATGAACGCAGGTTTACCTTTGGACAGTATTCGTTTTGTTAGTTTATATCTGTTACATGCAGAGTCAATAATTACAATATTATTTTGATTATCTAAATCAAGATCAAATTCTCCATTAGTTAATTGTCTAGGTTCAGCATGGATATATTTTGTTTTAGTTAAAGAATCTTTCATCTTTAAATACCAGTCAAAATCAGTTTCAAATGTAGTCAGAGATTTTACTTTATCTTCGAAATACAATGTACTGTTACCAGATCCAAACTCAACTATGTGATAGTCAGAAAAATCGTGGCTTTCAAAATAATCCATAAAAGAATATGTAAGCAATGGATATGGCTTACCATTTCTCATTGCAATTCCATTTTCTATAGATTCAAAATATCCTCTTAATTCTAAACTACTAAGCATACTACCTAAAGACGCACCTTGCTTGGTCATCTTTTTAAAGTTAATGTTTTTCTCAAATTGAGAATCATCGCCTGTTATGGCATATGCTTCACCAAGATAATCAAACTGTTTCATTACAGATTAAAACTCACTTTCGTTACGGAGTCCCAGCGGAAGGATCTCCATTCTTGTTTTTCTGTATCGAAGACACGAACTGCGGATCCAGAATCCTTGGTACTTGTTCCTTCGGTTTTTGGTTGTTTGTCTGTTGGAATTCGTCCTTCACAGAGAGTACATCGCATATCTCTAAGTGTACCATCTTTTTTGGTAAAAGTAACGCACAAGTCTTTGATGTTTTCATCGTGTAGTACTCCGAGAGTCCATGTTTTAAATTCGTCAAACTCTTTATCCGTTTTGAACACTGTTTGCATTATCAATTTCCCTTTTCAAATCTTCAATCATTGGACCAAAAAATGTAATGAATTCTTTGGTATCATAAAATGTAGTGTGACCATTATCTGTTAGAATCTTTCCATCTTCTTTATATGAAGTTTGTTTTACTGTAAACTCCACTAAATCATATGGATGAGTCTTAACGACAATCACTCTTGTTAATCCCTCACGAACCAACTCATACTCATAGTTCATCTGTTGCCTTTCTGTGCTTGGGTTGACGAATGTACTGAACCTTGCTCTCCACTTTTCGCATGCGATATTTTGGAGTGCGCAAATCCTTTGCTATTGGATTTCTAGGTTTCATTGTTCTATTATACATGTCTTTCTCTTACAAGGCAAATTTCTTTAGTAGTTGTTTTGCATCGTTGCAGTCACCCATGAGATTATCCATCTCTGCAAGGATAATCATCTGCAGCAGACTATCTGCAAGTTGCTGGTCTTCATCATCTAATAGATTATACCATTCCTCGTATTCTTCAATTGAATCTAAAGACCACATATGGTCTAGCATCTCAACTTGATACTCAGTTAGGTTTTCAATCTTAATCATCTTCCATCTCCAGATTATAGTTAATTGCAATTCGTTTATCATAATTTTGTGGTGGTGAAGCACTGTGCATATCACTGCCACTAAAATATAAAAACCTTCCACGAGCAGGTGCTACTTTCGCAACAACTTTTCCATCTTCGTATAAAATTGTTTCTCCATCTGATTCGTTTACATAATACAATAACACATGATGTTTATACGAACCATCTACATGAGGTGGACAAGGTAACTTTGGATAATTATTTGGCTGAGCAACCATGTAGTTGGCTCGTGCTCTAATTATACTTTTACATTTTAACCCACTACCATCAATGAATTTACCCAACAAAATCTCTGAAATATTATACCATGGAGAACTTGCTCCTCCATTTCCTGAAAACAAATGCGCAAATGCTGCAACATCTTGATAGTCAGATGATTCTGGAACATAAGACTCGTCATAAACTGTCTTTCTGTTCAAGTACCATGGAAACATATTTGATGTTAAAGTCTGCTCGACCTCTTCCATCAGATATGCTGGCACTAAATCGTCATAGACTTTGTAGTCCACTATACCATTTCCTTAATGTTAGACCACTTGGCCAACTTTGCTCGTTTGGCTTGTGCTGCTCTTGCAACTGCACTCGCATCGATGATTTCTTCTTCAGTCAGCATCTCAATCATGCATAGCAAATCACCAATTTCTTCTTCGAGTCGTTCACGATTTGTAGCACCAAGATGTTCACCATCAACTCCGAATCGGAATACTTTACTTATCGCTTGCGCAACTTCAGCACATTCTTCTTGACAGATAAGCATAATTTCTTCCTGTCGTGCTGTTTTCATTCTATTCACTGCAAATTTATTCATAACTACCTTTCAAAATTAGTACTGGTTTTTCTTTATAGTCTATAGCCAGTAAAAATAGACTGCTGCTGTTTTGGCTGTTTAAGGTCTGCCACGGATATCCCTCCACAAAGACCACTGGGTTTAACCCCAATCTTTCTTATCACCGTATTGCTCATTGTAATCGTAACCAGCATGGTATGCTTCTAATTCATCTGGTTCAGTTGCTTCTATTCTTGGACCAGATCCACCACCAACTCCACCACGATGTGGGTCACGAGCACGATGGTAGTAAGAGTCCGCTGAACCACGATCAAAGAATGATCCATGGCTTTTGTCAAACATTGAAGTTAGTGCTTGTGCTTCTTTATAAGTCATTCTAATCATTATTGTTCTCCATAATATTGAGCATCATCGTTTGCCACTTCATCTGCATACGACAAGAACTCGTACTGTTTTTCAAGTTCTAAATTCTCACGCTGTTCAAATGCGTCTTGTACCATTTGAATTGGAATGTTAAGTTTAATTGCGATAAACTTAGCAGACATACCTTGTTCAATTAAGTCGTCAATTTCCATTGCTAATTCAGCCATCTTACTCATAATTATACCTTTGAAATTTGAACATCATAAGAAACACGATTCATCTTGTGGTCATACACTGTCATCGTTGATGCAATACCGATTGCATTAAACATATTCTCAAACAACTGACGAACAACTACATTCACACTAACTGAATCACCAACACCACGCTTGATAGCTGCACCTGTCGTATAGAAAGATACACCATTTACAATCACACGATATTTCATAATCAATCCTTATTTAAAAACTATCAAAGCCAACAAGATGCTGTTGAAGAAGAAACCGACTGCATTTGATACGATATACAGCGTATCTTTTTGCACGATTGCTCTAAACAAGAACAACATCAAACCAGACCAAACAAGAATCACCATGCTTACTGGTGGAACATTGTTTGAATAACCTAAAATCACTCCAAGAGTCGTTGGGAGAGTAGCACCATGAATCAGTACCATTCCTAACCAACCACTAAGAGCACCTAACTTTTTAATTGTATTTTCATTTTTCATACAACTATTATACACCAGATTGCAATTAAAGACAAGCACTTTCTGCAAATAAAAAACCCCTGTATCTACAGGGGTTTAGAAGGGTTAATAACCCTACAGGTCGTGGGGTTATCCTAACTTAGGTTATTTTTGAAGATTTTCCAAGCATTTTCCCAACTCCATCTCTGGCTACCTTGTAGAACTCTTTCTCTATTTAATTGCATACACCCATGAACAGCATCTTGTAAGTTTTCATTCATAAATCCAGTCTCTGCTTGGTCAATTACATCTAGTGGTCCATCGCATGGGAATGCTGCAACTGGAGTACCACAAGCCATTGCTTCGATCATAACAATACCAAATGTTTCCCAACGACTTGGAAATACAAACACTTCAGCATTTGCGTAGTATCTTGCTAAATCTTTTCCAGTTTTAAACCCTGTGAAGTGAACATCTGGATATTGTTTCTTGTATGTTTCAAGCATTGGTCCATCACCGACCATAATCTTTTGATATCCACTATACTCTAATTCAAAAAACTTTTCAAGATTCTTTTCTTTGCTAACACGAGAAACACAAAGCAGGTATTTTCCATTTATATTATCATGTCTGTAAGACGGATTGAATATTTCTCTATCTACACCACGAGTCCATGAAATAACTTCTCCACCGAACCCATGTGCCTTAAGATCCTTCACCATAGTTTCAGTGGTTGTCAATACCTTACCACTATGCTTATGAAACCAGCGAACAAATCTCCAAGTTATCCACTCAGGAATGCCAAATAAGGTTTTAAGTCCTTCAGGAAACTTAGTATGATAAGCAGTGTTGTGGCTAATACCACATTTTGAAAGATATGCTCTAGCCCACAAACCCAAAGTACCTTCGGTGGCGATGTGGATATAATCTGGATTGATCTCCTCAATCTTCGAGCCCACTTTCCATGGAAGGGTAATCTTGACTTCGTTGTAGCGAGGGCAATCAAAATGGCGGAACCTGCTGGGATCAAGATAATCAACAGTATAACCATCCCGAATCGCACACGCTTCAATATTTTTGTAAGTGGTAACGACACCATTAATTTGATCTGGTAGATTATCGGTTACAATTAAAATCTTTTTAGTCATCGAACTACTTGAGTATGTTTATGCTTTAGTGATTTCTTCAACGCTTTCAACCACAGTTTCTTTTCTTTGACTCTGTCGTGGTTGATGCATGCTAGATACATCTTCTTTATTATTTTCTGCACTTTCATGGTCGGTCTCCTTTGTCCATGTTATTATTTCCCAGCGTCCATCATGATGCTCAACAAGAGCAGTGCACGACTCAACCCAGTCTCCATCATTCATATATGTCACACCATCGATCTCTTTGATTTCAGCATGGTGAATATGCCCACAGATAACTCCATCATATCCTCGTTTCTTGCAGTATGCTGCAAGATTCTTTTCAAACTGGAACATGAAGTCAGATGCTTTTTTAACTCGGTGTTTTAAATATTTAGACAGTGACCAGTATCCAAAACCTAGTTTGTGACGAATCCAGTTGAAACGAGAGTTCCAATCAAGAACTAAATCATATAGTTTGTCACCAAGAAATGCAAGCCATGGTGCCAGTCTAGTGATACCATCGAATAGATCACCATGTGTGACTAGGTATCGTTTACCATTTACACCGATATGTTCTGTTTGATTTTTTATTTCAATTAGACCGAAAGAGAATCCGTATGGGATCATCGGTCTTAAGAATTCATCATGATTACCTGCAACATAAATTACTCTCGTTCCACGCTTGGCATGACCAAGTATTCTGCGGACAACATTAGTGTGGCTTTGTTTCCATCGCCACTTGTTCTGTTGGATTTTCCAAGCATCAATTATATCACCCACAAGATATAGAGTCTCGCAGGTGTTATGTTTCAAAAAGTTATTTAATTTGTTTGCTTGACAATCACGAGTACCTAAGTGAACATCACTTATGAATATCGTTTTATATTTCATTATCCTTTTAACTCGCCACGCTCGATCAGAATCTTTTTATTAGCTTGATGCTCTGCCTGTGTCAAGTCTTTATTTTCACCTTTGTATGGTACTGCGTAGTTGTTTTGAATTAACCAATCATTGACACGAGTGCCATCTTCAAGAATAATTACACCAAGGATTCTACCAAACTTATCATCGTTGCTATCAGGTTTTTGTGTTTCAATAATTTGCCAAGAACCAATAGGTAGTTTCTCTGCTAATTTCTTTTTAGAGAGTACACCACGAACCTTTTCTTCTGCAATAGTAGTTCTTGATTCTGGAGTATCGACACCAGCCAAGCGCACTCTTTGATTAGCAAGGATAATTTTGAAACCTAAATCTAAATCGATGTCAACTGTGTCACCATCAAGAACTTTAATAATCTTACATTTATATTGATACATAATATCCTCAGTCGTTTCTAGTATTTCTTGTTTGTGGATCGTCTGGATGTAATTCAACTGCTGGAGTTACTGCCAGTGGCATTGGTCTTGGTGCCATTGAAACTGGTGTTGGTGTCACACTTGCTGGCACGACTGGTGTTGCTACATTTGCAGCAGTACCAGCAATTTTCTCTTGTGTACGACCAAACGCTGCAATACCTAAAACAGCACCCATTGCTAGGTGGAATAAACCAGCACCTTGTAGTGTTAGTGGATTCCATTGTGTTATTGGAGTATGAGTAATTGTTTGTAGTAATGACCATGCAACTGGAAATATTACCATGTCCATCATACAGACAACCATGTACATCCAACCCATGGCTGGACGCCATTTCTTCTGCATCCAGTCTTCGTCTTTTTTAACTTCTGTTGTCATTTTAGTCTTTCTTAGGTGCTGAATCTAATGGTTTGATTTTCTTAGTAACATTAGTTTTTTCTTCAAGAATAGCAATGTGAAGTCTATTTTCTTGAATGGCATCTCTGTTGCGTTGAACCGCTTCTGTTAAATCTTGACGCAGTTTTTCACGAGCAAGTTCTGCGCCAGTGTTTGATGCTTGTTTATTGTCGCTTGTTACTACTAGACTAACTTTTGCATTTAGTACAGTAACATCATGCTGTAGTGCACCTAATGCACTAATCAAATAACCTGTGCTACCAATCAATAGTGGTAGCAATGCAAATAATAACTTCTCAATGAATGCACCTTTTTGATCCTGTTTATTTTCTTCTGCCATTTTAAAACTCCATTTATTATAGTGTTATTGGAATCCATAACCACAATGCTTGTGACATCATTAATGCAGCGACAAGCCCTACTATTTTACTCGCAGAATATAATCTAGTGTTGACTGCTAAGATTGATGCTGTTAGTAAAACAATTGCAATTTGAAACAAAGAACCAGCATATGTATACCAAGGAGATCTTGCTTTAGCAACAGATCTCTCAGCTTCTAATGCTCTTGCCTTTGCCATTAGTTCTTTCTTACCTTCTTTTGGTTCATTCTCATATCGATCAATCTTTGCCTTTAGTTTGGCAATTTTTTCTTTATCACCACGAAACTGCGCATCATCTAAAGATTGTTCTGCCAATGTTTGTTTAATAGACTTTGCTTGATAGAAAGACCATGTATTGTTTGCTTCTATAGTATTGTTTAGAATTTTGCTAGAATTAGAAC
>Ga0209191_1001428_pt1 | contig 15827 bp, 18 predicted proteins | sample S_130626_EF_Meta_FD_187320 | JGI IMG/M metagenome (GOLD analysis project Ga0209191, IMG submission 187320) | Freshwater microbial communities from Lake Simoncouche, Canada to study carbon cycling - S_130626_EF_MetaG (SPAdes) (version 2) | ecosystem: Environmental > Aquatic > Freshwater > Lake ...
ATTATCGACGGACGCTCGGATCAATTGTGTCTTGAACTTCGATTCAAGCCATCTGCCATACGAGTTTCTGTCAAACTTTCCACTCGTTTTGTACCACGATAGTGTGATGTCATCAAAGTTCTTTTTATCCGCTATATAAATGTACAAGTTTGCGTCCGACTTCAAGATTGACGATGTTGACATTTTATATGTGATGTTCCTCTGGCGTGTGTATATTTATATGACATTTGACAATATGATATGCTCGTATCGACAAACTGAGTTTACATGATATGTATATTGTATTATATCTTGAAGCGGTGTTCATGAAGACGTCTGTAAAGACCATTGCCACCGCCGAGAATGATTGGTGCCTGGAAGGGAAATATGACTCTCTCGCCTCTGAGCATCGGTTCCAACGGTGTTCCAATCAATAGAAATTCTAGGAGCAGGAAACGACGCATGTCCATGCCAGATGGCATATCCTCGCGACCGGAAGCGCGTTTCACAGACGTCATATCGGCCTCCATCAGGAAAGCATCCAACCGATCGTTCTCGCGAAACCATGCCAATGTATCCGCGGCGTGAGCAATACTCCATGGAACCAATCTGCGAGCCATATCCTTGCCGGTTTGTTTTGTATCCGTGAAACCGAACAGAGACACACCGCAACCACGAAGATGCGTCTTGTGCTGCATGAAGGCTTCCCACTTGAAGATATCTTCGTACAAGTTTCTGTGGTCTGTCTTCACGATCTCGTAACTGTCTCCCTTCTTCTTGGTAGCCGGTGGACCGATTGCCGCGTAAGATGCCACCACATACACGTGTGTGATGAGCACCCACGCGAGGCTCTCCTCGAACTCTGCCTTCCTCCCGAGAGTCACCCTCCTGTCATCGCCAACTGGAAAGTTAACTCCCTTGTTGGATACGATAATCCCCTGTGCAACAATCTCCCCGGAGTCTCCGGGGGCATCTCCGGATGTTGATATCAGAACGGGTTCGAAAGCGAACGAATGATACTCGTCAGTTATCTGTCTGTGGTTCTGATAGATCTTTGACTTGTCTCCCAATCCTGTGGAGGGTGGCTTTCTGATCTGGCCAAAGACCGGCATCACGTGACCTATCAGCTTCACGATATGTGCGATCTTCTCGAACACGGACAAATCATCCGCCAGAGAAACTCCATGTGCCTCGGACATTGCGAAAGAAATGTTGACCGCCAGCGATGCCCTTGAAAGGACAATCGTGCTCAACCCGCGAGCCTGAGTTCCGACTCTGAGTAGCTCATCAGAGATCCTGCTCGTGTCCAACACCTGTTCATCATACAGTCTCACTGTCGGGATCGAGATGGAGTCTACTTTCATGCTGTCTGCGAAGCGCTTTCTGTCGTTCTGTCCGAGACACTCACGAACTGCGAACTTCTTGTTGGCATTGCGACGATCCGTCTTGACGCGCTCTCCGCCGACAGTCATATCACAATCTTCGACGATGGTGATGTTATCCGGATCAGACGGATCGTTAATCTTCTTCTTCTTAGGATGAGAGGTGTCGGTCATGATATCATTCGCAAGAGCAGACAGGGTGTCAATGTCTATATATGGCATATCGTTATCGGCCAGAAAACGCTTGAAATCATCATCATCGAAGTTAATGATGTCTGAGAAAGCTGGAGAGCTCATGATTGAGAGTGAAATATTTTGGTATCAATACCATCCGATGTCTGTATAAGTATCGAAAATACTTCCTGGGTCAAATGACAAACAAAGTCAACTTACATATCTTATCCTTGTGTTAGAAATCAGCGGTTATCCTGCGTAAATATAGCCATAAAAATAAAGTCGGAGTTTATAAATGTTCGACGGTCATTATAAGGATTGGATAGACTCTCGAGTGAATTGTCTGAAGAAATATGTATATCCAAGATATTTCAAGTCTAAAACTCTGCTAGAAATGGGATGTGGTCATGCTCATGTAGGACAAAAATTTCACGAATGGGGGGCTATTGTAACAGGTGCGGACGCAAGAATGGAACATTTACAAGTAGTGAATTCTACGAAACCTCATATCAAAACACTCACATTCGATGCTGATAAAGACGATTTAGAAGATACATATGATGTAATTCTACACTGGGGAACGTTGTATCATTTAACAGAAATAGAAAATCACTTAGAAAAAATTTCACGTAATTGCAATGTACTGCTTTTAGAAACGGAAGTTTGTGATTCGGACGACAGTGCTTTTTTTATAACAACTATCGAGAAAGAGTACGACCAGGCATTCAGCGGTACTGGTATCAGTCCGTCGCCGGCGTATGTCGAAAAAGTATTAGAAAAAAACGGATTTCAATTTAAACTCGTGAAGGACCCGATTTTGAATTCTGGCTTTCATTCGTATGATTGGGAAATAACTAATACAAAAAAACGCCGCGACGGGTTGCGGAGATTTTGGATTTGTTGGAAAAACGTGGCCTCCCCGATAACTGAAAGCATGAGTTCGGTGATATGTACAGATAAAAATCCCCGCAGAGTTGCGATTGTTTTTGCCGGTCGCGCTACTTGCTACAAAGATAGTTTACATTGGTTCAAGGAGATTGCCCGAAGGCACGACGTGCATTTCTATTGTTCGTTAAATTCGGATATTAAACCATATGAAGATTTTATTAAAATGTTCGACATAAAAAAATACAACTTTGAAATTTATCAAGCACCCGACGAAATAGAAATTGCGAGTGGTCCCAATCAACTATCGATGTTTTATAATCTGATGAAGGGAGTTGACTTGGTACCTGCGAACGAATATGATATTATAATGTATGCCAGAACAGATATGCTATATGAGGAGAATATCGAGTTTACGTTAAGCGGTGATAACGATATTTTTATTCCATGTGGTCATGACTACACGGGAATAAACGATCAGATGTGTTACGGTTCCCCTGGCGCTATGAAAACATACGCATCGTTATATGAAAACATTGCTACATATGTCTCCACTTTAAAAAATGATAAGAATGATGTTCGACCGGAGGAATGCCTAGAGCATCACATCGAGACCTTTGGGTTGACAGTTCACAGGTTCGATTTGGAATACGATCTCAACCCCGACAGACATTCGTAAATATACGTATTTTATAATATATACATGCGTATACGAAATGAAGCTTTTGATCGAGATAGGCGCATTTGATGGTCGAGATAGTTTGAGATATCACGGTCAAGGGTATACAGTATACACTTTCGAACCCAAGAAAGATCTATTCTCAACTCTTTTTGATAAAACAAAGAACCTTGAAAATTACACCGTAATCCCTAAAGCAGTATCGCTGAAAAATGGAACAACTCGATTTAATATATGTAAATCTGGCGGCGCGAGTTCTATATTACCGTTTCGTCCCGATCATGAATTAATTCAGACCTGGTCTGCAGCTCGCACAGATGTACAGTTTTCTGGCGAATCGTACGATGTCGAAACCACGCGTCTAGATACATTCATCGAAGAAAATGGATTGGAACATGAAATCATAGATTTTATACACATAGATGCACAAGGCGTCGATTTGGATGTTCTCAAAAGTCTTGGGAAATATATCAGCAACGTTCAAGAAGGCGTGGTCGAAACTGTGATTGACGCCAATAAAAGCATTTATGTCGGACAAGATGAGAACACATTGGCTAATGTCGAAACTTTTTTGACATCAAACGGCTTTGAAATAACCGGAGTCCACGGCAACGACCCCACAGACTGTGAATATAATGTGTATTTTAAAAAAATTGTAAATAATTTATGAATTTTATATATTGGATTGATAACAATGTTTGAAGGGCACTATAACGAGTGGAGAACATCTAGGATGAATGGGATTTCCAAGTATATCACCCCAGGGTTTTTCAAGTCCAAAACTCTGCTAGAGCTCGGTTGTGGTCACGCCGACATAGGAAACAAATTTCACGATCTCGGGGCTATCGTAACGAGTTCTGATGCAAGAGAAGGATATCTAGAAACGGTAAATGAAAAATATCCTCATATAAAAACGTGTATATTGGACGCCGATAAAGACGATATACAAGAGGCATATGATATAATTGTACACTGGGGGTTGCTATACCATTTAAATGAAATAGAAAATCATTTAGAAAAAATTTCACGTAAATGCAATGTACTGCTTTTAGAAACGGAAGTTTGTGATTCGGACGATAGTGCTTTTTTTGTATCAATCAATGAAGATGGATATGACCAGGCATTCAACGCGAGAGGTATTCGTCCGTCGCCGGCATACGTTGAAAAAGTCTTGGAAAAAAACGGGTTTCAATTTAAACTCATAAAAGACCCTATTTTGAATGCCGAATATCACAGATATGACTGGGACATTGAGAACACTAACACGCATGCCGGCGGACTTCGAAGGTTTTGGATCTGCTGGAAAGATGTAGAATCTCCTCTAAAATAATGATTTATTGTATTATGAGATTCATAGCTCACCGTGGTAATTTAACCGGACCGAGTTTGAACGAGAATCACCCCGACCACATAGACAATTCAATTGCATCCGGGTTCGACGTAGAAATAGATGTCTGGATCAATGGATATGAAATTTTTTTAGGCCATGATGAACCACAATACAAAATCGACAATAATTTCTTGGAAAAACGTCGAAATGTTTTGTGGTGTCATGCAAAAAATATTCAGGCTTTAAAGTGGCTCGTTGAAAATAATTTCAATACTTTTTTTCATGATACCGATGATTATACTCTCACGTCGAAGGGTTTTATTTGGGCATATCCCGGGACTACTCTCGTAGAAGGGGCTATTTGTGTCATGCCCGAGATGGCAAATGATCCTGAGTATTTAGCGAAAAATATAAATATAATACACGGAGTTTGCAGCGATTACGTTCAAATACATAAAAACAAATTCGCTTGATTTTAATTTTGTCGGTAGGAGTGATCTCTTCGTATCGACAAAACATCTTTTTATACATGTATCATTTATGATATTGTAAATAATATTCTAGGTCCTCTGGCACTCCAATGCCCCACATTTTATCGCACATGTGAACTCGGACGTCACCTCCCTCTTGGATAATTTCATTATAAATCGGGCAGTTATAAAATTCATTATTCGTGCGAATGTTTTTAGAAATCATCGAATCCGCGCCTCTTATAAATTCGCGTCCACTGGAAAAGTAGTATATCCCCGTAGTTGCCAGGTTTGATATCACACGTTTTTCGGCGACCTCAGTCACTTGCATGTTGTTGTTCACTCTGGCGTAAGACCATTTGGGGTGGTTGGCTTCGAAGCACGATATCACTCCATCGACGCCAAGAGATTTCACGAGAAACTCGTAAGGGTTCCAATCAAGATACTGATCGCTGTTAGCCAAGATCAGTGGGGCATCGTTATCGATCAAATCACGAACCGTTAATACGGTGCATGCCGACCCTTCTGTGAGTTTGTCGATAGTTCTTACTTCATAATTGTTACATGTGACCTCTTTGAGAATCTCATCGAAGTTGTATTCGTCGGCATGTTTTTTCATGACAATGAATATATATCGTGCATTTATATTCAAGTTTTCAACCACGACCTGGATCATGTGCTTCCCATTTACGTCTATCAATGGTTTGGGAAGCTTGTATCCGACATTTGCGAATCTAGATCCGAGGCCTGCCATAGGTATAACAATATTGATCTTTTTAGTATCACCACCATTGTTGATGTATATAATATATTGTTCGATTTTATCCAATGTGACGTCTTCTGGACAACGAACAGGCAAGACGTGACAGCCGCTGGCATTTGCAGCCGTCTTGCCAACGAACGAGTCCTCTATTATCACACATTCGGTGGGTTTTATTTCGAGTTTCTGTAAGCATTTTGTATAAATCTCTGGGTCTGGTTTGGGTTTATTGATATCTTCGTTAGACAAGTAAAGATCGACGTATTCCACGAGACCTTTTTTAATGATAACCGTCTCGACGGTATCTCTTATGGAATTAGACGCCACTGCTATTTTGTATCCCTGTGCTTTGAGGTTTTTTAAAACATTAATTTTTTCCTCATCTTTTCCCATATTTTGAATGACGTCCAACACAATTTGCTGTTTCTGCTTCCATATTGTTTCGTGCATGTGTTGAGGAAGACCTCGATCTTCAGTCAACCGTTGTAATTTTACTCTCGTGGGAAGGCCGTTGAATCGTTTCTCGTCCTGAGAAGAAATAACGTATTTGTCGCCTGCAGAACTCAGTGCTTTATTTAATGCTGTCAGGTGCAAATCTACTCCGTCAAACAAAACACCATCCAAGTCGAATATGATTGCCTTGATTGTCATAGTATACACTAATTATGATATTTTATAATTAAAATTTTACACCATCGGTTCTTGTCTCCTTGGGTTGAGATCATACTTTAAATCAAATCTGTGTACAGTCAACCCAACGTTCTTAATGTGATGTTTCACCCACGATTCAGGATTGGTGCCTTCCATTATATCTTGGGAATATTTATATATGTTGTCGTATAAAGACGCATACGTTTTCATGGCACGAGGAGAACCATAACACATCTGGTCGTTAGTCCCGCCCCAATCAGATCCTTCGGGTATGTAAATATCATTATCGCCACCTACGGTCAGTATGAGCTTTTCATAATATCTCAAATCTGTTCTCGCGTATATCACGATGTCATACTCATCCTCTGATATCAATTCAACTCCCTTTTTAATATTATAAAACATCGAAAATCTGTTGCTTCCTCCGGATACGTTTGCCGCGGACAGGGGTGGTTGCGTGTATATCTCAAAATTAGATTTCTTTATGTTGTACATCTCGATAAATTCCTCGTATGGTTTACTATCCGAGTTTAGAGAACAATAAAAATCCACGTCATATCTCTCCGCGAGCTCTTTGAACCACTGATAACTATCTTGGTAACGTGTAGCACGACCAGCAAAAACAACCGCCACAGATAACTTGTGTTCGGTGCACCATACTTTCACATTGTCAAAAAAAGATTTCTGTTGGTATTTTGGAAGTTTATAGGTCATTATATTGTATCATATGTATTTTTTTATCAAAATGTTTGAATTATTGATAAAAACACATTTATATTCGTATCGACAAACTACCTTTTCAATGTTCAATTAGTTTCAACTAAAAAACTGGTCACCCGACGCGCCATCTAGACCTAGGCCACGCATCTGAGGAGATACGAATGCCCCATAGGCCGGGTTTGCGCGAGGGACCTGGATCACCGGAGGGCCCTGTTGCTGTTGCATTTGGGGCATCGGGCTAGGACTCACGCTCGGGAGTGGTTGAGACATCGGGACGGGAGGCGGTGCTGTTTGCTGGAGAAGACTTTGTAGTTGTGCTACCGCGGCAGCATTGTTTGCTTCCATCGGTATTTGTGCGGCGTAAGATGGCGCAGGGGACGTGCTAATTTGAGGATCGCCCAGTGCACTGACCGCTTCCAGACTAGAAGAAACGCTGTTGGCGGGGGAACCGGTTTCCACGACGTCTTCCGGGCTGGGGCTCAGGTCTATCTCCTCGCCGTCGATCTGATCGGTTTGGACACCATCTGCATCCACGGATCCTCCTAGATAAGCGCGCAGGATGTCCTCGGTCGGGAGCAGTTCGCGAACGGACGTCTCCACGGCATTGCGAACGATCGCCAGACGGACCTCGCGAGGTGCCTTCACCAGTGCGGGGTCGAGATAAAAGGTCTTTGCAACGTTCACGAAAACTTTGTGCACGAACACGTCGTCGGCGGGTAGTTTTAACTGAATGTGAGGTTTGTGGCTGTGGATCTTCACCGATGACAGAATTTTCACGTATGACACGAACGCTGCTGCCACGAGCTCCGGGAAGTATTTGTACTTGTTAGTGATCGCAGTAACCTGAGCGTCGATCATGCTCTGGTTCCACAGGGGGATCTCACGGAGTTTTGCTTGGAACTCTCTGGTCGGTTTTCCGAAACCAGCGTTCTTCTTCGCCGCCATGTAAAGCTGGTTGACCGTGTTAATAGAAAAGGGGGCGACAACGTCTGCTAATTGCTTGATATATTCGTCCTTCGCTTCCACGAGCAAAGGGCTTAGTTTTTGATTTGCGGACATATTATAGTATTACATATATATTTTAAAATATGATTTTACACGCAATATTCATATCATCGAAAAACTAACTTAACAACGCGCCCCATATCAATACAAATCACGATGGTCGTGAAGTATATGTGTGTATTGCTGTCATTTCTGACTGTCGCGAGTGGACATGGGAGCGTGCGTGACCCACCCGCGCGAAACGTTCTTTCAAATTCAGATAATTGTCCCGACTGTTTGAACGCGGGAGGCGTCTCAGTCATGTATAACGGTGTCCGGTCGAAGGCCAGATACGGGGTCTGTGGAGACCCGTGGAACGCAAAGAAAGATCACGAAGCTGGAGGAAAGTCAGCCAAGGGGAAAATCTCGAGAACTTATAAATCTGGAAGCACGATTGCCATAAAGCTATCATTCTCTGCAAATCATCAAGGAATGATGTCTTTCAGTATTTGTGATATTCCAGATGATATATCAAAATCCAAAGAAAAATTATTTACAACACAGCGGTGTTTTGATAGAAACGTGCTTCGCCGCGTTGATGGAAAAGGAGTGTATTCGTTTTTGAAAGGTAACGAAGAAAAAATCACGGTGAAGTATCAGCTTCCCAAAGGGCTGAAATGCAAGCACTGCGTTTTACAATGGCATTGGGTTACGGGAAATTCGTGTTGCCCTGGAAACACCCCAAAGAAGTATTGTGGTCCCGGAGTTTCCAAATGTTTCAGATATATGGTGCCAGAGGAATGGTTTAATTGCAGTGATATCAGAATTGTGTGATATCATTTCTTCATAGAATTTTGCAGAGCGAGCTTGATGAGCTCCATCCTTCTCACGGCCTCCGCTGGATTGCTTTGAATCGAAGTGTCTATGACCTTGGGGCGTTTTACGTCTCTGGGCTTCTTTGGCACAATCACTTTTTCGATGCTCCAATCGATGTTGACAAAAAATGTATCGTTTATTTCGTAAAATCTGGTTTTGTATCCGTAAATCGCCAGTTTTTCCGATATATACCTCGCGGCGTGCTTCACGTTTATGGTCGGTCTTCCGAGTATGTAATGTGGAATTTTATAAATAACGGATGTTTCATTTGCATTTGCACGGCGTGTAACGAGTTGCAGAGCCGCCCCAAAGAGCATCTTATACGTCTCGTGGCTGACTTGCCGTTTTGCGAGTCTGATTTGCTGCGCCTCCTGTGCTGTCAGAATTGTCATACTTAAAGTATAAAATCAATTTTTTGGCATATATTTTACATTACCGAGGCACCATCCCGATTGCAACTCGCTCGTCGGGGTGCTCTACCACGATGACAACATCGTTCTTGTAGTTCATGTGACTGTCAACGGGGACGTTGTAAGAAAACGGAACGGTATTTTGTTCAGATTCCGTAATAACTGCAACCCGTGGCGTGGGGGCCGTCGAAGATTGTTCTTTTTGAAAAAACAGGTACGCGATATATGTGAAAGAAATTCCAGCGAGACAGATCATGGCTGTTGTGAGAATAACCGCGGACATTTTAGATGTATATTTGCGTGGTTCTTATTATGGTACAATTTTTAAGTGATTTTCGGAGTTATATACACCAGATAATGCCGGGATCAAATGACACTTACCCAACAGATATGGTATTATACGCGATTTAAAAATATTTGATTATATTAAAATGTTGTTGTTCATCCTCGCGATTCTGTTGATCGTGATATACAATTATCGGGGGTATATCAAGAACATTGCAAAAACTTTGAAGCCGAGAGGGGTAGAAATACCAGAATTCGAACAGTTCAAAACAAGATATCCGACTTACTACAAAAACTCGATAGAACATTTGGATATGTTCAACAAAGAGTATCAGAAAACTTTCGACATGGTTCATATGGGGCCTTCCAAGATCAACAAATTATTTTCTATTCGCGACGACGTTCTATACAACATATCAGAAATAAAGCTGCGATTGCCCAACGACCTTGATATGGAAAAAAGCATCACGCGCGTGTATGAAACGGCCGACCGGAGGATGATGGAGTATATTACTGATGTTAAAAGTAGATTCCATATCAATATTTTCCCGGGCCAAACTAGCTCTGCCTTCGCCGCGAGGAATTACAGGGCCAGTGACGACACGGTGTTGTAATTACATCGTTTTGATCAAGTTACCGAATGTGTTGAGCCCGAGAGAACGTTCGAGCGTAGATTTTCCTTTTACCGCAGGTTTCGGTCTCCGAAGTTTCAAGCTATCATTAACGACGGATGTCGTATCAATGTGAATAGGTTTGTCGCTTATTCTCGCGCTGGTATGAGCTCTGTCTCCATATTTATATTCTTGTGTATCATATGATATGACTGTCATCATCGTCTTCGCATAATTTATGGTGTAGTCTATATCGAGAGTAGGTTTTCTAAATTCATCTATGTCCAGGTGACCTCCGAATGCTTTCAGAACCAATTTTGGAGGAGCCGGAATTACTGGGTCTGTCAGGCCTGTTATCATTTTCCTGTAGTGTCTGATGTTCACTTGATGCACTCCGGATATCACTCTCGACATATGATCTCTTGCATATCCTTTGATACATTCCCAGCTGCAAAACTGCCCACCCACCTGAAATTTTCCCGAGTTGAGAAGTTTAAATGGATAATTCAAAGTTTTACACTCTTTTGGGATAGGATGGCAACAATGCCAACAGAGCTTTTCGACAAAGATTTCAGTACGTTCGACTTTCGTTTGGATTACATCCATGATATCAAGCATGTTCACGAGTTGCTCCCATCTGAAAATTATTTCTTTCATATTTTATTTTTCATTAAAGTACAATTATTTAAGTTATTATCATCAAACTTGATCAGAAATCGGCGTCGAGGCCGAATACGTTGTCCTCCGTGTTTATAATCCCTGCCCTTTGATATTCCGACACTCGTTTTTCGAAGAAGTTCGTCTTTCCTTGTAGAGAAATTAGTTCCATGAAGTCAAAGGGGTTGGTCGAGTTGTAAAACTTCGGGTGCCCCAGTGCCACGAAAATGCGATCAGCGACGAATTCGATGTACTGGCTCATGAGGTCGGAGTTCATTCCAACCATCCTACATGGGATAGCATCACAGATGAAATCCTTTTCGTTCTCTACGGCTTCTGATACTATATTCCGAACCTCGTCAAACGAGAGCTTGTGTTCGAGCTTGGAATACAGCATCTCTCCGAACATTTGATGAAGCCCTTCGTCCCGGCTGATGAACTCATTGCTGAGCCCCAGTCCCGGCATCACTCCACGGTTTCTGAGCCAGAAAATAGAACAGAAACTTCCCGAGAAGAGCAGTCCTTCCACACAAATCCATGCGACGAGGCGTTCCGCAAACGTCCTGTCGGGGTTCAGCCATTTCTGCGCCCATGCGGCTTTCTTTCCTACCGCGGGGATTGTTTCCACTGCCTCAAACAGACTGTTGCGCTCTTTCTCGTCCGATACGAGAGAGTCAATCAGCAACGAATACATCTCCGAATGAATAGACTCGTTGAAAGTCTGAAATGCATAGAACTGCCGAGCCTCTGGGACTGTCACTTCGTGGGAAAAGTTCATCTGGAGGTTCTCCATGACGATTCCGTCGCTCGACGCAAAGAAGCCTAGAATGTGCTTAATGAAATAACGTTCGTCATCATTGAGCTTGTCGCGCCAGTCAATCACATCCTGCCCAAGGGGGACTTCCTCCACGGTCCAGAACGACGCCACCGCCTTCTTATACATGTTCCACAGATCGGGGTATTGGATAGGGAATGCGGTATATTTGCGGCACCCGTTTTCGGATAGAATGGGCTCGATGATTGTGGACATTATTGTAAGTGCTTGTTATTAGTAACAATTAAAATTTATATCTGAGTTTGTCAATATACAGTTATATATTGACAAAACACTGTGCGGTGTGCAAATACTTTTTATGTGACGACGGTGAAGTGATACATTTGGGACTTCTTACATTTATGCAAATGTGATTGTTACGCGCGTTTGTATGTTCTGGCACGATTTTATCGCGGCTTTTGACAGCTCCTTGCGTTTCTCATCTGGCTTTGCTGTTGTTTTTCTCTGTTTCATCGACTGCGTCATATCTTCCTCGACATCCTTGATATTTCTCAGACATTCTTTAACTATATCGTTTTTGATGACCCATCTGAAAAAATTGAGCTGCCCACACGTTGTAGAAATTTCGCTACCGTCGTTGTCTTTGAAGACAATGCGATCCCCCCGATTGAAAGGGTCGAACATTCTCTTAGAATAACTCTTCAGCTGACTTTTGTATTCCATGAAAACATTGAACAACTTCCCGGAGCTCGTCGTGAACATGATATTCTTTTTCTTCGAGTAGTTCGAAACGAACCAGTCTAATGTTCGGAGGCTCATCAACTCATTATGAATTATTTTTAGCATCGTAGACGTATTCTCATCGTCGTCGAAGAATTCTCGAAGGGATACTTCCAGATAGTCTTTGGGATCTTTAATGAGAGCCAGAGACATCTTTGTACTATAAAGATATATTTTATTAAATTGTTATGCCTTATATTATGATTTTGTCAAGTTGATACGAAAATCAATTAAATCACTTTCATAACAATGTATTTTTTTCTGTATTTTCTGTATTTTACGCCTTCTTGTTCTGCATCCACGCGTCTTCTCCAAACACGCTATTGATGGTCGCAGAAGTGCTGGCATCCGCCGCCTCCTTAATCTCCTCCTCGGTCTCCTCTGGGATGACCTCCTTGGTGAACTTGGGCATCTTCTCAGGGGCGGGAAGAGATGCGGTGGGAGGGGGGATCCTCTCCTTCTCGGTTAGGTGTGCGTCTAGTCCATCCTTCATCACTCTTTCCTTACGGTCGTTGAAAATTTCCTTGGCAGACCGCTGGCTCTCGGCGTAACCGGTCATCAGCTCCTGCAGGAACTGCTCCTGATATTCCTGGCTCTGCACGGCCATGGGGTCCGGAGGGCAGGGAACCCAGTTGTACATGGCCACGAGGAAAATGTCCACGACGTTGTCACCACTTCGCTGGAGACGTTTCACGTATGCCTTGGCCTCCTCCTCTGTGGCGAAAACACCGCGGACCTTCATTGCGAACTGGCCGCTCTTCTGTCGGCAGAACTCGGGTCCCACAAAACTTACCAGTGCGAAGTTCTGGCCGGGGATCTGTAGGTAATCGGGCTCGAGGGTCAGTCCGGTGGGGAGCTCGACGATAGTGTTGTTGGTTGCCATTGTAATTATTTTACACATATAAAATTTGTTAAGTTATTTTACGCGTGATGAACAAACACTTTGTTTCATCCAAATACCTTTGCAATTGCCGAACCATGCGTATACGTTTGTTTTTTAACGGATACCTTCTTTTTTTGCACCGGTTTCTTTCTGGCGCGTTCTACAATACTGTCGATTGACAGGAAGTCTTCTATGCTGCTGCTCGGCATCGGTGGCGGAGGCAAAATCTTCTTCTCGTCTTCGTCCGGGAATAGTTCATCGATCAGCGATGTTGGTAGTTTTATGATCTCTCCTCTAAAATCACCGCATCTGCAATACTTCTGCCCGACATCCTCGTCTTTTCTGGAATAACAACACTGTCGCATGCCGGACTTGCTGACCAGGAAATAGGTGTTGGATGACTTATGATTTCTTCCAACATTATCGCAATATCTCGAGGAGTGTCTAAACATATACACATGTTCCGCCTTGATTACTCCCGTCACATTACCTTCATATTGCGACGGGATTAATCGTTCGATTTCACCTATGGCACCGGAATACTCCTTGAGAGAAGCATGTGAAAAGTTTCCAGAGTGTGTAGGCGACGAACACTCGATGTCGATCTCGGGATTTCTCAGTTTCGTAAGACTTCCTCTGGCGCGAAGACACGTCTTGGCGATAACTTCTTTCACCGACGCGAGAGATTTGATTATGTCGTCGGGAAAGAGTTTTGTCTCGATGATTCCACTTTCTTGCGAGTCCAACAAATACTCCATCCGCGGAATGTACACTCGTTTTAGATCGTCGTTCTTTGCGGCCCATGGCAGACGCATCCCGGAACCTTTGAACACGGCGGCATCGACTATTTGATCCCACGAGTTTGCAAACGGGTTCTCTTCCACATCGAGAAGTTCTAGAACCTTTTCACGAATATGCAGAGCAGTGGGAGATGTCACAAAAATATTGTCAAATGTGATATGGATTCCCACCTTGATTTCGTCTTCCTTTTTCTTGGGGACGTTCGAAATACAGATGGTCGCCGAAGTCTTTGTCACGTCGAATAAAAACACCGTCGCGATGCATATTGTGTGCATGATGTTTTTGACATTATCTTGAAAATCACCAGCAGACATCATCTTGGCCATCTTGATGTCCCTCGTGACAATGTCTAGGTCATAAAACATCCGGAACACTCTTGGTTTGTATTCGACGATACAGGACGGCCTTCCTCCCATCAAAACTCCTCTCGAGTATTCGTGAATGAAGTCGTCGTTTGAACTTTCCGGAATGCATAGGACTCCCCTGTCCAAAAGTAAATGGCTAACCTCGTTCACGGTTCTGCCGAAGAACTTCCTCTTCTTTGCCCATTCGTAAATATATACTCCGTTCGACATATCTTTAATATAAATACATATAAATACTATCATTTAATTACATTTATAAAATGATGTGACTATATGACACTCGTATAAATAACTTAAGAAAAAGGATTTCATACAATATAAAAATGAATTCTCAGGCTACTGACGCCCGTATCGAACCATATCTGTGCGTGTACGCGTCGCAAGGAGCCGCGTGCATCGGAGATAATAAACATAAAAAGATATGTGATGCCGTGGAGGCGTTCTGGGAGCGAGCGCATTCTTCGAGCTATCGAACCGCGCTGAGTCGCAACATGATAATGACCTCGGAGGAAATCATCGACCGCCTCGAGAAGAATCATCCTAAGATCGCAGATATCATGAAAGTGGCCGGGAACGAAGAGGAAACCTCGACGGATGTTGCGAAGAAGTATAGCAAACTTTCCTCCGAGTTCACAAAGTATGCTAATCTGAATTACATCAGTCACGAGTTCTACGGAGTGGTTGACGACGCCATTCGTAAAACTACATATACCACATATGGGAATGCACAGGAATCCAAGGTGTTTGATTACATCAGGGAATCTCTTGGAATCGACGTCATAGAGGATCCGAACTTCTATAAATCACAGGCGGGAGTCGTCGAGAACGAATATGGGACTTTCCCGTGGTTCATCGGCGGGAAGATTGACGGAATCACAAAGGATCGTAATACCTTGATAGAGATCAAGAATCGCGTGAACAGGCTTTTCAGAATCATCCCACAGTATGAGTCTATTCAAATACAAATGTATCTGCAACTCCTCGGTCTGGATAAGGCAATTCTCGTGGAATGCCTCAAGACTAAGGAACACAGCGTTCTTCATGAAGATGTTAATGTCATCTCTGTAAACCGGAATTCTGTGAATTGGGACACAGACATCTCGCCGAGACTAGAGGGATTTGTCGACTTCGTTATCAGACTTATTCACAACGAAGAACTTCAGAACAAGTACTTGAAATCCAAACGGAGATCCGCTATAGTTTCGTCACATATAACCTCGTATGTGAAGAATAAGAAATCTTCATAATTTATTTTTTGATTTGTTTGCTTTGGCCTTCCGCATAAAACGCCAAAGCAAACAATGCGAACGACTGAAGTACACAATCACAGCGCGATCGCGAGATATTTGGCTTTCCAAAAATCAGGATCG
>Ga0209191_1001435_pt1 | contig 15784 bp, 17 predicted proteins | sample S_130626_EF_Meta_FD_187320 | JGI IMG/M metagenome (GOLD analysis project Ga0209191, IMG submission 187320) | Freshwater microbial communities from Lake Simoncouche, Canada to study carbon cycling - S_130626_EF_MetaG (SPAdes) (version 2) | ecosystem: Environmental > Aquatic > Freshwater > Lake ...
ACCTAAATCGTACACAGCTATTGTTTTTTCCTCTGCTGGATTTAAACCCAATCCATAGGCAAGGCTAGCCGCTGTTGGCTCATTAATAATGCGTAACACGTCTAACCCTGCTAGCTTTCCCGCATCACGCGTGGCTTGTCTTTGTGCATCATTAAAATAAGCCGGCACCGTAATTACTGCTTTTGTAACAGGTGTTTTTAAAATATGTTCTGCACGTTTTTTCAATTCTTCTAAAATGAAAGAACTTAATTCAATTGGAGAATAAAACTTATTTCCAACCTGCACTTTCACTAAGCTATCGGTATTGTCATCAATCACTTTATACGCGAAAAAATCCTGATGTGTTTGTATGTCCTTATAACTTTTTCCCATTAAACGCTTCGCGCTAAAAATGGTGTTTTTAGGATCAGATTCTAAAAAAGGTTTCGCACGCTCTCCTACTTCTACATTTCCATATGAATCAAAATGCACAACACTTGGCACGATACTACTGCCATCAAACTCTTTTAAAGCTGTTGGCTGTTTTGTATCGGGATGAATGATAGCCACCAAACTATTGGTCGTACCTAAATCAATACCAACAATCATTTCAGCTTGTTGTAAACTACCCGTTGCAATATTAATACCAATCTTAGCCATTCAAAAAATTTTACAAATGTACAAGCACCCTTTATAGGAAAGGTTGCGAATTAAGGAATGATTTATTTTCTTGTGCTTACCAATACTGTTTTAGAAAATGTATCGTGAAGTGGCTGGTCATTCCAAGCCAATCCGACCATTGTAACTAGGGATGTTCGTAAAGTGGTCCTAATCAAAAACTGAAAAATATTTGGACGTTTCCCGTTGGTAGAAATTACTTTGGTTTTTGAAATCATTTTTGCAATGGTTCTACAAAATAATAATTCAAATAAAAAGGTATACGCCCAGGTGATAGCGAAGAAAAAATACCCATATCTAACGGGTTTAAAATACCCATAAAATGCATAAAAGTTATACCACCTGTAAATGAAATAGCTAAGGAAACATATAAATATGGTATCTAAAAAAAAGTTCATTATTCTGGTTCCTTCACCAATTGTTTGCTTTGTTGGGTTCATGATGTAAAATTATTGCTTTTAATAGTTAAATTTGCCGAAAGTATTAGAATATGACATTAGTTCAAGAATTACGCTGGAGAGGTATGATTCAGGATATTATGCCAGGCACTGAGGAATTGTTTGAAAAAGAGATGGTTTCTGGTTATATAGGATTTGACCCAACCTCGGATAGTTTACATATTGGTAGTTTAGTGCCTATTTTACTTTTAGTGCATTTACAAAAAGCAGGTCACAAACCTTTTGCTTTGGTAGGTGGTGCAACAGGCATGGTTGGCGATCCTAGCGGAAAAAGTGAGGAGCGTAATTTATTAAGTGAAGAAACCTTAGCCATTAATATTGCGGGTGTTAAAAAACAATTATCTCATTTTTTAGATTTTAACAGTGGTGCAAAAAATGCTGCTGAACTTGTAAATAATTACGATTGGTTTAAGGATTTTACTTTTCTTGATTTTATTAGAGATGTGGGTAAACATATCACAGTGAACTATATGATGGCGAAGGATAGTGTGAAAAAGAGAATTGAAGGTGACACCGGTATGAGCTTTACTGAATTCACATATCAATTAGTGCAGGGTTATGACTTTTATTGGTTGCATAAAAATAAAAATTGTAAGCTTCAAATGGGCGGTAGCGATCAGTGGGGAAATATTACTACTGGTACTGAATTAATTCGCCGCAAGACAGGAGGAGAAGCATTTGCATTTACATGCCCATTAATCACTAAAGCCGATGGCGGTAAATTTGGTAAAACTGAAAAAGGAAATGTATGGTTAGACGCAAAGAAAACATCCCCATATCAATTTTATCAATTCTGGTTAAATGCAAGTGATGAAGATGCAACTAAGTGGATTAAAATATTTACTTTATTAGAGCCATCTGTTATTGATGCTTTAATTGCAGAACATACAACGGCCCCTCAATTAAGAACCTTACAAAAAGCATTAGCGGGTGAACTGACAAAATTAGTTCATAGTGAAGAAGATTTAAAATTCGCTATTAGTGCTACTGAAATATTATTTGGAAATGCAACGACCGAGGTATTGCAATCCTTAAATGAAGAGCAATTATTGCAAGTAATGGAAGGCGTTCCAACTGTGAATGTAACCTTAGCCCAATTGAATGAAGGATATGATTTAGTTAGTTTACTTGCCGATACACAAATTTTCCCAAGCAAAGGTGAGGCCCGCAAAATGTGGCAGGCAGGTGGTTTAAGTATTAATAAAGAAAAAATAAATACTGAATTTACAACTGTAACAACAGCACAATTATTACAAGGAAAGTATATGTTATTACAAAAAGGAAAGAAAAATTATTATTTAGTAATTGCTAGTTAATCATATTCCCAAATAATTAAATGAATAAATAAATAGCATTAAAAGTTTTAAGGTTTAAAACAAAAAGCCTCCTAAATAACTAGGAGGCTTTTTTAATATTTAAAAATATTACATAAACTATTTGATAGCCTTCCACATTTCAGCAGCTACGAAAGCATTTCCTTTCGCATTTAAATGAACTCTGTCATTGGTTAAAATACCCCAATCATTATTTTTGGGATTATTGGCAACACTATATTCATGAAAAGATTTTCTTAAATCAACCAATCCAAGTGAATTATCAGCTGCATACTTACGGATCCAATTACTGTATAAATTTAAATCGCCATCTTGTTCGTTGGAAAAATCGTTTCGCTCTCCTATTGCAGCTGGTGTCACTAAAATTACACTAATACCTTGTGCCTGCATTTTTTTAACAACAGCTTCATAAAACTTTCCAAATTTATCATAGTCGGTACCAGTTCCCATACTTGATTTATGCCAAACGTCATTAACACCAACCCATATATAAACAATATCGGGATGTTGTTCCAATACATCCTTATCCATACGCAAGAACAAATCATAAATTTTGTTACCGCCTATACCAGCTCCAATAATTTCATAATTATCAGCAACTCCTTTATTCACTAAATCCTGTTTAATTAAGTCAATATAACCTCCTTTATTTACCCCCATTTGGGTAATCGAGTCACCAAAAAATATAATTTTTTTCTTTTTATCCCCTCTAAATGATAGCAAGAATAAACATCCGATAAAAGCGGTTAAAAGCAATAATTTACTGTTCATAATAGGCATCGTTTAAGTTTTGAAATATAAATAGCAATATAAGTTAGTACAAAATGATAATAATGTCAGCAAATGACATAAAAATTTGGAAAATTTTGCCCTGACCCCTATTTTTGCACTCCATTCAACGAATGGCATAGGGATTGCCTGATTGTGTAACGGTAGCACGACTGTTTTTGGTGCAGTTTGTCTTGGTTCGAATCCAGGTCAGGCAACCAAAATTTAAAATAACTCATTGTACTTCAATGGGTTATTTTTTTGTACTTATTCAAAATGGTGTTTTTCCACCAGATTTTCCACCAAAATGATATTTTTTTGAATTTTCTTTAATCAATAAGAAGTGTTTAGATAGATTTATGAAGGTTAATGAATTAGAATATAAATTATACTAATTTTTACATACCATGTGGATTAATAAAATCAAATCCCCAATTTTTTTTCTTGTAATTGATTCATTTACATAATCAGAGATAAATAATTCATTATACTCTAATTTAATTATTTTATTATTTGTAATTAATTTAAAAAAATGTTTTTCATCTTTTCTTGATTTATAAATTAAAGTATGAATCTCTTTCTGACCTTTACTTGTAAATTTCTTTTTTTTGTAATCCTCACGTACAATATCATTTTTATCATCAATTATATTCCACAGATTTATTTTCTGAATTTCAGACCATAATGATTCTTTATTAGTAATTGTATCCGAAGGTATTAAGTGTAAATAATTATTACCTTTATCATTACTTTTAACATATTGGTCTATATTCTTATCTGTATTTTTGCTATCACTGATAAAGACAGAGTCACATAAATAATAGTACAACTTATCTCCTTTTCTTGATAATATGTAATACTTTTTATTTTCTTTTGTGTTACTATTTAGATGATAAATGATTGTTGAATCATAATTATCCTGAAAGTACTTTTCTAAAGGATTTGATATAGTATCATTTGTTTGTGAATTTCCAACTTTCCCAAAAAACATTAAAATAGAAAGTAGTAATACTTTTCTCATTGATTTCCTTTTTTATGAATTTACATCAATTCATCAAACCTTTGAAGGATAACCTGAATCAAATACCCTTGAATTAAGTTTCGGTAATGATGATTAATTGTTTGATTTCCCTACTACAATGAAAATTACCACCAATCTGGTGGAAAATTTCCCTGTTTTTTGACTATTTTAATTTTAATATATTGATATTCAATATTATACAAGCTTAGGTTGGATACAGGTCAGGCAACCAAAGGAAAAGCCTCAACGAAAGTTGGGGCTTTTTTCATGCCCATATGTTCCGAAGGAGTCGAGCGAAGCGATTATAATGGTGCGAAAAGACATAATCAAGCTTGCTTGAATTTTGGATTGTAGCGACATTATAAAAATTGTGAAACAATTTGCGACTGAGGATACATTTAATTTCAAGCTTGAGGAAAAATTTAATTAAACAACCTCTCCAATTTCGTAGAGGCTTTTTTATGTTGGGTTTTTCCAAAATAAAAGGATCAGCGACCGCAGGGAGCTAATCCTTTTATTTGTTGGGATTATCCTATTGACTTATCCCCAAATATTGCTCTGCTGTCATCACGTTAATACTTGCTTTCTTAAAATCTTTTAAATCTCTAGTGATTAAGGTTGTTATATTATATTTTAGCGCTGTGTAATATTGTATGGCATCTTCAAAATCACTAAAATCTGACGCTAATGCTAATTGTATAATTTTATCATTAAGAGGCAATATATGAATTAACGGTTTGATCTTTAATAAGATTTGTTTTGCTTGTTCCTTATCCGAAAACTTAGTCAGTAAATAATGAATATTAGGAATCGTTAAAGCTGAAACATATAATTCAATTTTTAACCGCTGACTTCTTGAAAATATTTTTTGAGCAAATCCTGTAAATGGAGGCCTAGGTGAAACAAGATCAATTACAATATTGGTATCTAAGAAAAGCATAGTCATTATTTATACTTTTCAATTAAATATTGAGTATACGCCTCTTTCTCCTCTTTTTCACTAATGTGAGGAATAAGTCCTGTTAAACTTTTTACTAATGGGGTAATCTCTTCCTCTACCATGGAATCATTTGAAATAGTATTGAAGTAATTTTCTACAAGCTTGGATAAACTTGTTCCTCTTTGTTTTGCATATTCCTTAGCTTTTTCAATTACTTGCTCGTTTAATTTTATTGTAAGCTTTGTATCCATAATTGTATTATTGTACGTACTAAATTAATAAATAAATACGTATTAAGTATTGATTTTTAAAATTACCTATTAATCAAGTAGTTATATAAGTATTTTTACTCACTTTTATCATAAGAAAGCACCATATGCCCCGCATTCATAAACTTGACGGTCTCAGAGGATTATTTGCACTATTTGTAGTGCTATTTCATTTTAATGTCAATAATGCACCGGCTGGACTTGTAAACAACTTTTTTGTTCGCGAGTCCTTTATTTTTGTTGACTTCTTTTTCATTCTAAGCGGCTTTGTAATAACGATAACTTATAATGAACGCATAAATTCAGGTAAATCCTTTTTACAGTTTCTTAAAAAGCGATTTATTCGTTTATATCCAATGCTGCTATTTTCAACAGGTATGTATTGGTATTTTGTTAGACCCATTACAGATAAACACCATATTTTTTTGGCATTAGATACTTTATTTCTTACTAATTCCACACCAATTTTAGGAACAACGATTGGGATGAATTATCCTTCCTGGTCAATATCAAGTGAAATGATATCTTATTTCGCTTTTGGCATTTGTTCACTTATAGCTATAAGAAAAAAGAAAGATCATTTAATAATAGCCATTACCATTGCTTGTTTCGGATTCCTACTGTATCAACAAAATTATTTTCAAACAGGCTCCTGGGGATTCATAAGAGGATTAGCTTGTTTTAATTTAGGCTACCTTATATATATGCTTGCATTAAAAAATATTAAAATCCATAACTACTTTGAAGGATTAATAATGATTTTAATTTCATCAATGATGTATTTCCAATATCATACGAATTTTAAAAATACTTTTATATTAACCTGTATACATTTCCTAGTGCCGATTTTATTTGCATTTTCCATTTTTGTATTAATCAAGTCAGACGGCATAATCAGTAAAATATTACAAACAACCCCTTTACAATTTTTAGGAAAAATATCCTACTCGCTATATTTAAACCAAGCGCTGGTAATTGGATTCATGATTCCTAAATTGTTCAAATGGATTAACTTGCCTAACGAAGATTTAAAAAAAATAATTTGTGTCCTTATCATACTAACCATTTTGGTTGCATACGCTTGGCTAACACAATTAATAATTGAACAGAAATTAGGTACGAGATTATCAAAACTTACGAATTCTAAGAGCTGACAAATAAATAAAGAAATAAAGAAAAGAATAACTACTCTTCACTATCAACAATCGTCCCATAGTCAACAAGCAACTCTTCACCGATTTTAATATCAGTGATAGCTTCAAAATATTCTCCTTCATTTATGGAAACCAAATTGGGCGTATCTGAATGATTTAAATATATCACCAAGTCCACTAATTTAAACCCATAATCGGGTACGTAATAAAAGTCTTCGTCGAATAAACAATGATTCTCCACTAAATCCTTTGAATGCTTTGGCAAGGCCTCCACTTCGGCTATCGTTAATTTAATCCACTCACCCACTCCTTGAGAAAATATGTTTCTAGTCCCTTTTGGAATATCTCTAATGGCAAATACGCCTATACCATGCAATGGTGATGGTTTTATCATGACATAAGTGTCATGCATTAAATCCTTTAAGAGTGCTTCCTTTGTCATTTATTTAGAAATCGTAAAGGTTTATAGTAATTGATTAATACATTGTTTCAAGGCAGTTTCCCAAGATGGAATTTCAATGCCTAAATCCTTTTCAATTTTTTGAGTATCCAACACTGAATAATTTGGTCTTTTGGCTGGTGTTGGAAACTGATCAGAAGTAATTGCTTTCAAATCACATTCAAGACCTGCTAAAGATTTAATTTTCTCGGCAAAATCAAACCAAGTAGTCTCACCTGCATTTGCATAGTGATAAATTCCTCTTATTTGTTTTCCTTCATTTAAGGCAATTAGTATTTGAATAGTAACATGTGCTAAGTCCTTTGCATAGGTCGGACGTCCCTTTTGATCACCAACAATATTTAATGCATCACGTTCTTTCATTAAACGCATCATGGTTTTTACAAAATTATTTCCATGACTGCTAAAGACCCATGACGTTCTTATAATGATTGTGTTTTCATTTACAGCTATTGCCATCTGTTCCCCATCGGCCTTTGTTTTTCCATAAAAATTGACCGGATCTAATTGGGTATCTGTTAAATATGGACTCGTTGCATTTCCATTGAAAACATAGTCGGTGGAAAAAGTAATAAATGGAATATTTTTTTGTTTTGCAATACGAGCTAAGCTTGATACTGCTTCAGCGTTGATAGTATGTGCTAACTCATTTTCTGATTCAGCTTTATCTACTGCGGTATAAGCTGCAGTATTGATAATTGCATCAGGCGCGAACAATTCCACAATGCTTAATAATTCATCGGGTTTTGACAAATCCATGGCGTTTCTATCCACAAATACAAACTCAAAATTTGGAAATAATTTAGCTGCTTGTGCTATTTCCCAACCCAATTGTCCATTGGCACCAGTAACTAAAACTTTTTGTATTGACATGGATCAAGAATCGTTTAAATAAATAAATGTTGCGACTATTTTGAAGTAAATTCTTTAGGAAGTTTAGTCCACTCACTTGGAGGCAAGGCTTTAAAGTAATCGTATGTTTTTTTTAATCCTTCAGCTCGATCAATCTTTGGCTCCCATCCTAAAATAGTTTTTGCCTTGGTAATATCTGGTTGTCTTTGTTTTGGATCGTCTACCGGTAAGTCCTTGTATATAATTTTTACAGTTGATCCTGTTAACTTTAATACCTCTTCCGCAAAATCCTTTAAACTTATTTCATTGGGGTTGCCAATATTCACTGGCTTATCATAGTCACTTAATAATAATCGATATATCCCTTCCACTAAATCATCTACATAGCAAAAACTTCTTGTTTGAGAACCATCACCAAACACCGTCATATCCTCGCCTCTTAAAGCTTGACCAATAAATGCAGGCAATGCTCTTCCATCATTCAGGCGCATTCTAGGTCCATAAGTATTAAATATGCGAATGATTCTTGTTTCTACATGATGGAATGTATGATATGCCATGGTAATGGATTCCATATATCTTTTTGCTTCGTCATATACACCTCTTGGACCTACCGGATTCACATTACCCCAATACTCCTCGGTTTGTGGATGCACTAATGGATCTCCGTATACTTCACTTGTACTTGCCACCAATATTCTCGCTCCTTTTGCTTTAGCCAATCCCAAACAATTATGTGTACCCATTGCACCCACCTTTAATGTTTGAATAGGGATTTTTAAATAGTCAATGGGGCTTGCTGGTGATGCAAAATGCAAAATGTAATCAAGCGACCCCTCTATATTTATATACTCGGTAACATCATGTTGTATAAATTCGAAATTAGGGTTAGTTCTTAAATGTTCAATATTTTGTAAGTCACCAGTAATTAAATTATCCATCGCAATTACATAGTAGCCTTCCTTTATAAAGCGATCACTTAAATGCGATCCTAAAAATCCTGCTGCTCCTGTAATTAATATTCTTTTTTGACTCATTCTATTGTTTGTTTGTAAAGTATTTAATAGCTGGATTAAATTTCAGTATCCGCTCTTCCAATACTTTCATAATGATAACCTAATTCATTCATTTTTGATACATCAAATAAATTACGACCGTCAAAAATGATTTTATTTTTTGCCATCAACTGTTCCATTCTTTCAAAATCAGGGGTTCTAAACTCACTCCACTCTGTTGCAATCAATAATGCATCAGCACCTTCTAAAGCTTGGTATTGATTAGATGCATATTTTATCTTATCTCTAATTTTTTCCTTCACATTTGGCATCGCCTCTGGATCAAATGATGTAATGGTTGCACCTGCATTTGTTAACGCATCAATGATACTTAATGCTGGCGCTTCTCTAATATCATCCGTGTTAGGCTTAAAAGCAAGTCCCCACAATGCAAAGTGTTTACCTTGCAAATTATTGTTGTAGTACTTCTTAACCTTTTCCACTAAATGCAACTTTTGATTTGCATTTACTTTTTCAACTGCTTTTAAAATCTCAAATTCATAATTCACTTCATCCGATGACATGATTAAAGCCTGCACATCCTTTGGAAAACAACTTCCGCCATAGCCAATTCCTGGGAATAAAAAACGTTTTCCTATTCTGTCATCACTTCCAATTCCACGTCTTACCATATCAACATCTGCTCCCATGCGCTCGCATAACTGTGCGATCTCATTCATAAACGAAATCTTAGTAGCAAGAAAACTATTCGCTGCATATTTCGTTAACTCCGAACTACGCTCATCCATAAATATGACGGGATTACCTTGTCTTACAAATGGCGCGTATAATTCACTCATTAACTTTTTAGCCCTGTCCGATTTAGTTCCAACCACCACACGGTCCGGTTTCATAAAATCATCTACCGCCACACCCTCTCTTAAAAACTCTGGATTACTCACCACATCAAATTCACCTTGGTAATTTTTTGCAATCGCTGCTTTTACTTTATCAGCAGTTCCTACCGGAACGGTACTTTTATTAACAATAACTTTATACTCTTTTAATATTTTACCTAAATGATCCGCTACGCCCAATACATATTTTAAGTCAGCACTTCCATCGGCACCAGGAGGTGTTGGTAATGCTAAGAATATTATTTGAGCATCTACTATCGCTTCCTCTAAGTCAGTCGAAAACTTTAAACGCTCCTCTTTGATATTTCTTAAAAAAATCTTTTCTAAACCTGGTTCATAAATAGTTATTTGGCCAGCACTTAGTTTGTCAACCTTTGCTTTATTAATATCAACGCAAGTAACCTTGTTACCTGTCTCCGCGAAACATGTGCCTGTCACCAATCCAACATATCCTGTACCTACAACTGCTATTCTCATTTGTAAATATTATTAATTAAAAAAAGAAGTAACACCTTCAACAATATATGCCAACTGCTCAGCATCCATTTCAGTATGAATGGGTAATGAACAAACACATGGCGTTAATGCGTTTGTAACTGGCAAATCCAAGTTTTGATTATTTTGGGTAGCAAACATTTTTTGTAAATGTCCTGGTACTGGATAATAAATCATACATGGAATATCCTTAGCTGCTAAATGTGCAATAAACTTATCCCTATCAACCCCTTTTAACTGTATGGTATATTGATGAAATACATGTGTAGTATATTCAGCAGTCGCGGGTGTTACTATTTGTTTAATATTCGAAAATGCATCCGAAAAATATTTCGCAACTGCTTGCCTTGCTTTGCTATAATCATTCAAATGCGACAACTTAATATTTAAAATTGCAGCTTGTATGGAATCTAATCTTGAGTTACATCCAACAACATCATGATAGTATCTTTCTGATTGACCATGATTTGCAATCATCGCCATTTTATCAGCTAAGGCTTTGTCATTGGTGAACAATGCACCACCGTCTCCAAATGCACCTAAATTTTTACTTGGATAAAATGAGGTTGCACCAATATGTCCAATCGTTCCTGTTTTCTTTTTAGTACCATCCGAGAATGTATAATCACATCCTATGGCTTGTGCATTATCCTCGATAACATAAATATTATGTTGTTTTGCGATTGCCATTATTTGCTCCATAGGTGCTGCTTGACCATATAAATGAACTGGAACAATTGCTTTTGTTTTTGGCGTTATTGCTTTTTTCAAACTTTCAATATCCATACAATAAGTGACCGGATCAACGTCTACAAAAACAGGTGTTAATTTTAACAATGCCACTACCTCTGTTGTCGCGATATAAGTAAATGAAGGCGTGATTACTTCATCCCCGGGTTGAAGATTTAAAGCCATCATAGCAATTTGCAAAGCATCCGTACCATTTGCACATGGAATTACATGTTCCACCCCTAAAAAAGTGCCTAAATGCTGTGAAAAATCCTTAACAGCTTTTCCATTAATATAGGCCGCTGAATCCAAAACATCATGTATGGCAGCATCAACTTGATCCTTAATGGCTAAATACTGCGTTTTGGTGTCAACCATCTGAATTTTTCGCATCCTATAAATTTTAGCAAAATTACAATAAAAAGACTGATTTTTGCCCTTAGAACCCCCTTTCCATGTTATTGTATAAACTATTCTTATTTACATATCCTAAAGTAGCTAAATGGCTTGGCTTGTTTAACCAAAAAGCCAAACAATGGACTATTGGACAAAATGGGGTTTGGGATGAAATTGAGGAAAAACAAAAACAACTATCCGGTTTTCAAATCATTTGGTTTCATGCGGCCTCTTTTGGCGAATTTGAACAAGGATTACCAATTATCGAAGCGCTCAAATTAAAACATCCTCAATATAAAATATGGGTGACTTTTTTTTCACCCTCTGGCTATTTACATCGAAAAAATGATCCCTCTGTTGATGCTGTTACTTACCTCCCATTTGATAGCCCAGAAAACGCAGTTAGGTTTATGAATACAGTAAAACCCAAATTAATTGTATTTATCAAATATGAGTTTTGGTTTTACTATTTAACAGAAGCAAGAAATCGACAAATACCCATCATATTAGCTTCTGCCATATTTAGACCTAATCAAATATTTTTTAGATGGTATGGTGGATTTTATAAAAAAATGCTTTCGCTATTTTCTAGCATCCTCGTCCAAGATGAAGAAATGTATGAATTAGTGGCGCCCAATATTAAAAAAACCAGACTTTTTATAAGTGGCGACACCCGATTTGACAGGGTATTTCAAACATCAAGGGAATTAAATTCTATTGATTGGATGCAGTTATTGAGTAGTCATAAAAATATTATTGCAGGTAGTACATGGAAGGAAGATGAAATTATTTTATTTAAGACCACTGCACACTTTACTCAATTTAATTGGATCATCGTACCTCATCATGTTGATGAAAAAAGTATTGCATCAAGTAAGAAAATATTTACAAATGCCATTACGCTTACCGAACTATTAAAAAACGGAATAAAACATAATAAACCAATTGTATTAATAGTTGATAAAATTGGATTGCTAAGGACATTATATCAATATGCTTATATTAGTTATGTTGGCGGAGGATTTGGTAAAGACGGCGTACACAATGTTTTAGAGCCTGCAGCCTTTGGCATTCCTGTAATTTGGGGACACAATGACATTAAGTATAAAGAAGCTATTGGACTCAGAAAAAATAATGGAGGCTATCATATAAAAAATGAGGCTGAGTTAGTGTTGCATTTAAATGAATTACTAAATACCGCCGGCCGTTATGAGCAAGTTAGCAATAATGCAAGCAATTATATTTTAAGCAATACAGGCGCGACCAAGAAAACAATGAAAGAAATTGATATACAATTAGACAAGCCTTAAGTAAGTATTGTTTACTTTTGTATGAATTAAGTTGAAAATATAATTAAGAAAGCAAATGTTTATTGAACAAAATATAGGAGGTGAAAAAAGAGGATTTATTGAAGTGATCTGCGGGAGTATGTTTAGCGGCAAAACCGAGGAATTAATTAGACGCTTAAAACGTGCGAAAATTGCCAATTTAAATGTAGCCATATTTAAGCCTGCTATTGATACAAGATATGATCAAACCAAAGTAGTAAGTCACGATGCGAATTCAATACATTCAACTCCAGTTGACCATTCAAGCAAAATATTATTACTAGCTGAAAATGCTGATGTGGTTGGAATTGATGAAGCTCAATTTTTTGATGAAGATGTGATTCGTGTAGCTGAACAATTAGCTATGCATGGTAAAAGAGTTATTGTAGCTGGATTAGATATGGACTACATGGGAAAACCATTTGGACCAATGCCTCAATTACTTTCTATTGGTGATTTTATTACCAAGTTACATGCCATTTGTGTAAAATGTGGTCATCTAGCAAATATCTCCTATCGCACGAGCGAGGAAGATGGCACAGTTGTATTAGGAGAAAAAAATAATTACGAACCAAGATGTAGAATATGCGCGAGCAAGTAAAAAATATATTTACACTCTTGAAAAAAGATATGCTTTTGGAATTTCGCCAACAGTATACATTTTTTGGTATTTTGTTATATATCGCTTCTACCACTTTTGTTATTTACTTAACCATGGGGCAACCTGATGACAGAGTTTGGAATGGCTTATTTTGGGTGATCTTATTATTTATATGTATTAATGCGGTAGCAAGAAGTTTTTTACAAGAAGGGCGTGGCCGAATGCTATATTTTTATACCATTGCAAGCCCAATACATTTTATTTTATCTAAACTTATTTACAATAGTATTTTAATGGTATTGATGAGTGGATTAAGTTTACTACTTTTCACTTTACTATTAGGCAACCCATTACAACATAGTCTTTTGTTTTTTGGAATTAGTTGTTTAGGGGGTATAAGCTTAAGCCTCGTATTTAGCTTCCTTGCTGCCATTGCAGCTAAAGCACAACAACCATCAGCTATTATGGCAATACTAGGCTTCCCATTAATTATACCTCAAATTCTTTTATTAATGCGTATCGCCAATATCGCATTTGCTGATATTGTTCAAAATGGTCTAATTAATTTAGTTGGAATGCTAGTAGGATTTGATATAATGATCATTGCACTTGCCTACATACTTTTCCCGTTCCTTTGGAAGGATTAGAATTGTAAGTGGCGAACTGTCTGTCCGTTATTGATTAATTGCTTTAGCGATTCAATTCCTATTCTTAAATGCCTTTCCACAAATTGTGCGGTCACTTTACTATCACTTGCTTCTGTTTTTACACCTTCAGGTATCATTGGTGAATCACTCACTAACAATAATGCTCCTGTAGGAATTTTATTATAAAAACCAACTGTGAATATGGTAGCAGTTTCCATGTCAATGGCATAAGCCCTAATTTTGGTCAAGTATTCTTTAAACTCATCATCATGTTCCCAAACACGTCTATTGGTCGTATATACTGTTCCTGTCCAGTAATCCACATTGTTATCACGAATAGTTGTTGAAATTGCTTTTTGTAATGCGAATGCAGGCAGTGCCGGAACTTCGGCAGGAAAATAGTCATTTGATGTTCCCTCTCCTCTTATTGCTGCAATTGGTAAAATTAAATCACCTATCGTATTTCTTTTTTTCAGACCACCACATTTACCTAAAAACAAAACAGCCTCTGGTTGAATCGCAGTTAGTAAATCCATGATGGTTGCTGCACCTGGACTTCCCATTCCAAAATTAATAATAGTAATACCTTCGGCTGTTGCACATTGCATGGGTCTATCTCTCCCTATCACTTCCACTCCATTCCACTCAGCAAACATATTTACATAATTGCTGAAATTGGTTAATAAGATATACTTACCGAATTGATCTAAACTTGCACCAGTGTATCTTGGCAACCAGTTATTTACAATTTCTTCTTTCGTTTTCATAAGCTTATCTTTGAAATAGGTTATTATTTAAAATTACTATTTTTATTGGACTTATAAATGATGGAAATTAAATACCCGCAATTCAATTTTAAGATTCGCCCCAACGAAGCAGGAAAAAATGGAAGTGCAACCAAGGATAAAATAAATGATGAAGTAAAAGATCAAATATTCGATCCATTCAGAAAAAAATGGGTTGCGCTTACTCCTGAAGAGTGGGTACGTCAAAATATTTTACAATACCTAAGTCAAGTTTGTCACTATCCTGCATCTTTAATTGCCATTGAAAAATCAATTCAATTAGGCGAGCTCACTAAAAGATTTGACATTTTAATTTATAAACAGGATAAACCTTGGATGATTATAGAATGTAAAGAAGCCAATACCCCCATTTCTGACAAAACCATTTCTCAACTTTACCAATATCAACAAGTTTTGAATGCTGAATATTTAATAGCTAGCAATGGTCATGAAACTGTTGGAGCACAAATTATAACGGGGAAACTGCATGCTCTGCAAAATTTCCCCGCTTTTTTATAAGTAATACTTACTTTACTTTTAAAGAATTCTTTACATCATTTCATATTATGGGAAAATACCCAATTCAGCATAAGAAGTGCCCACTTTATTAATTGCACAAACATATGCTGCAGTACGCATATCAGGAATGGAAGGATTTGCTTTCCAAATATCCATAATTTCCTTAGTTGCTGTAATCATTGTTTCTTCTAACCCGCTATGCACTAAATCAATTTCATCAGGACCATGTGCAATAATTGATTTTTCGGCCTCTGAAACTTTTTTACCTGTTAAGTCTTCAATTTGATTTAATATATGAATGTTTGCATTCTCTGTAAATCTTTTCTCTAATCTTCCATAACGAACGTGACTTAAATTTTTCAACCACTCAAAATAGGAAACAGTAACACCACCCGCATTTAAATACATATCTGGGATTACTAGAATACCTCTTTGTGTAAATATTTCATCTGCCTCTGG
>Ga0209191_1001436_pt1 | contig 15779 bp, 5 predicted proteins | sample S_130626_EF_Meta_FD_187320 | JGI IMG/M metagenome (GOLD analysis project Ga0209191, IMG submission 187320) | Freshwater microbial communities from Lake Simoncouche, Canada to study carbon cycling - S_130626_EF_MetaG (SPAdes) (version 2) | ecosystem: Environmental > Aquatic > Freshwater > Lake ...
GACCTGTCAGCGGTAACGGAAAGTACGCCACTGCTCAAGCCCACAACATCGACTGGTGAGTTCCGATTCGTAAACGAACCATCACCCAATGAACCTTCAGAGTTGCGACCCCAACACTTGACTGCATTACCCGTGGTGACTGCGCACGAATGCTCCCAACCCATAGTGATGGAACGAATGGCTGTTCCGAGTGAGATGACTGATGTCGGTACATATCTGTATGTGTTGGTGCCATCTCCAACTTGGCCGTAATTATTTAGTCCCCAGCACTTGACATCACCACTAGCAAGTAAGGCGCATGTGTGGTTAGAGCCCGCCGCAATTGCAACGGCACCGGACGTGATTCCGCTGACCTGCGTTGGTGCGTTTCTGTTTGTAGTAGTGCCATCACCCAGTTGGCCGTATCCGTTGTAACCCCAACACTTCACTGCGCCATTGGTAGTCAAGGCACATGTGAATTCGTAACCTGTAGCGATCGCAGTGACACCAGACGTGAGGCCAAGAACGTCGACAGCGGCGACGCGATTTGTATTTGTGCCGTCGCCAAGCTGCCCACCACTGTCATTTCGGCCCCAACATTTCACGCCGCCGTATGACATAAGTGCACAGCTGTGTAGGTATCCGGCAGAGATACTTACTGCACCCGAGTTGATACCTGGAGTCAGGTTGTTGTTCCAGTTGTAACCAAAACACCTCACTGCGCCTGCAGTGGTGAGAGCGCATGTGTGGTGGTATCCAGGTGCAATAGCAGAGATGTTGGTTGTATAGCCAGGAACATTGCTCGGTGAAGTTTGTGTGCCGCTTGCCGATGTTCCAATTTGACCCCATGAGTTGTTGCCCCAACACTTCATTGCTCCTGTGTTCGTAAGACCGCAGGAGTCGTGGTACGCCATCGCCAATTGTGTAATCACTGGGGCGAAATTGAGGGATGTATAAGTAGTTGCTGCATCGTGGGTAGCGGTTGCAGCTTGTGTAGCACTGAATAATGTTGCACCGTTGCCAACGATGGTGACCTCTCCAGTGACTGAGTTAATAGTCGCTGAATTCGGGTTAGAGCTAGCAAATGTAAATGCACCACTACGGTTCGAAGATGGTGGGGCAATAGTGAAATTGGGACTGGATGCGGTGTAACCAGAACCAGGTAATGAAAGTGCGCCAAGCGTGGTGACACTGAGTTGCGGGGAGACCACAGCAATAATGTTGGTAGGGGATAGGCGTTGAGTTGTGGTGCCATCTCCGAGTTGGCCTTCGCTGTTTCGACCCCAACATTTTGCATTTCCGCTAGTTGTCAGAGCGCATGTGTGCCACCCTGCCAAACCGGCCGATACAGAGCGCACGCCTGTTCCAAGGCTGGAAATGCTGACAGGAATATTTGATCGCGCAGTGGTTCCAGTGCCTAGGCCGTTGTATGAATCACCCCAACACACCAATTCGCCAGAAGTCTTGATGACGCAGGTATGACGTTCTCCTGAACTCATGGATGTGGTTACATCGGTGAGTCCATATGTCGAAACGGGAACGTTTGAATTACTCCAGGTGTTATTACCCAATTGGCCATCGCCGTTATAACCCCAACATTTCGCAGCGCCCGTGGCCAAGCTTGCACACGTGTGATACATGCCAGGTGCAACTGATGTTACTCCGAAATCCAAACCAGTGACATCGACCGGTTCGTTTCGTTCTGTTCCCGTGCCGTCACCCAATTGTCCGTACCCGTTATAGCCCCAACATGACAAAGCGCCTGTGTTTCGAATGGCGCACATGTGTTGACCGCCAGCGGCAAGTGCAATAACACCCGAAGACATTCCGGAAACATTGACAGGTGAATTGCTGCTGTTATTTGCGCCATTTCCTAGCAGGCCCCAACCGCCATAGCCCCAACACTTGACCCCACCAACACTGGTGAGAACACAGGTGGTGTATTGCGTGGTGACAACTTTGGTTGCGGTGGCGTTCAGGCCGACAACATCTACTGGTGTGTAACTGGTTGCGGTTGAACCTTGACCAAGGTTTCCCCACTCACCGCGGCCCCAACATTTCACGCTTCCGTTAGTCATTAATGCGCAACTATGCCAAGCACCTGAACTGACTGACACAACACCTGACGACAATCCGGTGACCGTTACCGGGGTCGAACGGTAAGTAGTGGTGCCGTCGCCTAGTTGGCCGTAGTTGTTCTGACCGAAGCATTGAGCAGCACCTTCTAACGTGCGAACGCACGTGTGGTTTGCGCCTCCACTGATTGAAGTAAACGTGGTGGCCTCAACTGTGAGAGTTGTTGAGGTGCTGGCACTTGCATAGGTGGGCGTAGCAAGTTGCGATGCGGTAATGGTGGTAGACCCTGCTCCAGTAAGAGTGATGAGGCCAGTAGTTGCGTTGATAGTTGCCACTGAAGTATTGGAACTCGTGTAGGAAATAGCACCGTTACTGTTCGTGGTTGGGGCGGTCAACGTAAATGGCGCAACACCGTAAGTCTTGGTCACAGCAGACATTGCACTAATCATCGGATCGCGCAACACAGTGAGGGTCGTTGACACAGTTGAAGAGTTGTAATTAGCTGTGGCAGCTTGCTCTGCGGTAATTGTTGTGGTTCCGCCACTGAGAACCGTTATCAATCCGCTAGTTGGATTGATTGCTGCAACTGCAGGGTTTGAACTGATGTACGTGATTGCACCAGTGCTCACGGATGACGGGATCGTCGGTGTGAATGGCTGATCGCCGACTGTCTTAGTAAGGCCGCCGCCAGAGAAGAAGTAACCGGTGCCGTTGTATATTGCAGAGCCGCCTGGGGGAGTGAAGTACACACTCATTGCGTCACCACCACCTGCTTCACCGAACTGAATACGTATCGGGTAATTAGTGAGAGCTGCCAAAGTGACATTGCCGCACCGAGTGACGACAGGATGCGTTCCGCCATTGTTAACAATGGCGTTTGTGACCGTAAAGCCCGATGTGGCTGTTGCGCCTATCCACAGGTGACTTGCATCATCAGATGAAGTACAGAAGTTGTACGTACCTGCAGCGGCGCTGCGGAATGTGCCTAACCATTGCCAGCTGTAATAATCAGCGTTACTGGTGAAGTTTTGAATTTGCGTTGACGTCACCGTGTCACCGTGCAAAGTGGCGGTGGCAAACCAATCCGGATTATCTGAGTAGTAGTTGACGTAGCGTGTGCCGGCTAGTCCAGCTGTCTCACCACCAAAGCCGCTGAGCGCTGGCGTGGCTTTTGCAACAGTGAACGTGGCAGTTATTGAACGTGCTGTGTACGGAGTGGCTGCGGCTTGGCTGGCGGTGATGGTCGTAGAACCTGCGCCGACAATGGTTACTGCGCCAGTTGAGGAGTTAATGGTTGCAACGTCGGTGTTGGAACTGCCGAAACTGAAAACACCACTGCTTGGCGAACTTGGCTGGACCATGCTGAACGATGCATCTCCAAAGGTTTTGGACGGTGCGATAAATGCTCCGAAAGTTGGAGAGGCTGGGTCAACAATAAATGTTGTGCGAATGGTTGAAGCGGTGTGGGTGAGTGTTTGTGTTTGTGAGGCAGTGATTTCCGTAGAACCGGGCGCAACAACTGTTATGAGTCCGGTGGAACTGTTTACCGTTGCCACAGACGTATTAGAGCTCACAAAAGAAAAGGTTCCAGTACTTGTGGTTGTGGGGCGGGTGAGCAAGAACGGTGCCGCACCATATGTCTTGTTGTCGATGACAAAATCTCCGTACACCGGCAAACCACGACTAATCGTAAGTACTGCCACAATGCTGGCTGCTGTGTGGTTCGTTCCTTTGGCCTGCGTCATTGTGAGGGTTGTAACACCGGTGCTCACTATTGTTACCCGGCCAGTGGTTGCATCAATTGTGGCCGCTGCTGGGTTACTGCTGGTGTAGGTGATAGCGCCATCGCTAGGTGAGGTACCCCAGTTGAAAAGGAAAGAAGCATCACCGAATTCTTTTGAAATGGGGTCTAGTCGTTCAAATGCTGGTGTTGCGAGACCAACTTGAACAGTGACGGATGAAGAAGCAGCTTCGTAGTTTGTTGTTGCTGCTTGTTTCACAGTGATTGTCGCCGTGCCTGCAGCAACAACACGCACGCGGCCAGTCTTTTCATTAATGGTCAATACACGAGTGTTATTGCTAGAGAAGGTGAATGCGCCCGATGATGTGGATCGGGGTTCCATTGTGGAATCAGCATCTCCAAAAATAAGTCCGCTGAGAGAGATGTTAGAAAGCTCTGGAGTTCCCTTTGCAATTGTGACTTCGGCAGTTACCGAATTCGCCGAGTAGTTGCCTGCTGCTGCTTGAGTTGCGGTGATGGTGGTAGTGCCTGCACCTTCAATTGTTGCTTTGCCGGCATCGCTGATCTTTACAACTTTGCTATCACTGCTAGCGAAGGTAAATGTTCCAGACGATACAGAGGTTGGCTTTTCGACGGAAAATGCAGCGTCACCAAATGTCTTAGAACCGATAGTGAGAGATCCCAATTTGGGCATTGCCTGTTTGACTGTGAATGTCAATGTTTGTGTGGCGCTCACGTAATCATCTGTCGCAGTTTGGGTGACTGTGATTGTGGAAGTGCCAGCACCAACAACAGTTACTTGTCCAGTAGTTGCATTGATGGTGGCCACTGCAGGGTTGCTAGACGTAAAGGAGATTGCTCCGCGAGATTCTGATGTTGGTTTAGTGATGGTGGGGCCGTCTTCTCCGAAGGTGCTGGAAAGATCCGCAGTCGCAGTAAGTACTGGAGTGCCCTTACGAACAACGAGAATAAAGTTTTTTGACGCTGCAAGATAATCATCATTGGCAGGTTGAGTTGCGGTGATGGTGGTTTTTCCTGCACCAATAATCGACAGCTTTCCGTTGACCTTTGAGAACTTTGCGACAGACTCGTCGCTTGATTCCAATTTGAACACCGCTGAACTAGTAGAAGTGGGGCCAGCCAATACGAAAGCCTCTTCACCTACTGTGCGAGTTGTGGTGGTGAATGCTCCGAGAACTGGAGTCGCGCGCGCCACAATTAACTCAGCTGTCACAGAGATTGATTCGAAATCTTTTACTGCTGCTTGAGTTGCGGTGATGGTGGTTGTGCCTGCACCTGCAATGGTGACACGTCCGGTGGAAGCGTTGATTTGTGCGATGTCGGGTTTGCTAGACGAGAATTTCCATTCACCTTTGCTATTGGATGTAGGTGCTTGCACTGTGAATGGTGCACCACCGAATTCAACAGACGGCAAAACTAATTTGCCAACAGTGGGTTCCTGTGGTGCACCTTTTGTTGATACTCCGCCTGAACTTTCTTTCGGCGCAGTTGTAGTGGGTGCGGTGTACACCGGGTCGACCTTGTAGTTAGGGTTTGCCATATTGCGGTTCGCCAGTGATGGAAGTGCTGCAATTTCTTTGGACGCAAGTTCTGGTGGCAATTCAGCTTTGACGGCACTGAGGTTGAGCACTTCTTTCACAACTGTCTTCGTTTCGACACCGGTTGAAGACACTTCAGTCTTTTCTACAACACCGCTGGAAGACGCTGCCAGCACTGTGATTCCGCCACCGGTCGGGTCAGCCTTCATTTGTAGTGTTGGTTTGTCTTCAGAAACCTGCTGTTGAACGACTTGACCGCTTGCTGTTGTTACGGCAACTTCCATCGTTCCGCCTGAGACCGAGAGGGAGATGGCGGCACCTGAAGCATTGGCAACCAAGTTTCCAGAGGCCAACGTGAGATCAACGCCTGGGTCCTTCGTTGAAATAGAACTTCCTTCAATTTCAACAGGGTTGTCGGAAGTTCCAGGTGTGGTGAACTGAGCAATGCCGTCCGGCATCATCGCGTACACACTGGTTGAACCGGAGAACTTCAGTTTGCTCCGAACCTTTTTCCCGCCTTTTTTCGCAACTGTTGTTGTCGACTTGGGTCCACTAAAAGTAGGAACACTGACTAGATAGTCATATGAATCGCGCTGTATCGCGCCCTTGACGGGAAGCACTGAAGTTCCGTCTGTGCCTACTGGATTATCGGGCGAGACAACACCACCGTCTGTTTCTACTGACCAGTCAAGATTGCTCGAACGGATAAGCATTGTGGTCTTTGCAACCTTCACACCATCACCACAGAAGGGGCATGTTCCTTCACGAGCAGACAATGGGGTGAGGTCCATATCTTGTGGACCACCGGTCCATGCGTCAGGGTCATTTGCTGGGTCTTCGCCGGAAAAAGAGAAGCGCCAAGTTTTTGCTTTTAAGTCAATATCGACGTATCGGTTTTTTCCCGGCCAGTTTGAGTCGTACAGCAGAATCTTTGGAGTTGTCGGAGTCGGATACTCAACGGCGTAGGGCAACAAAGCATGTCCGCCGCCTTCTGTGTACAAACCAAGCGTGTAATTCAATTTTCCTGTCGCAAAACTATTTTTTAGTTCATCGACTTTTTCATCTAGAGACTTGTTCAGCCAAACAGTGATGGCATCTTGCACTTCAGGTAAAAACTGAGTCGCGAAGGCACGCATCAATGCGTGAAGAGTTTCACCTTGTGACGGAAGTTTTACGGTTACTGGAGTCTCTTTGTTGTTGAAGCGTGTCGATGCAATGGCAACGAGTCCTTCGCAGTGTCCGGATGCACGAGATTGGTTGACCATGCGAGCCCACGCGGAGGCTTCTGCGGTGAGTTTGCATGGCGTTGCAACGGCGCCAACGCAAATTTCGGCGCCAGAACCAAACATGGACACAAGGTCTGTCTCATTGAAATCTGTGTCGGGGAATGCAGATGCAGGGAAGTTTGGAAACGACCATCCGTCGATAGTTGTTTGCAGTTGTGTGGCAACTGGTCCACTTGGAGCACTGGATCCTTTTGATCCACCGCATGCGGCGAGGGCAATGACAACGACAAGGAACTTCGTAAATTGAAGGGCACGCCGATTCACTTCAGTTGCCCCTTTCTTGCGAAGTAACTACAAATAACAAGGCTACCGAAGGGCGCTGGCTCTTCGTAAGGTAAACCTCACGGATCAGCCCTATTTTCTTAGGTTCAGGACCGCCGGAATCAGGGGAAAACCGTGCTGGGGGGGTGTCACCCGTATCGCAGGGGCCTTGGTGGAAGGTCAGGGTCCGACGGTGATGGTGACTTGGGCAGACGCGGCTCGGTACTGGCCGTTGCCGCCGATGGCTGCAGCCAGTACGGCTGTTCCAGTTCCTGTGATTTGAACAACGCCAGTTGCAGCATCGACAGTGGCAACTGCAGGGTTTGAACTTGCGAAAGTAATGGTGCCTGCTCTGCTTGATGTTGGCGCTGTGAGAGTGAAGTTTGGACTTGTCGTTGTGTATTGGGAGCCCGGCAATGTAAGAGCACCAAGCGTGGTGGCAGACGGCGAACTCGACATCAAACCAACGACATTGACAGGTGATGAGCGATCTGCTGTAAAGCCATCGCCTACGTTGCCCGCCCAGCTACCGCCCCAACACTTAACACTTGCTCCCGTGACTGTGGCACAGGTAGTAAAGCCCTTGCCGGCATCGATGGAAAGAACGCCACTGTCTAAGCCAACAACATCGACAGGTGTCAGACTGTCTGTGAACGTTCCACTTCCTAGAGACGCCAAAGCGTTGTAACCCCAACACTTTGCTGCACCGCCAGTGGTAATCGCGCACGTATGTCTCAAACCACCACTGATTGAGCGAATGGTGGTTCCAAGTGAAACAACTGATGTCGGAACGCTTCTATTGGTGGTGGTGCCGTCGCCGAGTTCGCCGTATCCGTTTCTGCCCCAACACTTCGCCTCACCATTGGTCAATACAGCACAAGTATGTTCGTAGCCACCGCTGATGGAAACAACACCAGACGTGAGGCCGCTGACTTGTGCTGGTTCGTTTCTATTTGAGTTGGTGCCGTCACCGAGTTGGCCATAGTTGTTGGCACCCCAACACTTCACTGACCCATTTGAAAGCAATGCACACGAGTGCATAATGCCACTGGTGATAGCGGTGACGCCAGAGGTGAGACCTTTTACGTGTACGGCGGGAGCGGTGTTTACCCAAGTGCCGCTTCCGAGTTGGCCAGTCCAGTTGTCACCCCAACACTTCACACCGCCATATGACATCAGTGCACAACTGTTCGCGTAACCGGAAGAGATACTTATTGCCCCTGAACTGATACCTGGATTGTTGCTGTCAGCAACACCGTTTCCAATACATTTCACTTCACCTGACGTGGTGAGCGCACACATGCGGCTGTCGCCAACAGCAATCGCAGAGATGTTGTTAGTGAAGCCGGGAACATCAACTGGAGTTTTTTGCTGGTTGCTAGCCAAGGTTCCAATTTGACCATAAGCGTTTGAACCCCAACACTTCATGGCGCCAGTGCTCGTAAGAGCGCAGGAGCTGACATTACTCAACGACAACTGCGTAATCTCAGGGGCGGCTTCAACTGTAAGTGTCGTAGAGGTGCTGGCACTTGTGTAGGTGGAGGTAGCAACTTGTGACGCAGTGATTGTGGTGGTGCCAGATCCGACAATAGTGATGAGGCGGGTATTTGAGTCGATAGTTGCGACAGCGGTATTAGAGCTGGTGTAGGAAATGGCACCGCCGCTGTTCGAGGTGGGAGCGGTCAACGTAAATGCCGCTGAACCGTAGGCCTTTGTAATGGCTGCCATTGCACTGATCACTGGAGAAGCAGGATCAACAACAAATGTTGTGCGGATGGTTGAGGCAATGTGTGTGAGTGTCTGAGCCTGGGTGGCAGAAATTTCGGTGGAGCCAGGCGCAATTACTGTGAGCAGTCCGGTGGAACTATTTACTGTTGCCACCGAGGTGTTTGAACTAGTGAAGGAGAAAGTTCCACCACTGGTGGTGGTGGGGAGAGTTAGCAGGAATGCTGTAGCACCGTATGTTTTATTTGCGATGACGAAATCTCCATACGCCGGAGTGCCACGACCAACTGTAAGTACCGAAACAACGCTGGCGGCTGAGTGGTTTGTACCTTTGGCTTGCGTCATAGTGAGAGTTGAAACGCCCGTGCTGACAATTGTGACTCGACCGGTTGTTGCATCGATCGTGGCCGCTGCTGGGTTACTGCTTGTGTAGGTGATTGCGCCATCGCTTGGGGAAGTACCCCAATTCCATAGGAAGGATGAATCGCCGAATTCTTTTGTAATGGGCTCTAGTCGCTCAAAGGCTGGTGTTGCGAGACCAACTTGAACAGTGACAGATGATGATGCGGCTTCATAGTTAGTTGTTGACGCTTGCTTCACAGTGATCGTCGCCGTGCCTGCAGCAACAACACGCACGCGGCCAGTCTTTTCATTAATGGTCAATACACGAGTGTTATTGCTAGAGAAAGTGAACGCACCGGATGACGTGGATCGAGGTTCCATTGTGGAATCTGCATCGCCAAAAACAAGTCCGCTGAGAGAGATGTTAGAAAGCTCTGGTGCGGCCTTGGCAACTGTGATTTCTGTAGTTGTTGAACTGGCAGAGTAATTACCCGATGCAGCTTGTGACGCGGTGATTGTCGCTGTGCCGGCACCTTCAATACTTGCCTTGCCTGTTTCGCTGATCTTTATAACTTTGCTGTCATTGCTGGTGTACGTGAATGCTCCGGACGACGGAGAAGTTGGCTTTTCAATGGCGAACTCTGCATTGCCAAATGTTTTAGAACCGATGGTAAAGGCCCCTAATTTTGGTACAGCCTGTTTGACAGTGAATGTCAGTGTTTGCGTGGCGCTCATGTAGTCATCTGTCGCGGCCTGAGTTGAAGTGATGGTTGTAGTACCAGCACCAACAACAGTTACCTGGCCGGTAGTTGCGTTGACAGTGGCTACTGACGTATTGCTAGACGTGAAAGAGATCGCACCGCGTGATTCTGATGTTGGTTTGGTAATGGTGGGGCCGTCTTCACCGAAGGTACCGGAGAGATCTGCAGCCGTAGTAAGCACCGGAGTGCCTTTTCGCACTGTCAGCACGAAGTTCTTTGAGGCAGCCAGGTAATCATCATTGGCAGGTTGTGAGGCGGTAATGGTGGTTTTTCCTGCACCAACTATTGACAACTTCCCATTGACTTTTGAGAACTTTGCGACAGATTCGTCGCTTGATTCCAATTTGAACACCGCAGAACTTGTTGAAGTTGGACTTGCCAATGTGAAGGCTTCTTCACCAACTGTACGTCCCGTTGTGGTGAACGCACCGAGTACTGGTGTCGCGCGCGCCACTGTTAGCTCTGCGGTTACAGAGATTGATTCGTAATCTTTCACTGCGGCCTGTGTGGCGGTGATTGTGGTTGTACCGGCGCCAGCAATAGTGATGCGGCCAGTAGTTGTATTGATTTGAGCAATGTCAGACTTGCTTGAAGTGAATTTCCATTCACCTTTACTATTTGATGTGGGTGCTTGCACGGCGAACGGCGCATCACCGAACTCGACAGAAGGCAGAATTAATTTCCCAACAGTGGGTGCTTGAGGTGCGCCTTTTGTTGACACTCCACCTGATCCTTCTTTTGGAACAGTTGTTGTGGGCGCTGTGTATACAGGGTCAACTTTGTAATTCGGGTTAGCCATGTTGCGGTTTGCAAGCGAAGGAAGCGCTGCAATTTCTTTTGATGCGAGCTCTGGTGGCAACTCTGCTTTCACTGCATTGAGATTCAGAACCTCTTTAACTATGGTCTTTGTCTCAACACCGGTCGAAGACACCTCTGTTTTTTCCACAACACCACTAGAGGTTGCTGCTAACACCGTGATTCCGCCACCGGTCGGGTCTGCCTTCATCTGCAGTGTTGGCTTATCTTCAGATACCTGTTGTTGAACCACTTGACCACTAGCCGTGGTAACGGCAACTTCCATGGTCCCGCCCGAAATCGAAAGTGAAATGGCGGCACCTGATGCATTAGCAACCAAGTTTCCCGAAGCCAATGTCAGGTCAACACCTGGGTCCTTTGTTGAAATAGAGCTTCCTTCAATTTCAACAGGATTATTAGATGTTCCAGGCGTGGTGAACTGTGCGATGCCGTCTGGCATCATCGCGTACACACTTGTTGTTCCGGAGAACTTCAGTTTGCTGCGAACCTTCTTCCCATTCTTATTTGCAACTGTTGAAGCCGACTTGGTGTCGCTGGACGTTGGGACACTGACTAGGTAGTCATATGAATCGCGCTTTACTGCACCTTTCACGGGCAATACAGAAGTTCCGTCTGTGCCAACTGGGTTGCCCGGAGAAACAACACCGCCGTCGGTCTCTACTGACCAGTCGAGATTGCTTGAACGGATAAGCATTGTGGTTTTAGCCACCTTGGTTCCGTCGCCACAGAAAGGGCAGGTGCCTTCACGTGCAGACAATGGAGTGAGGTCCATGTCTTGTGGTCCGCCGGTCCACGCAGCAGTGTCGGCTTCGGGATCTTCGCTAGAGAATGAGAATCGCCAAGTTTGCGCTTTCAAGTCAACGTCGACGTAGCGATTCTTGCCTGGCCAGTTCGAGTCGTACAACAGAATTCTTGGTGTAGATGCTGTTGGGTACTCAATGGCATATGGCAACAACGCGTGCCCACCACCGTCTGTGTACAAACCAAGTGTGTAATTCAATTTTCCAGTAGTGAAACTATTCTTGAGCTCATCGACTTTTTCATCTAATGATTTGTTCAACCAAACTGTGATCTCTTTTTGTACTTCAGGCAAGAACTGTGTTGCAAAGGCACGCATGATGGCATGAAGGGTTTCGTCTTGAGTAGGAAGTTTCACCGTATCTGGTGTCTCTTTGTTGTTGAAGCGAGTCGACGCAATCGCAACGAGTCCTTCGCAATGTCCAGACGCGCGAGATTGGTTAACCATTCGAGCCCAAGCAGATGCTTCAGCAGTGAGCTTGCATGGAGTTGCTACGCCGCCGACGCACACTTCGTCGCCGGAACCGAACATAGAAACGAGATCTGCCTCATTGAAATCTGTGTCGGGGAATTCTGATGCGGGGTAATTGGGGAACGACCATCCATTAACCGTTGTCTGCAGTTCCGTGGCAATAGTTCCATCTGACGAACTTGACCCTTTTGACCCTCCGCAGGCAGAGAGGGCAAGGACGACGAGAATGAATTTTGTTAAACGACCAATTCGCTGTGACATAACCGCGCCTTTCCCCCGTGCAAATCAGGGATTTAACCTTGAACGCTACCAAAAGTTGCGGACTGTTGCCATCAGGAGACAGTGACTTTTACCCCGATTTGCTCGTGTCCTTGGTCTCAGATCCACATCTCAACAGGCGGGGCTGGGCCGTGATGCTGTGGGTTGCATGTCACAGAGTTCGATGCTCAATGGCAGGGGATGGGCAAACAGTTTCCGGTCATCACAGATACCGTCTGAAAGCAATGCGTAAAGCGGTCGCTCCCATTCTGATTCTTGCGATACTCGTCACGCTTTGTGTATTTCAGCGCGAAGTGCTTTCAGAGATTTTCGCTCGGCTTGTGGAGCTGCCCCGCATTCGTCTTGTGCCTCTTGCGATTGCAGCAATGGTGATGATGTGTGCGCGAGGGTTTTTTCTTTGTGCGTGTTCCCCCGGGGTGACATTGCGTCAAGGAATTATGACTGACCAGGCTGCTCTCGCAGCTGGCTATGGAATAGTTCTGGGTGGCGGGGCAGTGGGAACAGGTATGCGAATTCATATGTTCACAACGTGGAAGATTGCTCATCTCACAATTGCGTCTTCGATAATTGCAACTGCAGTAGTTCCCTCATTCACGACGTGGGGTCTTCCAAGTGCGTTACTGATTGCTCCGGTACTTCGCGGAACGGCGACATCTGAGCAAACCTTGGCAGTTGCAGTGGGCATACCACTGATAGTCGTGTCAATAATTTTTTGGTGGCTGGCCTTGAGATCATCCACAATGTTTTCGGCAGTGGGACGCTTCACTGGTTCTTTTCGTTCCTACCTGTTACGCAAGATTCCGCTTCGGTTTGCTACAGCACGATCAGTCGTCGAGCGCACACAGCCATTGGCCTTTTCTGTCGAAATGAGAGACGACTTGGTTCGGTTGTTGCGAGCCCGATGGGCAATGATTTTTACAGCGTCAGTAAGCACATTGGCAGCTGGCTTCCTTTGTCTGTGGACTGCGTCTGTTGTTTTCAATGTGGAAGGGCTCACTTTTCGAGAGGCTCTTGTTGCTTTCTCGCTAGTGCGAGTTGTCATCGCATTGTCTCCCATTCCAGGAGGAACAGGATTAGCTGAAGTCGGACTGATCGTTTTGCTGGAAAGAGCCGGAGTCTCGACTGTTGATGCGACTGGAATGACGCTGATCTACCGTTTCCTCACATGGTTCTCGCCAATAATTGTCGGCTCTGCAACGTGGTGGCGGTACAACCATGCTCGTTCCGTAAACTTGAGAATTCACGACTAAGAGGTAGAGCGCACATGATTGAGGCACGCACAATTCATCTTGAACCTGAAGCAGTGATGGCGATGTCACAGATCTTGGGCATCATGCTTGATCAAATGTTTGATGCTGAAACCAGCACGATGTGGAACACGGAACACATTATTGAGTTGGAAGCGCGTCTTGTCGCGCCAGCTGAAGGTGAACCAGTCGAACTTGGCATTGATGACGCCTCATTGCTTTTGCAGGGTATGGCATTTACAGAAGTGATGTCAGCAGAGTTGCCATGGATTGACATGGTGCGGTGGGTGACAGACTTTGTGACCACAGAGTTGCGTCAACATTGGACTGAAGAAGAGTGGCGAAACTTTTCCCAACAATGACAAAAGGCCCGGTCTGTCACTTTCGTAACAAACCGAACCTTTTGTTCGATGTTTTCAATTCACAGGTACAAGACCTGCGCAAGAGTTAACGGCGCTTTGCTGCCTTCTTCACCGTCTTCTTGACAGCTTTCTTAGCAACTGGCTTCTTCTTTGCAGGAGCTGCCTTCTTCACTGTCTTCTTGACAGCTTTCTTAGCAACTGGCTTCTTCTTTGCAGGAGCTGCCTTCTTCACAACCTTCTTCGCAGGTGCTGGTGCAACTGCGCGCTTGACTGTGTTCACCTTTGGTGCTGCAGTGACACCGAGTGCGATGTCCTTGAAGCCCTTGAGTGCGGTGATCTTGGCAACTGTTTTTGCCTTGATGCGGATAGTTTCGCCTGTGGCTGGGTTACGACCCATACGGGCTGGACGCTTGATCTTTGCAAATTTCGCAAAGCCTGAGATATTTACAATCTCGCCTTTCGCGACGTTCGCAAGGATGACGTCGATTGTTCCTTCAACCATTTTGGCCGCTGTCTTATTATCGACATCGGTGTGAATGGCTACTGCTTGGATGAGTTCACGTTTCTTCATAAGCGAAAACTTATTCCATCCGAGCACTCAATTCGTGGATATCCATTGACTTTTTTGTCACTTGGGCGAATGTCACTTTTTTGCTTCGTCAAGCGTCCTTCGGTTTGGTGAAAGGTGCCCGTGAGGGATAGAAGGCTCAACGGAGTACAGCCATCTCAACATGTGGCATTTTCTGGCTAGCGCAAAAACCCTTGTTTTATTAGGTTATATGACCCTATGAGTGGGGGAACGTAAAGATTGATTCGGCAAGAAGTTCTGCTTCAGAGAGGTCATGGGTGACCAAAAGGGCAGTGGTAGCGGTCTGTTTCAGGACTCGAGCAAGGTCTGACATCAGCGCGTCATGGGTGTTTTGGTCGAGGCCCGAGAGTGGTTCGTCGAACAAAAGAACCCGCGGGCGGGGGGCAAGTGCCCGAGCAAGAGCGATGCGCCGAGCTTCTCCCCCGGATAGTTCAGCCACGTTGCGGTCTGCAAGATGGGCGAGATTTAACATCTCGAGCAGTTCTTTAACCCGTGCGGCACGGTCCGTTTTTGGCAACTTGGCGATGCGTAATCCGAACTCAATGTTCTGGCTGACCGTCATGGTGGGAAACAGATCGCCAGTTTGCGAGACCAGGCCTATGCCGCGTTTGTGGGTGGGAAGCGAGGTGATGTCGACATTGTCAATATGAACGGTGCCGTGGGTTGTGCGAATGATGCCGCAGATGGCATGAAGCAGCGTGGTTTTACCAATGCCAGATGGGCCGGTAATTGCAAGTGTTTCGCCAGTCGGCACTGTTAACGAAATGTTGTCAACGATGACGGAGTTGCCGAATTCCACGGAGAGGTTTGAGACTTTAAGCACGACTCATGACTCCGACCGTGACAAGCACCATGAGTGCAGCAAGTACAAAACCTGCCTGCTGCGTGGCGACACCTGGTCTGCCCAATAACTGCGCAATAGCTATAGGCAATGTGGTGGAACCGGACCGGGACAGGAATGATGTTGCACCAAATTCGCCCAGTGATACAGCCATAGAAAGGCCTGTTGCGCGCAGCAGTGCAGGTTTCAGTAGAGGCAGTTCAACTCGGACCCATGTTGCGAACGGTGATGCACCAAGGGTTGCTGATGCGTTGCGTAGTGATGCCGGGATGGCATGAGTTGCTGGTTCTAATGTGCGAATAACGAGTGGCAGTGCAATGACTGCGTGGATGACTGGAATGAACCACCGTTCGGAGCGCCACGCGTATGGGGATGTATTAAAGGTGATGATCAGCCCAGTACCAAGAGTTGCTGCAGAAACTGCGAGCGGTATGGAGAACAGCGCACGTGGCGCAGACGCGGTTGCAACTAACAAGGCAAGAGGCACGCAGATGCACGCAGTAGCGATGGCGAATACCAGCGAAGTGATGATCACCGATTGGGGGGAGACAGTCAGGGCCGGCAACGAACCAGAGAAGAGTAAGCGCCACGCACTGAATGAGAATTGGCTATTCACAACAAGTGATCTGTAGATGGTTGCTAGAA
>Ga0209191_1001440_pt1 | contig 15753 bp, 16 predicted proteins | sample S_130626_EF_Meta_FD_187320 | JGI IMG/M metagenome (GOLD analysis project Ga0209191, IMG submission 187320) | Freshwater microbial communities from Lake Simoncouche, Canada to study carbon cycling - S_130626_EF_MetaG (SPAdes) (version 2) | ecosystem: Environmental > Aquatic > Freshwater > Lake ...
GAGATTATTACATTTGATTATCGCAAAAAGTATTATTTATTTGGTAATGCTTCTATTTGTAATTTTTTTTACATATGTTTTAGGTATACCAATTGTTGATAATATTTATGATACTGTAGGAAAATGGTGGAATAATTTATCAAATACTAAACCAAAGGTGAATAACGAAACAAAACAAAGTGATAACATAAAACAGAATAGTTTGATAGAAAAAGATGAAGTATTCAATATTTCAAATAATTTATATACTTACGATGACGCACAAAATGTATGTAGTGCTTTTGGTGCAAGATTAGCTAGTTATGATGAAATTGAAGATGCATATAATAAGGGTGCAGATTGGTGCAATTATGGATGGTCGGATAATCAAATGGCATTTTTTCCTACACAAAAAAATACATGGAAAAAATTACAAACAAATCCAAAGAATAAAAATAACTGCGGCAGACCAGGCGTGAATGGCGGATATATGGCAAATCCAAATATTAAATTTGGTGTAAATTGTTTCGGAAAGAAACCAAAAGCTACACAAGGCGATTTGGATTTGATGAATGCTCGTAAAAATCAAATTACTCCAAAAACTGAAAGTGAAATCGAGACTGAAAGAAAAGTAAAATTTTGGAAAGAGAATGCCGACAAATTATTGAGTATTAACCCACATAATGAAAAGAAGTGGTCTGAATATTAGAACGGTAAACATTTCAAATGGAAGATTTGATATTTTTATAATTCTATAAAATATCAAATGTAAAAATACTAATAAAAACAGTGTTATTAGTAGTATTATAAAATATAGACAACATGCAATTCAATATATTTTTATTATTGTTAACTTTACCAATTATACGCTCATTTACTATTTTATCAAAATCGATCTTGTATAATACCAAATTAATGATGAATATGGAAAATACACATGAATTAGACAGTGATACAAAATATAATTTGAATTGGTATGTAATTGGAGAAGCCAAAAAATTCGTTGAAAACAGACTATATAAAAAAACGATATGGAATAAAAATTATTTAATTTGGAAAAAATCAGGTAAGTATTACGCTATGGATGATGCATGTAGTCATCGAGGAGTAGCATTGTCAAAGGGGCGTATTATAAATGATAATGTAATGTGTCCTTATCATGGTTATCAATTTAATAATCAGGGTGTTCTCGCAGTTGTTCCGGGTTTGAATTTTACAAATACACCATGTCAAAATATTGATACTTATAAAATATTAGAGTCTGGCGGATGGCTTCATATGAATACTATTAGTAATGTTTTCTATAAACCCAACGAGTACCGAGTATTTGAAGAACCCGAATTAAATAATAACACGTTCTCAAATATTAAAATAAAACAAAATTTTCGCAGTTATGGAAGGGTTGTAAGCGAAAATTCATTGGATGTAATGCATATCGGGTTTGTTCATACATTTGGTAATCGAATCCAACCTGCACCAATTACCGAAGTGCCTCCTCATCCAATAGGCGATTACCCATTTCATTATAAAACGTCATATACATATAATTCGGGTAAAGATTCAATTGCTAACAAAATATTTAATATCAAAGAACTTAAAATAGAAAATGAATTTATATTGCCACATACGACAATCGCTCGAGTTATTTTTGGTGATTTTATTAGTACTGTAATTACTGCTGCATTACCAGTAAATGAAACCTTCACTGAGTTGTATGTTAAGACATATCGAAATTTTTGGAGAACAACCAATGATACGAATATAATTAGTATGTTTTATAATTGGATTGGCGATTCTATTACAACTGAAATGATGAAAACAACAGTTAAGCAAGATATGTCTGTTATAGAAAGTATACCATTGGATAAGGTGAATGGCAGATTTAATATGAAATTTGATAAATTACAAAATACATATGTAAGTTTCTATAGAAAGTTCATCAATAAACGTTAAATGATAATTTATAGAAAGTGTAAAAATTTAATTCTATTGTATTTATATAAAAAATTATATGAAACAAAAATTAACAAAAAATAAAATTGTAAATTTAACATTTGTCATCGTATTATTGATTATAATATACATTATTTTCAAAAAAAGAATTGATATTACTCTGATGTTTTTATTTTATGATATTTATGCTTTATTTGGATTATATTGGCATTTTGAACCAGAATATTGTTCAAACATGAAGTATGGGTTTACGCCCGCAATGCCATTGAATTATTACGCTGAATTTAATAAAGCAATATTTCCAAGAATACCTAGTGGCGATAATAAGTTAAACATAGAAAATGTAAAAAATATTTGCGATAAAAATTTTAGATGGTTACAAAAAAATGGTACTGTACATAGTAAACCAAAAGGTATTGAAGTTTTTCATGTAAATCAACCCGATTTCAAAGAAAAAATTATGCAGTATATAAAAAACGACTATCCATTTGTAATCCGAGGTGTAAATTTAAAATGTTTTGAAACTATGCAAATTGATAATATAATGAAAATAGCTGGTAATAATAAAGTATACATGAGTCCAGGTGCAGATGAAAATTGTCCAGATAATATTTTTACTGAATTAAAAAACATCTTTGAAAATAAATGTTATATAACAAATTCAACAAATTTATTTTACTATTATAAGGATTTATTGCCTGATTCTGATATGGATATAATTAAAAATATGATTGATGGGTACATGTCAAATAATAGCAAGCAGTTATTTTTAAGTGTAGTAAAAGGAAATGGAACTGCTTTACATGCAGCGTACACAAATAACTTTTATTTAATGATTCAGGGAGAGAAAAAATGGACATTTTTTAATCCAAATCAATTAGCATTATTGTATCCATCATTTCAGAAAAAAGGGATTTATATGGCATCTGAATCACGATTTTTAAATATGGATACATATGAATTATTGGATAAATTTCCATTATTAAAATACGCTGAACGTTATGAAGTAGAATTACAAGAAAGAGATATTTTGTATAATCCTATGTCTTGGTTTCATTCAGTTTATAATAAAACAGATGTTTCTGTAGCTTGTTCTACAAGGTGGTCAAAACCACTTTCAATTCCAGATAGACATATGTTAAGGTATGGACATATGATTAACCCTGAACTAAGAAATTATGTTAAAGATATATTTATAAATACAGGAGTATTAGGTATATCACAAATTGATGAGCATAAACATATGATTGGAGAAAATAATCCTGATGCAATACCATACTGGGATAAATATACAAATGATTCACATAAATTATGTGCGAATGAAGATTGTTCTGTTAATTGGCATAGATAAATGTATAAATATTCACTTATATAAACGAGTGAATATTTATTGTAATTCATTATATAGGATATATTTTACATTTTTTGTTGTTTACGAATTGTCATTCGTTTATATAAAAACTATCAATAATATTACAAGTATTACTACTATAGTCGCAATATAACATGCCCATTTTTTATCAGAATTGGATAATTCAGTCGATGCTGTAATCATAATAGATACTAATTTTATAATTATTATATATTGATTGAAACTTCAAGGATCAATTTTTTTTGCGAATTGTTTTTCGCTTGTTCTTTGTTTTTTCTTTGTATTTTTTTGTTTTGTTATGTTTTCTTGGCTGAGTTAATTCGAATATTTCATTAAATTTCTTATCTGAGATTGATTCAATTAATTCAGTAGGTTCACTGTATCTAACACTGTTGTTCTTATAATTATTAACTACTAAGCCTAAAGGCACGGATAAATGCTTGATTTTCGATAAACCTTCGACCATTTTATTTTTAGAACCACCTCCTTGAACATAAATATCAGAAAACTCAATCGGATACCCTGCTCGAAATTCGCTTACCTCTTTATCATATTCATCTGATATATTTTCTGAATCTCCACCTTTAATCGAGAACATAGATTTTTCTAAAAAAGATGGTTGGAATTCTAAAGGTAAAATATCAGCCATATTGTATTTGTCCAAATATATATAATACGGATACCTTTATTTCGAAAAGGTTCTACGAATATCTGGAGAACTTTTCACTTCGCGATTTTCTTTCAAATATTGAATAATATGTTTAACGTGGTCTTCGTTTGGTATTATTTTATTTAACGAATTCTCAATATATGTATAGGTAAGGGGCGGATACTCCTTTTTATCATGATATTGCAATGTTCCATCACTTATTTGAATTTTTTTATTTTGTAAATTATTTTCTGTAATATAATTGCATATTTGAGAACCTAGTGTATGTTTCATTTCGCGCATTGTTTTCGTTTTTTCATTAACAATTTTTAATTGGGAATCCAAAATAGTCCATTTTTTTATATTTTCTATGAATTGTTCTTTTTCTTTGGATTGTATTGTTATTTCCATGTTGATTAAAAAATTATAGTATTTATATCTATTATTATTTATCTACAAAAATAAATTTCCTGAATTATCAGGAAATTTATATAAAATTAAAATTACACATTAACAAATAATTTATTTTCTAAAATTTTTTCTGGATTTTTTTGCACTTTTGTTTCCATAAACTTTATTTGATCTGCGTTTTACAGCAGTGTTTGCGTATAAAAGTAAGGCAGGAACAGCAATATCAGTAAGCATACCTTTGCCGCCTTTCTTTGATTTGCGACCACCTTTAACTTCTGGCATTTTACCGCCAACTGCATCAGGAATATAACCGGTTGGATCATTTGTAGCAATGACATTTGAACCAGCTACTATGGCCTTTTGTGCGTCAGGTCCACCGAATACGTATTCGGCGAATTGAGGTGCTCCTGCACCTCCAGCTACGCGTACGTTTTTACGTGTTCTCTTACTTGAAGCGTTCCTTGGCATTATTTATATAATATACATATATTTTATTTTGAATTATATTTTTGCTAAATTAATTATATTTATTGTTTTTATATAATAACTTCAATAATAAATAAAGATTTATTATAACAATAAAAAAGAAAAACATATGATAAATACAAATTAACAATAAATAAACGTATATTTCATTATAAATAAAGCTAAATAAAGGTTTAACTATATCTTTTATTTCACGCTTTGTATCTTCATTTTTAAAAAATTCAATACATGTATCTTTAATACTTTTTGCCATTTACTTGTTAAACGTATACTACAAACAAAATAGAAAATAATGAATAAATAATAACGAGATTTATTTTTTATACGCTAACAAGTGCATAATATTGCACATATCATGTTCGTCTTGGAAATTATATTTTGTTATTTTGCTGCGACACAACGAACAATTTATACAATGGTTTTTTTCGTTTTTTTCAATAATCTTATATGTACAATCATTACAGTATACATGATTACAATTTGTTAGAATTGCTTTGTTATATGGTATATCGGTCAAGCATACCGGACATTCTGTATTATTATGCGGTAATTCAAACCCAAGCCCGCAACCAATATTATGTTTATTTTTTGTAATTAGTTTTTTCTTTTGTGGAAGGAATGATTTCCAAAATTTTTCTTTTGCAATTTTGTTTGTTTCTTCATCGGTTAAATATAACTTTTGCTTTAACAACACGATCTCTCGCAATTTTTTGTTAGCTTTTCGAATAACGTTATTTGTTGTTTTTTCATCAAATACTTCTTCTAGATAATCGTATATGTTAGTTTTGATTAACATTTTGATTTAACAATACTAAGTACAAGATACAAATGAATCAATTTTACATATTTTAGTAGGATTTTATTCGTAATAACGGTGTAAAAAATGTATATATAAAAAATAAATAAATGAACGGCATACACGATCCAAATGATAAATTTGAATTTAATAAATTGTTATTAACGAGTCCGACTGCCGTATCAGGTGGCAATCATTTTATTAAATATTCTATGAATGATATTCCACTTTATATTCAACCGCCTAAATGTAAGGTTAAACAAGGAATTATTAAGACAGGAAAGCGATCATATTGTGATTTGATGTTTACAAACGAAAACGAAAATTTTATACGCTGGTTAGAAAATTTAGAGAATTATAGTCAAAAACAAATTTATATTAACCGCGAGAAATGGTTTGAGACTGCATTAGACGAGCATGATATTGAGAACTCATTTACCAGTCCTCTGAAAATATACAAATCTGGGAAATATTACATTGTAAGAACAAATATACCAACAGCTTTAGGCAAAACCAATTTTAAAGTATATGATGAAAATGAGAATATCGTGGATATAGAGACAATTAAGGAAAATGAAAATGTAGCGACAATTTTAGAAATACAAGGTATTAAATGTTCTGCACGAAGCTTTCAAATAGAAATAGAAATGAAACAGTTGTTAGTATTAAATCCAGTTGATTTGTTTGAAAAATGTATTTTAACAAAAAAAGCAGAAATTATTAAAGAATCTTTAGAAAAAACAGAAGATGAGAATTTGAATGCGAACAAAAATATAGAAAATGATGCGGTTGTAATTGAAACTGTAGAGAATGAAAGTGGTGAAGAAAATAATAATAATAATAATATATCTGAACCTGTCAATGATGATTCCAACAATATTAGTTTTGAAAAATACGACGTGAATGATGAGCCTGGAGAAAAAGAAGAAATTTCAAAAAATCTGGAAAATACTAATTTAGAAAAAGCAGAATTAATTGAAGAAGTTGAATTAAATTTAGAAAAAATAGAACATGACGAACCATTATATTTAAAAAAAAGAAATGATGTTTATTATGAAATGTATAGAGAAGCATTAAGAAAAGCAAAATTAGCAAAAGAAATGGCGTTAGCAAATTATTTAGAAGCAAAACGTATTCAAAATACATATATGCTAGATGAGTTAAATGATAGTGATTTTGAAGATGACAATCTAAATTTAGAATAAACCAATACAATATGTAATAGTAGCAATTATTTAGCAAAAATAAAATAAGAATAGAAATATTTTATCCACCGTTTATATAAACAGAATGTTCTTGAAAGATATTCAGCGTGGATTTTCAAAATTCTTCACACCTCAGCGTTTACTTATTCTTATTGTTTTCCTTATTTTAGGATTTGTTTTACAATCATACAGCTCATCAAAGGTATCAAGTATCTACGGTATGGAAGATGGCTATGCACCATCACCTAAAAGACCTGAACCAGTAATGCAAGCTCCTACTGTTTTACCATCTGAATCAAGTCCTGAAGTAGCTACACCTCAAGCTAACGGTAGTGGATATGCTCTTCGCCCTGTAGCTAATCCAAGTGAATTATTACCAGTTGATACTAACAACCAGTGGGGAGAACTTAATTCATTAAACCAAGGCAACATTGCCATGCCTGATTTATTACAAGCTGGATACCACATCGGTTTAGATACAATTGGACAAACTTTACGTAATGCCAATCTACAAGAACGTTCCGATCCTATTATTCCAAAAAGTGATATTGGGCCATGGAACCAAAGTACAATTGAACCAGATTTTGGTCGCACACCTTTAGAAATCGGTTATGGGCCAAGATAAACTTATTATCAAATATCAAATAGAAAATATCATCCTATTATAATAATTACACGAATTATTATAATGACTACAAAAACAATTACATATCCAAATGGTTTTCGTATTGTTTACGAAAAATCATCTAATATTACTCCCATTTCATGTATGGAGATATTATGTGATATTGGTTCAGTTTATGAGAATAAAGAAACTCGTGGGGTATCTCACTTTATCGAGCATATGTGTTTTAAAGGAACCAAAAATATTCCAATACCTAAAAATATTTTTGTAGAATACGATAAAATCGGCGCATATTTAAATGCGACTACCGATAAAAGATATACATATTATACTATAAAATGCAGTAATGAATATATTGAAAATAGTATTAATATAATGTCGGATATGTTATTAAATTCAACCTTCAATAAAACTGAATACAAAAAAGAGGAAAAGGTAGTAATTGAAGAAAATATTAAAGATGTTAATGACGCAGAAGAAATTTTATTTGAAAACTTAGATAAACTAATATATAATGGTAGTTCATATGCATTTCCCGTAGATACAATCGCGTATCATAAAGGTAATTTAGATTACAAAAAGGTTATAGAAATGTATAATTACTTTTATCAACCCAATAAAATGATTTTAAGTATTGTATCAAATGTGCCATTTACCCAGATTAAAAAAATGGTCGAAAAAACCTTTTTTGTAAAGCAAAGTGTGAATCAAATACAAATTCCTAATAAATACCCGATATATTCTTTTCCATTACCACAACATGATATACAGTATAGTATCCAAAAAAAAAATGAAATTTCAACTGGTCATATCGCAATTGGATTTAGAACAAATTATTGTGATAAATATGCATTAGGATTGTTAAAAGTAATATTAAGTGGTCCAATGAGTGCTAGATTATTCATGTTATTACGTGAAGAAAACGGATTAACATATAGTTCATATGCATCAGATGAATATTATGACTTGTTAGGAGAATTTCTATTTTATGCTGAAACAGATTCTACAAAAATAATGAAAAATGGTTCAAAAATGGGAGTATTACCATTGATTATTAAATTAATCAATGGATTGATTGAAAATGGAATTACAGACGATGAATTGAAATTAGCAAAAAAGTATTTGAAAGGTGATATGGATCTTGATTTAGAAGATAATGAAAACTTAGCATTACATAATGGTGAGAAATTACTGGTATATCCAAATGAAAAACTAGTTCCATATTCAAAAATATACGATACATTTTATAAAAATATTACAAAAAAGGATATTGAAACTGTAATCAGAAAATATTTAAACAAAAAAAGTATGAGTGTTTGTATTGTTAGTGAAAACTTACCATCATTAGATAAAATCAAAGAACAATGCGAAAAAATTATTAGTTAAACCAACGAAAAATTAAATCCGCACCTGCGGATTCACATTCTTCGTGGTAAATGACCGCTGAATATTTCATTCCGCCCCTTTGGGTCGGCATTAAAATATTTATCGGTGTAAAATAAAAATAACATGTTATTATATATGTCAAAAGCTGATATTTTAGGATATATATTAATTGCGTTCGTTGTTATGATATGTTTATACATATATTTTGATACGGATACTTTTCAATTAAAATGTATTGTATCTACTGTAGATGGTCATAAATATTGCGTTCGCGAACGAGCGAATATGAAAGCTGCTGCAAATCTACTTGCTACAATAACTGAGAAATGTAAAAAATTAGTAAAATATGTTGGAGAAAAATATACTGACAAAGAAAACGTTCAACGTTTAGTTAAGGGATTCAATCCTAAAAAAGTATCAGAAACCCTTCCAACAAGTGAATATACTGCATATAGTGAAAATAAAGGCGAAAAACTAGCATTCTGTTTAAATAAGAAAAAAACAGATTCAAGTAATTTAATCGACGAGCATACACTTACCTTTGTAGCAATCCATGAATTGTCTCATGTAATGACAAAATCAGTAGGACATAAATCTGAATTTTGGCAAAATTTCAAATTTCTATTAGAAAATGCAAAAGAAGCTGGAATACACGACCCTGAAGATTATAAAAAAGAACCAAAAGAATACTGTTCTATGAAAATTCATGATAGTCCATATTATGATTTAAAGTAGGCTTATATATAATAACGTTTGCATTACAATATATGGTTGACGATTGTGTATTGGGATTATTTGCGATTAAATGTAAATATCTAAGAGAATTTAATTATAATTATATAAAAAGTCCTGAATGTGAATTTGCTGAGTATGTAAGAAAAAATATAAAAGATAACAATATAATGGAAGTTGAAAATTTGAATTTAGAATGTTGTTTTGCTGGTGATTTTAGAATGTTGGTTGTATAAAAATTGTTTTGGATTTTTTATATAAATTTTTGCAAATTTTTTGAATGAATATGTAAATTAAATATTGGAATCATTTTATCGTCGATTAACATAAAAGGACGTTTTATTTTTTCAATATTCATTTCTTGTTCTATCCATTTTATATGATAATTATTATATTTTATTACACATGTTTCATTTATAAATCCGGTACTATCTCCCTGAATATTTCTAGGATCTACACCACCAATGTACTGGCCTATCGCAGCTGCATCAAATATATAATCAAAAATTTCAAAATTTTTACAAACATAATGTTGCTCTTGTGAAAATTGAACATTCGGAATACATATTGGAAAGTGATTCATTAAATGCGGTAATTGGCGTTTAATAGATACAAAATTGTCCATATCATTTTTATAAAAATCATATTTATCTAATATATTACCAAACACAATATCATTCGGTATATAGATAATACTAGCGATAGTTCGATTATATGCATCAAATGGTATATACATTTTTGTTTTTTCTAATTTATCCAATAAAATATTACAGTTGTAATAAACAGGAACATCATTTTCCAAATGTATTACATTTGTCATTTGTGTAGTTGCCATAAATGCGTATATATAAAAAAATCTAGACGAGGTTAATGACCAGAATCCATTTCTAAAATTTTTATCCATCTGCGTTTTTGTTTCATATTGATATCTATCATGCAATGATTCACATGAAATTAATTTTATTTTATCTTTGTATTCATCGAAATTTTTAAAAAAATGTTCGTTTGTAATTACATATATCGATTCATGGTTTAATCGAATTAATTGACGTATATTTGTTAATATATACTCTTGAAAATTCCCAGTGCAAACTAATATAATATTCATAGTTGTATATGAATATTATATATTATTATAGTTTTATATATTTTATCTAAAAATTGTTAGCGTATATAATAATGCCATGATACATAATTATATTTTGATTCTGTATAGTTTTTTGGATTATTTGAAACATTTGTCCATTCCAATTTTCGAATTTTTATTTTGTCGTTGTGGTATTTTAACATGTAATTAAAATATAATTCATATTCAGATGCACCCGAGTATAAATTATATTTTAATTCATATTTAGATGCATCTGGGTATATTAAACTGTCTATATTAACCTTTTCTAAAAATATTTGCCAAAAATATTGATAATTGTCTGAATTATTATTTGTATTGTTATACTCTTCTACCGTAGCAAATAACTGGTTAATATACTTTTTCTCAAAAATCATATGATGACATATCCCCGATTCTTGTATTTGTTTTTCCATAGATGGATACAATTTTAACATATGTTGAAAATATGGTATATGATATTCATTACCGGTATTATATAAACATTTATTATCTTCTACAAAAACCGTGGGTTTTAAAAAATATGTATCTGCGTCAATTACGAGATAACGCTCTAATATTCCGGGTATTACCAATCCAGCATATAGTTTTAGTAATTGTTGTAAATACCAACCATTTCTATTATATTTTGAATGATATTTTGCCACATCTTTTATTGTGAACGGAAATATGTTTTCATCTATAATAATAATACTTTTATCAATAATTTTAATAGTTGGATCGTAGCATATTAAATATATATTTCTATATCCGATAATATTTTTTGTCGTGAAATTTAATTGATCATTTATTTGATCTGAATCAGATGGTCCGACTGGTATTACAATATCATATAAATTGCTCATTATTTACACATAATATACTATTTTTATATCATTTTGTATATGATATGATAAAATAATAATAATTATAAAAACATAATGCATATTATATAGTATCATTATATACGAATGGATACTTCAAAAATAGTTAAGATCTGTATATTAGGATTAAATAATAAAATTACAAAAGTAATTATTTACTCGAATAAAGTAGAATTAGATAAACTATTTAGTAATGTAGACCTGGAAAAAATAAATAATGACAACCCAGATATAATATTCTCTACACAACAAATTCATATAGACGATTCTATACGTGTAATTAAAAACAAAATATTAAAAGAATTATCGAACATATCATACAAAGAATTATACTTGTTCTCACAAATTAAAAGGGAATTACCTATTTTAAATATTTATAAATCGATTACAAAAAATGATGAAGAAATATTTACAAAACAAAAATTTAGCCAATTTGCAAAAAACATAAACATTGATGAAGGCGAAAGAGATATTGATGCATATACATATGAAGATTTAATAGAACTAACCGGAGAACATATTGTATCTATACCATTCGGTCAAAAATTTGAAAAAGAGCATGATTATTTATTTGTATCAAATCCGTTTCAATTAGAATCGGTTGATACAATTAACGCAAGTTTTCTCTTTTCTTTTGAAAATTCATTGTTTTTTAATTTTGGTTCTCCGATAAATAATACTATCTATGTTTGTTTTGCAGAAGATGTATTCGAATACGCCGACCAGAACAAGATAGATACTTCGCTAATATCACAAATGTATTTTCCATTTTTGTTCAAAGAAAATATAACAAATGTATCTACTTTACTTCAACAGAAACAATATTTATTAGAAGATACAGAAAAAAACATTACTGGCGATACGTGGAAATTATATGAAACGGTTGATATGTTTTATGATATATATAATTCAAAAAAGTCCGACTCAGAGTTCTCGTATTTTGATAATGGGATACAATCATTTAATATAACAATCAAAACTGAATTTGTTAATCTATTACCGTTAGATGCTATATTTAAAAATATTCATGCTACGAAAGAAATACCATTTATAAAATACAATCCTGGGTTTAGAAGAGAGAACATGTATAGACTATATAGTGAAAAACTATCTAACACTGGTAAAAAAATTCCATATTTACCTTCTTCTGAAATATTAAAACTTTCAAAAGAAATAGGTAAATCGGGTAATATTTCATTGTTAATTAAAACCATATTTGAAGGTTCTCCAATTCAATTGTATATTCATTTTAAACGTGATGGTAATGTACAAGTACAATCGTCTTTATTATCACCAATAACTACTACTTCATTAAATCAAATACTATTACAAGTATTAAATCCGATCATCGATAATATAAACGAATTTTTAAATAAAACTGGATATTCAATTCGTCGATTTACTACATTGCATGATAATTATATTATTATCAATAACATTCAATATACATCGAGTATTTCAATAACGAAAAAAATGGATCTGGAAAAATATAAAAGTTGTATATCAAGCATTTTTGTAATAAAAGATACGAATATATCAGGCACTGACGGTGCAAAATTAATTTTCAAACGCGTAGAAAATTATGAGGAAATGGACCCAATTGAGGAATTTATTACAGTCGAAAAAAATAAATTAACTGAAGTTGGAGATATAATACAAGCATTAATTAATGAATTTGATTTAACTCAACAAGATGCAGAAAAACGCGTTGTCGATTTTTTCAAAGGCCATACAATGTTTAATGATAAAATAATAGAAAATTTTGGATTTCCTGTATCAATCAAATTGTTTCCTATAGAAAATAAACTGAAATTAGAAGTATCTAATATAAACGCAATTGAATATATCGATGTTTTATCGATTTATTTTGATAGTATATTGCGAATATACCAGGCACCAAATAGCACAGAAGTAAGTTTAAAATATATTGAATCCGTTTGCAAAAAGAAAATAAACTATGAAGATGTAGATAAAACAAATATTCAAAATATAGTCGCAATCGCACCGGTTATTGGAGTTATTCCACAAGCAATTGAATTAGATAATAGTCTAGATAGTGATTTCTTTAAAGAACGTACTACTGAATCCCAAAAACAAGGATCAGTTGAATCTGATTCTATTGATCATGATTTTTTCGGAATGGATGTTGAAACTACATTACCAATAAACGATCTGGCTAAAATTAAATCTACTTCTCAATCAGATAATGGAGAGAACGACGATGACAATGGCAGTGATGACGAATTCTTCGGTATGGATGTCGACGAAGATGAAGAAATTGAAGGAGGCGAAGGAGGTGAAGGTCCAGATGACCTAGAAATTAATGTAGAAGGCAAAAAATTAAAAAATCCAAATCCATTTCAGAGTAGAATTGAAGAACGTGATCCAAAACTCATATTAAAAACAGAAGTTGGTAAATATAATCGATATTCGAAAGTATGTCCTCCTGCTGTATTGCGCCAACCGGTTATATTAAATAATATTGAAAAAGAAAACATTGATAAAAATCACAAGGGTTCATACACAACAGCTATCCGCTATGGTTCTGATCCAACTAACCCATATTGGTATATCTGTCCTAGATATTGGTCTTTAAAATCCAACGTAAGCTTAACTCAAGAAGAAGTTAACGAAATCTTAAAAACAAATCCAAACGCTATAGTCCCAAATAAGGCATCAGTTGTTCCAAAAGGTGCTTTCATATATGAATTCAATGCACCAAAAGAACATTTGAACGAAAAGGGAGAATATATACCTCATTATCCGGGATTGCAAAAAGATTCTCATCCAGATGGATATTCAGTTCCATGCTGTTTTAAACGTCAACAGGAAAAACAAGAAGAAAGAACAGTAAGAATAAGCAACTATATAGTTGATGCTACGAAATATCCTGTTCAACAAAGTAGATGGGGATTTTTACCAGTAGCTGCTCAATCTTTTTTTAAAATAGATAATCGTAAATATGTAGTTAAATCAAATCCATCTACAGTTAAACCAAACACACCATGTTTATTGCGATACGGCGTTGAACAAAATATAAACCAATCATTTATTGGTTGCATTGCTGATATTTATGCATATGATAACGATGTACCAACTCCAACTATAATTCAAATGCGTAATATTATATACACCGCAATTACATTAGATATGTTTATCAAATACCAAAACGGTTCTATGGTATCTATATTTAAACCAAAAAATTATAAACAAATAGATATTAATCTTGAAAAATACAGAGATTCTGATTTTGCACAAATTATTTTAGATAATGAGCCTCAAAACCAGTACGAGATTTCATTCTTAAAAGAAACAATCGCATCCTATGAGAATTTTTTAAATTTTTTGATAGACGAATCGTCGCATATAGATCATACGTATATATGGGATATATTATGTCAACCAAATACAAAGTTATTAAAACGTGGTATTAATATTATTATTTTAAATATATATGAGCAAGATTCAATTGAATTACTATGTCCTACTAACTATTACAACGAAGATAAATATGATGATAAAAAAGGTACAATGATTATAGTAAAACAAGGCGATTTTTACGAACCTGTATATTTATTTGAGAACAAAGACGGAGAACAACACGCAATGAAATTATTTTATAAAAAATCAGCGAAAGAAAATAATATGATAAAACGAGTTATCGAAGTTGTAGAAGAATATACTCAAAAATATTGCAGCCCAAAAGCAAGTTTGCCTCGATTGTATAAATTCAAAAGAAATAAAACAGGAACCGAAATGGTAAAAATAATTGCGAAATACAAAGATAATATTACAATTGAAAAACAAATTATTAATTATAATTCAAAGTTAGTAGGATTTACTGTAAGTATGGAAGAAGGTTCGGGTTCTATATTTTTACCATGTTCTCCATCTTCGATTATGGAAGACATTGACATGGAATTTTTTGATTATTCAGATATGTGGAATGATTATGATAATACAATACAATTGTTATTAAAAGTGAATGAAATAACTGACGGTAATATTAATTGCGTTCCTAAACAAAAAGTAGTAGAATTCGATAGTGTATCAAACAAATATATGGTTATAGGTATTATTACTGATACGAATCAATTCATAAAAATAAATCCGTCTATTGAATTAAATAAAGTCATAGACGATGGTTTGGAATTAATTAATGGTTAAGAT
>Ga0209191_1001445_pt1 | contig 15707 bp, 9 predicted proteins | sample S_130626_EF_Meta_FD_187320 | JGI IMG/M metagenome (GOLD analysis project Ga0209191, IMG submission 187320) | Freshwater microbial communities from Lake Simoncouche, Canada to study carbon cycling - S_130626_EF_MetaG (SPAdes) (version 2) | ecosystem: Environmental > Aquatic > Freshwater > Lake ...
AGTATCTAATAATAAAGATAAAAAGAAAACTGAAATAGGAGATGATAAACCAGAAAAAAAAAATCAACCCACACAAATAGATAATATATTGATTAGTATTAATAAAAGCGATTATACAGAATTACAAAATGATGTAAAAGAAATGAAAAATGAAATAAAAGATTTAAAAAATACAATAAAAGAATTAGTTGAAATGATGAAAGCAGTTTATGATTTTGAAGATGCATAAAATGGCCAGTATAAATGAGAAAAGGTGTAATAAATTTTTGTTAAACTATATAAATATATAGTTATAATCAAATATATGTTAAAAAAACATATAGTATTATTTGAAAGTAAACACTATGGATGGATTGCTTATTCTACAACTGGAAGTGATGCTAAAAGAATATTAAGTGTAAACAACAAATATGATATTTTTTACATTTTTGAGTGCGATATAGAGAAACAATATCCATATACCATGAAATTAAAATCACCACTAAATAACAATTACGATTGTAAAAAAATAAACAAATATAAAGAAGAAAATTTTGAAGAAAAAGATAAATACATTACGATTAGTTATGAAACGGTAGATGAAGGTATTTGTTTTGATGTAAAACATAATTAAATTGGCATTTTAATTGAGAAAAAGGTATAAACTAATTCACAAATTCATAATATGGATTTCATTAATAATTGATTTTATAAATTCTGATTCCCAATTTATAAATGGAGCTAGAAACATAATTTCACCATGGGTTGAAACAGAAGGAATACAACTTACCAATTTTCTATTTTTTTTGTCTCTTAATTGAGAGAAAAATTCAAAATCTCCTGTATATTTTAGTAATATTGTATAATCTTCTTTTATAGTCCTAACTCTAGTTGCAAACGTCATGCAAAAACTATTAGTTAATTTCCAATGACAATAATTTGTTAATAATACTCTCGTTGTTTCACCTCCATCTTCAATAAACGGATTAGGTCCTCCTTCATTAGAATTCATATATTTATCTGGATTGTCATATCCAGAAGAGTAATCTGATATATTTAATCCGTCTTCTATTATATGATTAGCACCTAATCTATATACATAATCATCTTCCGCGAAATAAACTTTTTCATTTTCATCAAAGTTGTTAATTGCAAAATCTGTTACGTGAATAAACGATTTTGCATTACCTAATGATATTCTAAATATTTTATTATTGTTATTAAATCTATTATAATTATCCATAATAAATGTATAAAAATCATCATCAACATTATCTGCAAATATAAAAATTTCATTTTCCTTGAATATTTTTATAAAATGTATAAACATTAATTTTTTATCATGTACAAAAGGCAATTTAAATTTTTTATTACCACCTTGACTTATTCTATACAAAACTTTCATCATTATATTATTATATAATCATTTAAATAATTTATTTAAATGATTTAAAAATCAAATATAAGTTAAAAATAATAATTTATTTATATATATGTCACAATCAATATCTAGATTAGATTCAATAATTTATAAAGTAAACAAAATTAAAAACAATAAAATTGATACCATTTATGTTTTCAATGGTGGTGATAAAGATAAGAATTTTAACAAAATATTTGATGATAATGAAATAAAAAATATTGATCGCAACAACATTAAAGTTGTTTACAGTAAAGAACAAATTCATTTAGATGACAGTATTGGAATGATTAAAATAAAAATTTTAAATGAGCTTAAAAACACTGTTTCATTAGACGAAATCTATTTATATTGTGAAAAACTAGAACAATTTAATTCTGTTTCTTTATATCAAACATTAACACAAAATAAAAAACTTACATTAACAAATGTAAGATTGAATCAATTTATTTCTAATATAATAAGCGAAGAAAATGACAAACAATTTTTAACGGGAAAAGTAAAAAGTATGGAAAAGGATGTATATGATTATGATGACATTGTAGAATTAAAATTAGATGATAAAAAAATTATTATGAATAAAGTATTAGGACAGAAATTTTTTATTGTTGAAAATGAATATCCTTTTGTTGTAAATCCATTTGATGTTAAAAGTTATGATGCATTTTTAGAAAGAAATTCTAGAAAATCATTGTCTACATTAAACAGTCATTTATTATTAAATAGTGGAAATATTATTAACAATAACATTTACTTGTGTTTAGCAGAAGATGTTTTAATTTATAGTGAAAATAATAATATACCTCAAGATTTGACATTAAAAATATATTATCCATTTTTATATGAAAATAATATTAATAATTTAGAAGATTTAAAATCTAAACAAAGTGAACTTATGAAAAAAAACGATAAATATTTGAATGAGACCACCATAGATTACTTTAATACTATTAATATGTTTTATAATATTTATGATTTACGTAAAAGTGAATTAAATTACATAGACAAGGGAATAAAATATTTGAAGGCAGTTATCAAACCACTTTATAAAATAAATATACCCTTAGAATTATTGTTCAAAATTTTACACGCAACACAAGAAAATCCACTTATTAAATACAATCCTTCATCTAGACAAGAAAATATTTATAGATTATTTACAGATAAAATTGCTACTGATGGTAGAAAGATTCCTTATTTAAAAAAAGCGTCTATTTTTAAAATAATTAAAAACATCGGTAAAACTAAATGTGTCTCGGTATACATTAATATAAATTCTGTTAATCAATTTATTTGTGAATTTGATGAAAACGGATTTGTAACAATTATTTGCGAATTAGATAAATTAATGAATGAAAATGAAATCAATGTTTTATTAAAAGAAAATATTAATCCAATTATTCAAGAAGTTAGTAATTTTTTAGAACAGAGTGGATACAAATTCAATCTTTTTGATACAATTAAAAGCGATAATATAGAAATCAAACAATTAACTTATGAATGTAATATTAAAATCAAACATGCTATTAATTTGGATAATTATAAAGGTTGTATTTCAAGTGTATTTAATAATGAATCTAGTTCCTTTAAAAAGGATTTTCACTTGCGGTTCAAAAGAGTATCCAATTTTAACAAAGTAACAAGTCAAGAAGCATTTATCTTGGAAAAAAGCGCACAAGGGCTTAGAGGTGACGAAATTATTGATGCTTTATTAGAAAACTTTCAAGATGATTTGAATAGAGAACAAGCAGAAGAGTTGATTCAAAAAGTCGCTAACGAAATTCAACTTGAACGAGGAGTAAAAAAAATAGATATTAAAATAAGAGATAATCCTGGTTTTAAAACTACTATTCAATTAGAACAAAAAACAGGAATTATAACAATATCTGTAGAAAATATTAATGATGTTTATTATTTGGATACAATACCAATATATTTGGATAGTATTATTCGTATTACACAAGATAAAAATAGTACAAAATATCCTACAAAAAAAATAAATGAAATTTGTTCCAGTGGAGAGAAAACTGAAATAAAAATACTGGATATAATTTCTCCTGTGGAAAGTCAGTTATCAGAATTAGAAATACCTTCTATTGACGAAGAAAATGAAAATATGGAATACATAAAAATAAATGATGCATCAAAATTAGATTCTTACACGGATGACAAAGGTAGACCAAAAAATGCATTGGATTTATTTTTTGATGACGATGAAGAATATGAAGATGAAGATGAAGAACATGAAGAAGATAATAAAAATGATGATGGATCCAGTGAAGCAAGTATTAAAAGTTACCAAAGTGATGACAAGGCTGGCGGCGAAATCACTAGTGAAGAAGAAAAAAATGATAATCACGACGATGATATTAATGATGATGATTATGAAAGTAATGTTAGTGAAGAAAATGAGGTCATTAATATTGACAATTTACCTCTAAAGAAAAAGGACCCTTATTTTCAAACTAGAATTGAAAATCTAGATCCTGTTTTGATTATTAAAGAAGATACAAAAGAGTTCAATTCTTATGTAAGAAGTTGTAGCAGTACAACTAAAAGGCAACCTGTAATTTTAACGGATCAAGAATTAGAAAAAATAAATAAAGATCATCCAGGATTTTTACGTGATGAAGATGTTATCAAATATGGTTCCAACCCAAATAAACAATTTAGTTATATCTGTCCACGTTACTGGTGTTTAAAAAATAATACAATTGTTGATCCAAAAGATTTAACTGAAGTAATTGTTAATGGTAAAAAAGAATTGAAAAGTCCTAATTGCGGGTATGTACTCCCTGAAGACGCAAAAGTTGTAAAACCTGGTTATTATGTTTATGAATTTTATAAACCTAAAAGTGGAAAAAAAGACTATAAACGGTACCCTGGGTTTCAAACTGATAAACATCCACAAGGATATTGCTTACCTTGCTGTTTTGATAAGTATAATACAATTGGCAGACTTGATGCAAAAAAACAATGCAAACAAAATAATAACTTAGAAAATGAAAATAATAAAGTGGAACAAAAACAAAAAAAAGGAAAACAGGAAGATGAATATATAATTGGTCCTGACAGATTTCCACTTCCTCAAGGAAGATGGGGTTATTTACCACCACAAATGCAACAAATTTTACATGAAGCAAATGCTGATTGTCAAATTAGTAAAACAAATACAAATTTAAAACCGGATCATCCATGTTTATTAAGACATGGAATAGAAATAAATGATAAGCAATCGTTTGTGTCTTGTATGGCAGATGTATTATTTTATGGTAATACCAGTGAAATATTCACTCAGCCTATAAAAAAGATGAAGGAAACAATTATAAAATCGCTTACAATTGACAACTTTATTACATATCAAAATGGTAATTTAGTGAATGATTTTAAAAATACAAATTTAGATAATGTTAATATTGAGAATTATAAATCAACCAAATTGTACAGTAAAATAAATAAAGAAAATGATGAGGAAGTAATATATTTTAAAAAGGTAGTTTCTTCATTTGAAAATTTTGTAAGTTATTTAAATGACGATGATACAATCATTGATCATACTTATTTATGGGATATTATTTCAAAACCGAATCCAAAATTATTTTCAAAAGGTATAAATTTAATAATATTTAAAATACCAAATGACGATATTACCAATAATGTTGAATTATTATGTCCCAGTAATCACTACTCAAACGAATTTTACGAAACACGAAAGCCTACTGTTTTTATAATAAAAGAAGATAAATATTACGAGCCAATTTATTCATATACCATTACAAATAAAAAATATAATATTGTAAAAACTTTTAATGAATATGATCCTCGTTTATCTTTATCTATGCGTAATATTTTTAAAGAATTGATTAAACCGTTTTTATCAAGCATCTGTAAACCATTGGATAGTATGCCATATGTTTATAAAGCAAAACGTCCACCATTATTATTAAATTTAATACAAAAATTAGATAAATATGATTATAATGTTATAAAACTTGTTATGAATTTTAATAATAAGATTATTGGTGTAATAACTGAAAGTCCTGCGCCTTCAAGATTAACGGGATTTGTTCCTTGTTATCCATCTTCATATAGTGAAAATATTAAAAACGATCTTGGTTTTGTTTTTATGAATGATTTATCTTTATGGAAAAGTTATGAAGATACCTTTAATTTTTTAACACAGCTTTATAATAAAAGTACTAAACGAAAAACAGACAAAACTTCTGATATACATTGTAAACCAATGCTGAAAGTGGTTGAAGATGAATTAGTTGTAGGAATAATTACACAGACAAATCAATTCATACAAATATCGCAACCTATACCTGAAATTGATATTAAAAGCGAACAAAATTTACCGTCTTTAAAAAATACCAGTTATGTTGTCAATTTTGAAAAAGGAAAATATAGATCTAGTGATTCTATTATAACAACAACAGATAAAGAAGACACAGAAAGAGTTGATTACATAAAAAAAATAACCTATGAAACCAATTTTTACAATATTTTTAGGAATACTATTAGGATCATGTTGAATGATTATAGTAATATTAAAATAAGAGAGCAAATTGAAAATGAAATTTTCAAAGATTATATTATTTATTCTCAAAAATTAATAAAAATCAAAAAATTGTTGAACGAATTGGTTGAAGATAAAATACAATTTATCGGCGGTGATGATTATTATAAATTAATTGATGAATTTACTACTTGTATAGTTAAAAATAAGAGTTCTTGTATTAAAACGCCTAATTTGTGTATGTTTACAGAAACCAACACATGTAATCTTATTTTACCAAACAAAAATTTAATTACAGGTAAAGAAAATAAAGAAATATATTTTGGAAAAATAACTGACGAGTTAATAAGATACAGTAGAATCCAATCTTTTATTTTACAACCACAATCATTTTTATCTTTTGGAAATATTGGTTATAATTTACGAGATAATGAAATTATAATGTTACAATCGTTATTGACAAATGAATATTTTGAAACACTTGAACCAGCAATTACTAATAATTATGTTAAATTTAATTCGTATGATGAAACTGAACCAATTATAAGTCAAGTATATGAAAATAAAATTAAAGAAGACGATTTGGAAACTATCAAAATAAATGCTTTAAAATCATCCTGCAATAAACAAACTAATGAAAAGATTACATCAGGCATTTGGAAAGAGTGTTTTCCAGCAAAATACAAAGAAATAGATTATGCAAAAAATATTAATTGTACTTTTGAAATTATTATAGATGTAATTGAAAAAAAAACTGGCGAAAAATTACAAATTAATAGAGTTAAAAATATTTTATTTGAAGAATATAATTATTACATTAAAAATTATCCTCAACAAATTATTGATATTTTAATTATAGAAGGTAAAAAGAATCTTGGTGATCAAGTTAATTCTAATATGTTATCATTTTCTAGTTTTATATTTTCTGATAATTATTTTTTAACTATATTAGATTTTTGGTTACTAGTTAATAAGTTCAAAATTCCTACGTTTTTTATTTCTACAAAAAAATTATTACAAACCAATTATGAAAAAAATATATTTTTAGGCTATGGTGATGAAAATGATATTTTTTGTTTTATAGTAGTACCTGCTTTAAAACCTGAAAATATACCCAACTATAAAGTTATATTATCAGATAAGAATGAAATTTTTATTTCAATTAAAGATATAAAAGAAAACTGTAAAGATGAAATTAAAAATGCTTTTAATAATCAAATAAATATACAAAGTTATTTAAAAGATTTTGTTAAAATTTCTAAACCAAAGAAAATCATTAAACCATTAAAAATTACATTACCTATTGAAGAGGATGAAGAAAATGAAGAACCTTGAAGAACATAAATAACGTTTGCAGAATAAATTTATTTTATGCGTTTGGAGAACTTTCAATATTTTCAAGTATTGTTATTATATCGGCATCAATTTCACCATCAGTTTCATTACCACTTTCAACGTCATTATCATCATTCGCGTCGTTGGCATCATAATCTTCAATTAAATAAGATGAGTGATTGGTCATAAAATCATTTTTGTCTTTACTATTTTCACTTTCACAGAAAGAAATATGTTTAGTATTATATTCAAACCGTTCTGCTGTATTTGAATTTTCTGCGTTTTCTATAAAATTTAGTTGTTTCTTTTTATAAGTTTTTCTACCGAATAATGGATTATATTTATTAAATTCATATAATTTTTTTTTTAATAATTTTTTACATTGAATTCTATCTGTGTATAATAAAGAATATTGTGATGTTACGAATAATTCTAAATATGGTTTCATGATTTTAATTAATAAATCTTTTGGAAATGATTGGTCAATAATTATTTGATATTGTCTATAATAAATATCAAAATTGTAGTTTTCTATCATAGAGTCAATATTATTGCAAATACTATTTTTACTGGAGTTTGTTAAATAATTTTTTATTGAAAAATTTCTCAATAAATATTGATATTTTTTTACAAATTTATTCAAATCAAAATTTGTTTTAAAAAAACAATGAAATATTTCTGGGTGTAATATTGTTTTACTTTTTATAAAAAAATATATATTATACAATGTTGATTTGTTCAAGACAATATTATTATATGGATTTTTTATTGGAATAGGATTATTAAAAAAGTGATATGAGTTAGCAATGGAATTGTTTACAATTTTAATCAACTCATGAATATTAAAAAGGTATTTACAATTATTTTGAAATAAACAATAAACATATTTTTCATTTTCTTTAATTTCATTCAAAATTAAATCGGTGTTAACCATAATTTTCGCCCTTTTATACTTGTAGAGAAAAGCGAGCCTGGAAAATGCATTGTATGTCTTTTGTATTTTATTAAAATGATCAAAAAATGTTTCTTTTACTTCATTTGTGTTAAAAATATTTTCTATTGTTTCATTTAAAAATTTATACTTGTTTTGTATAGAATATATTTTTTGAAAAAAAATAAAAAAATTTATTTTGTGTATATTATTAAAAATATGTGGATCTGGTTCGGCTTTATCATAATAATTACCAATTTCTACTATTTTTTTACTTATTAAATTAAATGTGTGCATATTTAATAATATTAATAATTTTTTATATTTAATATTATTTTATTTAATATTTAAAAACCTGGGTTGTAATCATCGTCGTCGCCCATATCCTTAGGTTTTATACTAATTGCATTATTTTGAATACTGATTTTATTCACAGAACAAGTATCATTTGGATTATCTATATTACCAAAGAATTTATCAATTTCTTCAACAACATCCACATTTTTATATTCCGCGGCTGCTTCCATCTTAATCATTTCGTCTATATCTAATACTACTTGGAATGCACTTGTCCCGAAGAAACCTTCTTGACCGCACATTACATTTGCCGATATTCCTTTGAGGGTATCTAGTTCTGCATGTCTAGCTGCTTTTAAAAACATCTCAGGAGTCTCTTCAAATGATGCTTTGGCAATTGGTCCAATATTATCATTATTAATACCATGTCTAAATATAGATATCATTTTACTTGTAAAAGTCATTCTATCTACCAATACACTATAATTGTGATAGTTAACATACGCGCCATCAAATTCAATGACATCTACCAATTCATTGTAAATTGATTGACGCGCCGCTTCAATACCAAGAACATTGTATATCTCAACTATATCATTACTAAATGTTCTTGTGTTGTCAATATAATCAATACCTAAAATTTCTAGTAAATTGGTACCCATTGTATCCAGTACCCATATATCTTCTCGTTTGTATAAACCATTCTTCTCTACAACATTATCTTTTATCTTGCGGAGAATAACCTTATTGATACCTTTAATTCCACGTAGTACAACATTTTGTAATAATTGATCTTGAAAATTCTTCAAAATATAAATTTGGTCTGATTGATCAAGTGGTAACTTTGTTTTGGTACCTCCTGATTTACCTGAATTATTTTTAATCACTTCATTCATTCTAATTCTGAATACTAATTTGTCCGCATTGTAATCTGAATAAACACAATTAATTTGATTTTCATAACAATTATTTAATGTGAAATTTACGTCATCCATTGTAATGTTCTTCTCAAGCATAATTTCGGGATCCATTTCCATACGAATAATCCATTTGGATTTTTCATTTTCATCATTCGCTAAATTTACTTCAGCGCAACTTGCAACCATACTTTCAAATGCTCTGTATTGTTGAATCGTGTCTTTATCTTCTGATATTAACGTATTTAAATCATCTGGATCAAAACATATTTCTATGGATTTTACAATTTCTACTAATTTAGTGTGTTCAATCATATACATAATAGTTTGTGCTTTTTCTTTTTGAGTTTCTTCTTCTTCCTTCAAATAAATAGTTAATGATGGATTTTTTGGTTCAGATGAGAGTGATAGAATTTCTTCAATTCTTGGCACACCACGAGTCACGTTGGATTTTGATGCGACCCCCGCAAAATGAAAAGTATTCAGAGTCATCTGAGTTGAAACCTCGCCAATACTCTGTCCAGCAATCATGCCAACCATTTCACCTGGTGCAACTATCGCTCTTTTATAATCCATTACAATAGTACTCATTAATAACATAAGTGCATCTTTATTGAAACGTTTTACAATAAGCAAGTCTTTTGGTGATAAATAATAGTAATATAATGTCTTGAACAACACTGTTGGAGCAACATAGTGAATTTTCTCCAAATTTTGATATGTTTGTTCAATTAATTCAAAAGCTTCTACTATAGTAATATCTACTAGGGAACTGCTATTAATATTGAATTGTCCCTGAATATTGCTAATAATATATTGAAATCCAACAGGACAATTTACAATACTATCTGATTTCTTCTTGAATACATTCTTAATTATTTCAGCGCGCATTTCAATCATCATATTTGAATATTTCAAACACATATCATTCATTTTTTGAGACTGTTTCTTGAAACGAGTCATTGTATTTTTCAAAAAGATGTTTGATAGTATTTTGGATTTTGCATTTTCATCTGGAATATTAAAGTGAGCATAAATATCTTGAGTACTCATTGTAACAATTGGAATAAATTGATTCTCTACTTTCGTTGTGTCAATACCATCGTCACCATATGCAAATTGGACAATTTTATTTTTATTGGTTCTAATTGTCATGTCATAATTTACCATTAAATCTTCTAGGCCTTTGATCAATCTTCTTTGAATATAACCTGTAGTTGACGTTTTAACCGCGGTATCAATCAAACCAACACGACCACCCATGGCGTGGAAGAAGAGTTCTTGTGGTGATAAACCGTTGATGTAAGAACTTTCTACAAATCCACGCGCACCTGGAGAGTCGTCAAACTTGGAGAAATGAGGCAGTGTTCTATGTTCAAATCCATATGGTATGCGTTTACCATCTACGTTTTGTTGTCCTAGACATGAAATCATAAAGGAAATATTCAAGTCTGATCCTTTTGATCCTGCTTTTACCATCGTAACAAAACGGTTATTAGCACCGAGGCTTTTTAAACCAATTTTACCTGATTCGGATGTTGCTTGATTTAGAATATTATTTACTTGAGTTTCAAACTCCTCTTCATTTGTTTTACCTGTATTATTTTCAAAAATTCCTATTTGAGTTTGGTCAATTAGATTCTTGACATCTGTTTTCTTTTTTGTAATGACATCAATAATTTCGTCATTTGTTTTTTTATCTGATATTAAATCACTTATTCCTACACTAAATCCACTGCTTTTCATATATTCTGTAATTACATTCTGTAAATCATCAATATATTTGGCAGATGCCATGTTTCCAAAATCATTGCAGATTCTGTGTAATAGACCTTTTGAGCCTGCTGCAAGAACATCTTTGGTCATTTGGCCGCGAATATATTCGCCATCAATGATTTCCAAAACTCCTGTCTTGGTTGTGTTGTAATCGTCTTTATCTTCAACATAACCTTTGGTCTTGTATTTCAAAGATAGTGGTGGTGTAATTTGTGTTAATATATTGAAACTGGATATTTTATTATTTTTTTCATAATCAGCTAAAAGTTCATTCTCATTTACTCCGTCAAACATCATCAAGATATTCATTGCTTCTCTTGGTGTAAAACTCACGTCTTTTCTTGTGAATTGATAACAGCCAAGCATAGAGTCTTGATAAATGCCAATAATGGATGAATTATTGGCTGGACTAATTATTTGAAAAGGAACTGCTGCTAAGTTTCTTAATTCGGCCTCGGACTCCGGGTCCTGCGGCATGTGAAGATTCATCTCCAGATGAAATGCCTTACGATTTCTCGTAAGGATTGGACTATACCTTGTGCTTCATCAAACTGGTCAAGTTATCATTTGAAACCCGTAAACATCTAGTCTCTGAGCCTTCCCCATACTCTTACCATTAGCGAGGTTAGGGGCTTGGTTGCTGATTATCCAATCCATTCACGTTTTTACCTTTGGGTTCGTCAATTAAACGAGTTCCTCACGAATGTTTCCATATGTGAGTGGTAGTGAAGGCTCTAAGGAAGTTCCAGCAGTTTGGATACGTTGCCATTCCAATATATCTAATATAAATTGTCTTGCTCTATTTTTTATTTGCTCTATTGTTTCATATTTTCCTACAAAAGTTGTTCGCATTTTATTAAGGGTTACTCTAACATATTCATAACCTAATGTATTATTTTTAATGGTTAAAATATATTTATCAATATTATTACTATCAATATTAACATCTTTATATTTTTCAAATCTATTAACAGAATGTTGTTTTTGGACTCTCTTCATTTCATTTAGTCTAAATTGTGGATTACTTTTATAGTCTTTCAAACGTTTGGAAATCAGTTGTTTTGTTTTTTCACTTCTTTTTAGATTTGGATTTATTGACAAATCTATTTTTGGCTTAAATACTTTTTCCAAAACAACCTTTTTACCTTTTTCAAAACCACAACTTTGGCCACCATTTGTTAAATTATAACCATTTGGAAATCTCGTATTTAATTCATAAATAAATTTTACTTCATAAATATCTAAATCATTTACGTCGCAAGAATATAATAATTCGCATTTAAAATTTTCAGCACCATATTTATTAATCGTACTATTCAAATAAGTACACGAACAATTATTATTAATTCTACTTGCTTCATTTAAATGTTTTTTAAATCTTCCAATATGTCCAAATGGTCTATATTTTCCTCTATTTAAATAATGACTTCTAGTTTGTCCAACATACATTTTATTTGTTATTAAATTTGTTATTTTATATATTTCACCAATAATTTTATGCGAATCTTCTTTTTCTAGTAATTCATCCATTATATATTTAAGCAAGAAACATTTATATTATTTTATATTTAAATGACTAGGTGATTATATTAATTCTAATTGAATTAGTAGATATTACAACGTTTTCCTTATTAAGTATTATCTACAACTTAACAAGCGGTCACCTGTTGGGGACAAGATAAATCTGCACATTTAAAGTTTATCCCCGTCAAAATCCGCGTTGTACGGTTTTGTGTCAGCCACATTCATTCTAAACGTGTCGCCACGTTTCATAATTTTAGCAATATGACACATCATGCTCATACGATGTAAAGTAGGTTGCCTATTGAAGAGAATAGCATCCCCATCCATCATATGTCTGTGCACAATATCGCCTTCTTCAAGCACAATAGAATTACGGTCAATATTACGCAAAGTAATTGACTCACCATTCTTCTTTTCCAAAATCTTCGCACCAGGCCATTCATCAGGCCCATTCTGTACCAATTTTGTCAAAAATGCCTTGTTCAATTTGTTAACAGTAACAGGTTTGGTAATATTTTTAGCAATTTTCAAAGGAATTCCCAATTCACGAATTGAAATATTGGGATCCGCTGTAATAACAGAACGAGCACTAAAGTCCACACGTTTTGCCATTAAATTGCCTCTCATACGTCCACCTTTACCATTCAAACGATCTTTAATTGACTTCAATGGACGGCCAGAACGCTGTGCAACGGATGCAACACCAGGAATCTTGTTATCCACTTGTGTAGACACATAGTATTGCAGCACAGTAGTCCAATCATCAATCACATTAGCAGGAGCATTGTTTTGTATTTTTTCCTGTAACGTTTTGTTTGTTTTAATAATATTCACCAAAATATGACTCAAATCATCTTCCGATCGTTGTTGAGCATCATGTTTAACAGATGGTCTCACAGCCGGAGGCGGCACAGTCATAACTTGACAAATCATCCAATCGGGTCTAGACCAAATAGGACTGAATCCCATAAAAGATACGTCTTCGTCGGCTATACGCTTGAATATTTTTAAAACCATTTCAGGTGTCACTTTAATAACAATATTTTCAGTTTCCGCATTATTACTAACCCATTCAGCATAAATAGTTGCTAAACCTTCCTTTCTAATTTTAGTTGGCTGAAGGCAACCACAACCATCTTCAGTATCTTCACCACATCTCTTTATAGAACTAACTAATTTAAATACATATTTCCACCTGTTTTCTCCTTGTAAATTTAAAGCTTGTTTATATTTTTGTTTGCTAATTAATAATTTGCTGCATTTAAAACAGACACATCGTAAGCATTTTAGAATAGTACTCAAATATTGTATATAAAATACAGGACGCGCTAGTTCAATATGACCAAAATAGCCTGGGGTTGACATATAGTCTAAACCGTCAGTAGGACATATTAGACCGGCCTCCAATACACCCATACGAGGATCAAACAAGCCACCAATAACTGGTTTATTATTAATATATGTATCTCTGCTTGTAATTTCAGCTACCGAACCCTTCCTGATTTCATCCGGAGATAAAATACTAAACTGAATTCCAATAATTTTAGAACAATTAGTGGAATTATTACTCGCAATAGTATTTCTCGGCATCTTCTTTTGTTTATATAAATATATTTAGATTGTTTTATAATCAATTTTATTTTAAACACAAAAATATTTATTAATTTTGCGGAAATTATTTAAAAGATATTTAATACATCTAATATATAAATTATGTCTGTATGCGATAAACCCCAAGGACGTTTAGGCAATGCAATATTTAGATATTTGGCTAGTAGTGTTTTTTCTATTGTTTATAACTTGGAAAGAAAATATGATATTCAGTCAAATGAAAATACTTTTCTTGTTACTGATTTTAACTTTATACACTGGAAAGATTATGTTTTATCTGCGGGCATACCAGATAATTTATCAAGAAGTCTAAACTATGTATTTCAAGGTTTTTTTCAACATGAAGATATTTTAAAAAAATATAAAAATGAATTAATTAAACATATAGAAAATAACCCTGAAGATTTAATCATAACAGATGGGAATGTTGGAAACATTAATGAATTTAATTATCCTCAAAAAGCATATAAAGCAATCAATTTATTAAAACCAATTACAAATATTAATAAAAATTATGAAATAGTTGTTCATTTACGCTTAGAGGATTTTATAACTTTAGACCTATCAATGAATCCTGAATCATTGACTAAAATACTAGATGTCTATAAAGACAAACAAATTTGTTTTGTTGTTAATAAAATCACAACAAAATTAGAAGAAAAATATATAGATTTTTTCATGAAAAGATATAATATAGTTTTAGAATCAAATGATGTTATTACAGATTATCATATTATGAAAAATGCTAAAATTTTATGTTGTTCTTGTTCAACATTATCATGGGCGGCTGCATTTTTTTCAGAAACGGTTGAATTAGTTTATTTTCCAAATTATGAATATACCGACGGTAATGATGGTCGTTATCATGAAAGATTTAAGAAACCAATTGAAAATACAGTTTTATATGATTTTGATAAATGTTCTCAAGAAACATTAGAAACTATTTTATCGTAAATATAAATTGGTTTTTATTTTTTTATTGTAGTTATATATACATCATTAAAATGGGAAAAGGTAAAATTAGTGTAAAAAATAATAATGCAGCTCCTAATAATGGAGGTATTATGGGATCTGGTATTTTTGGAATGTTTGGTTCAACCGTTCATTGTGATGCAAATAGTAATTCGTTCTATTGTTCTATCACAAAACTAGTGAATCTAATTATAATGTTCTTCTTTTTAGCCATGGTATTTTATTTGCTATATGTAGCATTTAATTATTTTACAAAAGGTAAAAAATTTGCAGGACGTAAAAAATAATTATTTATTAAAAATAAAATTGATAATTATTTAAAAATAAATTAAAATATTAATACAAAACAAAATGACAAGAGAAAACTCAAATAAATTATCTGCAAAAAAAGAACAAATGAAAAAATCTACTAAGAAAATTGAAGAA
>Ga0209191_1001455_pt1 | contig 15626 bp, 8 predicted proteins | sample S_130626_EF_Meta_FD_187320 | JGI IMG/M metagenome (GOLD analysis project Ga0209191, IMG submission 187320) | Freshwater microbial communities from Lake Simoncouche, Canada to study carbon cycling - S_130626_EF_MetaG (SPAdes) (version 2) | ecosystem: Environmental > Aquatic > Freshwater > Lake ...
TTTACCAACATCTAATTTGTTTTTAACATAATAATCCAAAGTGCTTTGTAAACTTATTCCATTTCTGTTGGTCGTTCTCAAAGGAGACACAGCACCTGTCATTCCTTTCCCTTTGTGATAATCATAACCCATTATGACCATTAAATCTACAAGTTCTCCGAGTTTGACATGGTCAAATGCATCACGAGTGCTGTAGGAGGGTAGGGTAATGGAAAGAAAAACCTTTCCACTTGGCATTTTATTTGAAAGGTTAGTACGCAAAAGGGTTACAAAATTAACCAAAGATTCTTTATGCTTTTCCGGTACATTTTCAAAATTTAAATCTACACCATCCGCATTTCTTGCAATAATTAAACTTGCAATACTATCTGTGAAAGTATTCCAAGCAGCAGGATTTGATAAAAATCGATCATTTTCTGATACACCATGACTCGCCATACTCAGTAATACCCGCGTTCCATTTGCTTTGGCAGTATCAATCATTGTCGTTGTTCTCCATTCTTGCATCTGAGCTGGATTGGAATAAGATCCGGTTTCAGGATCTACAATATAAGCAAAATAGGCAATGGTGCTCAATAAAGAAAAATCATAAGATTCCCAGGCTGATCCCATCCAATGAGGATGCCAGCCAAATACTTCATATTTTTTACTTAATTTTCTGTTCGTTGGACTTTTGATAAAATATATCTGTTGGACTGAATCCCAGTAAAAATTATTAGCTTTTAATTTATTTGGATTATTTGGATTTAAAAAATCATATAAATAACCATATCTTCGGAGCATATTTTGTTGTTCCGGAGTGGCTAATCCTTCCTTCATTTTTTTTGCATCCTCATCGCTGGGTTTCTCATCTTCCATGCCAAGGGCATTTTTTATCTTCGAGACATCTTTATACATATAGCGTAACGTTGATTCTGTTTGCCTCGAGCTTCTCTTTGCCTGAAAATAAGAATCTTTTGCTCCGCAATTATATAAAAATAAACTAAGCGCCATAAAATAGAATACAAATCTATAGGTAAGGATTTGTTTAATCATTCTGTATAAATTTTAAAATACTTAATGAGTGATGGTATTTTGTTTATAACCTGTTCCGTGTAAGGTTTACCTTCTAAATAAATACTTTTGAAATATACAGTTTGATCTGATACTCCATTGTTATTCAAGCAAGCCAAATATAATAATTTCTTTTGATATTTTGATGTTGGTTCCAAAATCTTGCCATAATTGGGACCATTATTGATGGACAGAGAAAGTGGAGTAGGTGAAAATGTGCCATTCCTTGACAATTTCAAAGCATTTGATTCATTAACAAAGGCACATGTTAATCCCTTCGGTTCCGAATAAGGCAGAAAATGAAGCTTATCCATTGCAAAATCTATCAGGGGCTCTTTTTCCGACACCACTGATTTGAATTCATCTATGTTTTTCTGGTTATAGCCAATCCAATAAACCCATCCTTTTCCGTTTTTTGCTAAATCAAATGGAATTGGAAACATAAAATAAGGTGTTTTTGTAAGATCCAACTGTGCTCCCACATTAAAGGATTGTTCCGAAAGAGGAAGGTATAACAACTCTTCTTTAGTAACCATCACTGTATCATTATGAAATAGTGTGTCCGTTACCTCCATGAGCATAACTTTTTTTTCTTTCTTTAAATTCCTTACAAATACCGTTGCTTTAAAGGGTAGATAGTTTCTATTTGTAAGTTTAACGGTTATTTCTCCAGCTTCTATAGCTGGTACTTTAACGTAAATAGCTTCTTTCTTCTTTAATTTTAACCTTGAATATAAAGGTGTTTTTCCCAAAAGAACTTCCACCGAACTCAATTTTAAAATAGATTTATGTTTAATGTAAAGTTGAATGGTATCGGATTTATTGACCTGATAAGTATACTCGACGTTGTCTCTTTTAGGGATTGAGATCCTAACAGCTGGATAGGTAACCGAGTCGTTTTTGACTTTATTTATCAATGATTTTATGTCATTTAATTTATAATGCACAATTAAGGTATCTCCTGCTTTTAATCTTTCTTGAAGACTATCTAAAATAACTTTTTTTTGTAGTGGATTTTTATTTTCTAAAATTGAAATTTCTTTTTCTGCTTTCGCTGCTAATTTGTTTTTTATATCATCCAGTTTTATTTGTGCTATTACAGACGAATAAATAAAAAAACAAAAGAAGAAGATGTAGCCATTTTTTGGGGGGAAAGCAGTGATCATTTAAACATTTTTATTTTTTTTATTTAAAAGCTGTTTAACTAATTTTTCCTGTAGTTGGGCTAATTGAATAGCCGCATCTTCATTAATCATTTTCCCGGGAGATCGATTTTCTTGTTCTTTTCTAAAAGAGGTGTTTTCTATATTTTTGGGCACTGATTTTAATCCTTCAGGTGTTTTATTTTCTTGAATATGACCCATATAAGCAATTTTGAAAGGATATTCCCTGTTTTGAATTAAATGATCATAAGGACCAACAGGTGATAATAATTTGGATAGAATTGGAGCTGTTTCCAAGAAAATAAAAAGTAATAATATGGCAATAGAAGTGTATCCTGAAAGTGCTGACAAAGCTTCTAATCGCGCTAAAAGACCTTTCGAAAAATGAGTTCTAAAAATCTCTTTTTCTTTATCTTTTTCAATATTTAACTTTATTTTTTCTTTGGAAAGTAAAATTAAAGATTGGTCTATATTTTTTTGAATTTCCTGATATTCCTTTGTATAAGATTCGTATTTCTTTTGCTTTCTTAAACATTCACTTCCTCTTCCCGTATTTCCTGTTCCACAGGTGCCGTCACATTCGCATTTATATTGAGCATAATAATCTTCCTTTAATTCAAAACTATTTTGAAGCGACTTTTGATATTCATTTTCTTTATTTTCAATATGAAGAATCTTTTCGAAATATAATTTTTCAATCTGATTGGATTTTTCCCTACTGATTTCTATTAGTTTAAAATCGATTTCTGACTGGAATAATTTTAATTCCAGTGGTTTAGAAATGATAAGTGCAATAAATATAGCCAATAAGATTCTTGGTAATGCTTGTAAAAATTCCTGTAATGTTTTTCCTTTTTTACGAAAACTAGATACCAAAAATCTATCAAGGTTAAATATTAATCCAGCCCAAAGTAAAGACAAAAGGATAGAAGCAAAATTATCTTGGAAAATAAGTTGGAAGGCAAAATAAGCCGAAAGTCCTGCCATTATACTTGTAAAATAAACACTTGCACCAATACCTGCATATTTGATTTTTTCAGACTCCGGACATGCAGCCATTATGTCCTTACTTACCCCCGCAGCAAAATGAAAAAATTTGGACATTTTAAAAAAAAATATTAATTCAAATAAAGATAAAGGTATCATTTCTTTACAAAAAAGTTAGGGTCTTTTTTTTAAGAAACTAAATATTGAGTTTTTTGATTTTTCTTTTTTAGGTGCTTCAATTGAAGTTGCTTCCGGCAATATATAAAAACTGAGGGTTATTTTTTTAAGTTCAAAAATTGTTTTCCATGTGAATTGCAAGCTTGCATCTTTTTTAAATTGAATATCTCTATATCCAATAACAGGTATTTCTCCCCAATTATCTTCTGCTAAAATCCCCATTGTATCTGCTTCCCAAAATAAACGAACATCACAATCGGGGGGTATAGCATAATTAAATGGTATTTCAGGGTGTGGCTCTAAAGGTATATAATTGTTGAGTTTAGTTGTTAAAATTTGAACCGTAAAGGACAAGCCCAATCTTGTTAAAGCTTTAATAAAAATTCTTTTTTCTGCCGTAATATTTTCATTTTTAGCCTGAATAGTTAACAAAGAATCCATATTTATTGGAATGGACATACTTCCTTTTTGTGATAAACTAATATTTTGAGGCAGTAAGAGGATCGATTGAGCTTGATCAACACTCCAGGTTATATTTATTTTATCTCCAGTTTTTACCCATTCTTTTGATGCATAAAACGAGATTTCTGGGCATCCGCTTAAGTGAATGATAGGTATTGCCGTAGTTTTTAAGTTTTGATATAATAGAATCCCTTCTGTAATGGTTGTCTGAATATTCGTTACTGATTCATATTTGTTTTCTGTGGAAGCTATCTTGATTTTTTTATCAATATTTAAAAAGAAAGTAATTTCATTTTCAAGGTTTAAAATCGTAAATATTTGTCCACCCGCAGCAGATATACGCAAAAGAATGTTCGTTGTTTTAATGGATTTTATTTCATTATCCATCAGAATAATTAATTCAATAAGAATTCCTTTAGTTTGAAGATTAAAAAGAGATACAGATATCTCTTCCAATAAAGGATAAGGTATAATGCCTTGAATATGAAATTGGCAAGAACGAATAGCCAGCTTTATTTTATCGGTAAAAAGGTCGCTCATAATGATGATTCATTCTGTTTATTTCTGATGGCAAAGAGTAAATTAGACATTTATTTTTGTTAGTTTTAATTTTTTTTGCAAAGTAACATTAAATTGTATTTTTTTAATAAAAAACATGAATGGCAACAATAGCTGAACAGAAAATTCCATTTGCTGGCAGCAGATCATTTTATGAATCTGAACAAGCCTCTTTTTATGGACGTATCAAACAAGTGGATGATGTTTTGCTGTTGTTACATAAGCACAAATTTATAGCTTTAACTGGACAAAATGGTTCAGGTAAATCATCCTTTTTAAATTCTGGTTTAATACCTGCCTTGAAAAGGGGACATAATGGACTCGCGGGGAAAGAATGGGTGATTTGTAAAACCAGACCGGGACAAGCTCCCATAAGAAATCTTGCTTATGCTTTGTCAGAAAATGATTTATTAAATCCAACAATTAGATCAACGCCTGAACAACATTTATGGATAGAGAAAAAATTAAAGGAAGGTATATCAGGATTAGAAGCAGTTTATCGACAATCTGAAATTTTTGGTAAAAAAAATCTAATGATTGTCATCGACCAATTTGAAGATTTATTTTTAAACACGGATCGCTACAATAATGCCGCTGCTCTTAATGAGGACACTAACCAATATATTAATGCCATTACAGGCGCTAATTTTGCGGAAGAAATTGCCGTTTATGTTGTTATCGCTTTAGGTGCTGAAAATATTATTGATATATCGCCTTATCGCCGTTTGCAGGATTTATTGAATCAAGGGCAATATTTGCTTCCAAGAATTAGTGGAGTAGATTTAAAACGGATTATTTTGAATCCACTGGTTGGTTCCAAAATAAGTTTTAGTCCTGAATCTATAGATGCTATCCTTACGCAATTTGGTTCTGATATGCGCTTGCTTCCAAATCTTCAGTTTTTATTATATAAAACCTGGTCTGTTGTTAAAGATCAGGATCAGGAAAATATTATTATACAGCCTGATGATTTGGCAAATGTTGGAAATCTTCAACATTGTTTTGCCATGCATATTGAACTACATTATAATAATCTGGATGAAAGAGGAAAACAAGTTTTTGAAAAATTATTTAAAGTTTTGGTATCTACTGAATCCTTGGGTAAAATGACTCAGCCACAAACCTTGGCTCATATAAGCTCCATTTGCGAATCATCATTAGAGGAAATTTCAACTTTACTTTTACCCATTTCCGAAGGAGAGGAAATGTTTTTAGAAATTTTGCCTCCTGATATTTCTATGAATACGGGTAGCAGAAATATTCAGCTTCATAAAAATAGTCTGCTGTTTATAAAAAATGATAATATTTTTATTTATTGGGAAAGATTTAGAGATTGGCTGGAACAAGAAAAAGAATCCAGAGATATCTATAAGCGATTAGTTACGGATCAATTAAGATATGATGCTGGAAAAACTGCCTTGCTTAGACCACCCGATTTAGATTTTTTATGGCAATGGTATCAAGAAAATCAGCCTTCAAAAATTTGGGGGGAATATCTCATTCCTGGCTTTCAAAACGCCATTGATTATCTGACTTTGAGCTATAATACCTATAAAAATGAATTGTTATTAAAAGAAAATGCCAGGAAAAATGAAATAAAGCGATATCGAAGAAATATGTTAATTGGTGTTGTGGTAGGACTCGTCATCATTTCTGTGGTTTCTATTCTGGCAATCAACGCTAATAATGAAAAGAGAATTGCTGACAGAGAAAGACTTATCGCTATAAAAGCTCAGGAAGATCTGGCCAAAAAAAAATTAATAGCTGATCAATTAAACAGAGATTTATTTGAAAGTAAGGATAGTATTAATCAAATTGTTACCGAATTAAAAACAAAAGAAATTACGATTCAAAAACAAAATTCATCTTTGGTTAAAAAAAGTAGTGATCTGGAAAAATCTTCCATAACCATAAAAGAACAATATAAAAATCTGGAGGCTCAAATCAAGGAAACAAAGGTGGCTGTTACAAAAGCTGAAATTGCAAAAGAAAAAGAAGTAGTTGCTACAAAAAAAGCGAAAACCAGGGAGGAATTTAGCAATATTAAAAATCAACTGTTTTTGTTGGTAGGTGAATTTTCAGCAAATGAAAATCCTCTAGAACTAATTCCTAAATTAAATTCAAAAGTTAATGATTATAACGAAATTTCAAAAGAAGTCGTTGGTTTGATTCAACCCAACAATACACTTTTTCAGGTTTTAAATATAGCGACAACTAAATTAGAAGCATTAAGGAATAAATCTTCCCAAATATTAAAAGCTACAGCCGGTTTAAGAACTGTTAATAACCAAAATGGAAACTTTTTATGCGGTGGGGACGATGGCTATTTATTTATTGGAAGTAGTAAAAATAAGATGGATATAGGCGATCGAATTAGAGTAACCTTACCTTTGAAAAATGAATCTGTTGCACTTGTTGGAACCTTTACTGGAGGTGTTTATGCAATAAATGCTGCTAAACCTCCTACAAAAGTTTTAAATTCATCAACAAATATGCCAACTGTCGCCATACTAAATTCTTTTAAGAACGGGGAATATTTATGTGCGACTCAAAATGAACTGGTTTTGTTCTCGTTGGAAAATGGAGTTATTTCTAAATCTATGCTACGGGATAAATTGCTTTCTATTGTACCTCTTAATGATCAAAATAAATTTTTATTGTCAACTCAAAAGGGTCTCTATCTTTGGAAAACTTCAGGTGAAATTGAATCATTGATCCAGTTAGGAAATGGTGAATTTTCAAATCCCGTATCCGCAATGTCCATTTCTAAAAATATTATTTCCTTTGGATTTCAAAATGGTAAAATACTCTTGTACTCTCTAAGTGATTTTTTACAAAATGTAAAGGTAAATCCTAAGGAAAAGTTTGTTTTTCATCGGTCAGATATTACAAAAATGATTTTTTTTGAAGATAAATTGTTTTCTGCAAGTCTTGATAAATCGGTCTATTTTGTTGATTTAAAATTAGATAATTCGGCAGCTTATGCCGTAAAATTAGTTGAAAATAACAGTTGGGTTTGGGACATAATCATTAGAAAAGAAAATAATGGTGTTCATTATTTATATTGTGCTGATGAAAATGGATTTCTTAAAAAGTATTTTATTAATGCCGATGATCAGTTAAATTGGATTAATAATTTAGCAAAAGGTAAATGATTTAATGATTTTAATACCTTAATATGATTTATTTTAGACTTCTATCTCTCTTTTTCTCCCTTTTCCTCTTTAACGGGTTATTGGCTCAATCTACTCAGAAACCTGTAATTCATGGTAAACACTGGATGGCCATAACAGGAAAACCCCTTGCAGCAACAGCAGGTGCTACAATTTTTCAGCAAGGTGGAAATGCGGTTGATGCCGCTTGTGCCATGCTCGCAGCAACAGCTACTATGTGGGATGTTTTGAGTTGGGGTGGTGAAACGCAGGCTTTGATCTATAATCCTAATACAGGTAAGGTTATTGGCATTAATGCTTTAGGTGTCGCTCCTACAGGGGCCACTCCTGAATTCTATAAATCTAAGGGTTATAATATTCCTCCTGCTTATGGCCCTTTGGCGGCAGTAACTCCTGGTACTCCAGGTGGATTGTTTACTATGCTGGGAGAATTTGGTTCTATGTCTCTCGCGCAGGTATTGAAACCAGCAATGCAACTGGCCGAGGGTTATCCAATAGAAACTTCGACGGCCGATATGATTGAAAAAAATAAGGGAAGAATAAAAGCATGGCCTTATTCAAAAAATATTTTTCTTCCTCATCTGAATGAACAAAGAGAAGCTCCGGAAGGAGGTGAAATTTTTGTCCAAAAAGACCTTTTAGAAATGCTTTCAAAATTGGTAGCAGCTGAATCAAAGGCGCTGATAGAAGGAAAAACAAGGAAAGAAGCTATTCAGGCTGCTTATGATAGGTTCTATAAAGGGGACATAGCAACCGAATTTGTAAGAGGTGTAAAAGAGCAAGGTGGACTGATAACCATGGAGGATCTGGCCAACTGGAAAGTTAAACTGGAAGAACCCGTTTCGGTGAATTATAGGGGGATTGATGTCTATAAGCTAACTACCTGGACGCAAGGCCCTGTGATGCTTCAAGCTTTAAATATTCTTGAAAATTTCGACCTGAAATCAATGGGTTATAATACCTCAAGATATATTCATACTCTTTGTCAGGCAATGCATCTGGCTTTTGCTGACAGAGACTTTTATTACGGTGACCCTGATTTTGCTCCTGTAGAGCCTATTATTGGCTTGCTTTCGAAAAATTATGCCAAACAAAGAGCAAAAAGTATTCAGTATGAAAGAAATGATACGCTCACAGGTCCCGGTGATCCTTATCCTTTCGAGCAAAAGGTTAATCCATTCAAATCTTTATTAGAAAAATATAATAAAACGCACTCGTCGGTGATTACAGAGGAGCATAGAACTGGTTTTTATGCCGGCACTACTTCTATTGAAGCTGCTGACGAAAAAGGTTGGGTGGTGAGTATTACCCCAAGCGGTGGATGGATTCCCGCTTGTGTGGCTGGAAATACGGGAATAGGATTAAGCCAGAGAATGCAAGCTTTTGTATTAGATGCCAAAGAAAGTCCTTTCAATGTCCTGGAACCTGGTAAACGTCCCAGAGTTACTCTAACTCCAACAATGGCTTTGAAAAATAATATTCCTTTTGTTTCCTTCGCGGTGCAAGGTGGTGATTCTCAAGATCAAAACTTATTGCAATTTTTCTTGAATATGGTGGAGTTTGATATGAATATTCAGGAAGCTTGCGAAGCGCCAAATGTTAATTCTTTTCAAATGAAAAGTACTTTTGATAAGCACCTTTCGGAGCCAGGTCGTTTGTTACTTAACGAGCAAATTCCTGATTGGACTAGAAAAGAATTGAAGAAATTAGGTTATTTACTCGAATTTGACAGAAAAACTTCAGGACCAATCAATGCCATCTATTTTGACCATAAACATGGTTCTTTCTGGGGGGGAAGTAGCCAGTTCGGAGAGGATTACGGCATTGGCTGGTAATCACTGCAAAGCAAAAAACGGAAGGTGGATTTTATTTCTCTTCCGTTTTTTGTTCTGTCATTAAAGTATCAATCTTATAGCCTCCCAAATCAAAATATACCCTTGGCATCCCTTTCTGTAAGTTGACTAAACTTTCAGCATTTACCTCACTTTGATATAAATAGATAGATTTTAAATGCGGTAAAGATTGAAGGGATTGTATCCCTTTTACTGTGATACTTGTTCCTACTAAATTGAGATATCTTAATTCTTTGGAATTCTTAAGATAACTTAATCCTTCGTCAGTTACCAAAGTATGATCCAAATATAGTTTTGAAAGATTTGGTATTTCTCCTATCCATTTTAAACTTTTATCACTAATACTCGTGCCGCTTAATCGCAGAGAAGCAATATTTTGTTTTAATTCTATAAATGCCTCCCAGTCATTATCTCCAAACGATGGGATTGATTGGCAGTTTATTTGTAAAAGAGGGTGATTATTTGCGAGCGGTAAAATAACTATCCCTTTATCTCTCAATGGATTTAGTCTGGCATCTGCAATTATAGCTAAATTTGGAACAGATGGCCAGTCAGCATCCTTAACAATCGGAGTAGCAGTTAGTATTTCGTCAAGCTTCAAATCTTTTAATCTCAGGGTGTTTTTTGCACCAAGTGACAGCCACTTTTCAATAATAACTTTTTCGCGAGCTGTCAGTTGGGTCTTACTTTTAGGAGGCATGTGTTCCTTATTGGATGTTGGCAGATTAATACGATGTGCCATTAAGGACATTTTTTCTACTCCATTTTCATGATAAAATCCATTTTTACCCCCTTTTAATAAATCTTGAATATTATCAAGTTTAAGTTTTCCTTTTTGTTTCGTTTTTCCATGACAGGAAATACATTTTTCTTCTAAAATAGGGGCCACCATTTTAGCATAGACAAAATCTTCTTGCTTTAAAGCGGTCTCTTTTTCAACTTTTTTGGGGCTATTCAACCTCAGAAAATCTTCCCCATGGGTTAAATTTCCGCCTAAATGTCCAGTAACAATTACTAAAATACTTAATAGTCCCTGCCCGATGAGGTGAATAAAAGGAATTTTAGGAGGAAAACGATAAAGTGCAATGAGTAAAGCTGAACCCACAGCTAATCCAATACCCCAATTTCTATGTAACTCAACAGATGACAATTCATAATCTCCACCATTCATTAATATGTATCCACTTAAAGCGGACAAAATAGCACCAATTCCACCTAAAAAAGTAATAAGTGGTATAGCCTCTTTATACTTTTTCCCTTTTTTATTCAGACCATATAGTTCTAAAAAAAAAGCTAACATCAGTAATGAAATAGGAAAATGTATGAGTAAGGGATGTACTACACCCATAAGTTATTTTTTTTGATAACGATTACGAAGAAAATTCAGCATATACACATTTATATCCCATTGGTTTGCAAGAGGTTGTTGTGTGTACGGGACGACTGGTAAATACATAGGCGGACCAAATTCTGTCAAAATAGTAATGGCTTTGCCTTTTTGATTTTTCAACTTAACAATCTCATCCCACCAGGCTAAATGGGAAAGAAACGCTTCCTGCCACTCAGGTGCACGTGGATCGGTCACTTGAGGCCCTTCCTGGTGTCCAACTCTGGCATGAATATGACCTGTTTTTGATAAGGCCAGATCAACAGAATCTTTTTGATCATTTAATAATGATTCATGAACAACACACCAATGAGAGATGTCTAAAGTCAGTTTCATATCGGGAATAGACTTTAAAAGGGTACTTGTAGTGGGAATATTGTAGCAAATTCTCCCTCTGTGTGTTTCGTGATAAATGGGAATGCCAGATTTTTCAGCAGGTGCAAGGGTATCCGATATGATTTGTTCAGCCTGTGCTAATGGGAAGTAATCTTTACCTGAGTGGCAGTTAATATATTCGGGATTCATTGAGATCGCTGAATCAATCTGTAGCTTGAATTCATTACGGTTTTCTTCAAAATTTGATTTTCCACTTCCTGTCAATAAACCTAGCTTCAAACCAAATTGAGAAACAGTTTGAAGCAATGACTCCCTTTGGGAAGGACTTCCTGGTACCCACATTTCAATGCCATCGTAACCCGCTGCTTTTGCTTTCTCACAAAAAGCGGATAAAGTCCCATTAAATCCCCAATTGGTAGCAAAAAAATAAAGCGGGACAGAAATATTTAAGGAAAAATCTGTGGATGATTTTTGAATTATGTCTGTCAGACCTATTAAAGGAATAGCTGTGGCAGATAAAGACTGGGTTAAAAACTTTCTTCTACTGGACATTTTTTCAACTTAATATTGGTTTAATAACCGTTCCTTCTACATCGGTCAGACGGAAGGGTCTTCCCTGGAAGGGATAGGTAAAGGTTTCATGGTTGAATCCTAATAAATGGAGGATGGTGGCCTGGACGTCGTAAACAGAAACTTTCCCCTCAACGGGATAAAATCCAATTTCATCTGTTTCACCATAAGTAGTACCTTGTTTTGCACCTCCGCCGCACATCCAGATAGTAAAGGCATCGGCATGATGATCCCTACCTTTAAAGGGCATTTCCAAGCCATTTCTATTTTCCTGCATAGGCGTTCTGCCAAATTCACTTCCCCAGACAATTAAGGTTTCTTCTAATAGACCTCTTTGTTTTAAATCTAAAATAAGAGCAGTTATGGCCTTGTCTATCTGATTACATTTATTTACTAATCCTATTTCCAGGGATGTATCTGTTGAATTACCATGAACGTCCCAGCCCCAGTCAAATAGCTGAACAAACCTGACCCCTTTTTCGACCAGTTTTCTTGCCAAAAGCACGTTATTTGCAAAGCTTTCTTTTCCAGGTTCTGTGCCATACATTTCATGAATATAAGCTGGTTCATCTGCTATATTCATTACATCGGGAGCGGAAATTTGCATTTTGAAAGCCATCTCATATTGTGAAATTCTCGATAACGTTTCAGGGTCATTAAATTCTTTGTAAGTCTCTTTATTTGCCTGATTAATTGCATCGATCGACGCTTTTCGCATATTTCCATCCACATTGGAAGGATTATCAAGATACAATACTGGTTCACCATGAGATCTACAATGAACGCCCTGATATACAGAAGGTAAGAAACCACTTCCCCACACCGATTTTCCTGCGTCAGGATTTTGACCACCTGAAGTTAAAACTACGTAGCCAGGCAAATTTGCATTCTCTGACCCTAAACCGTAGGTAACCCATGCGCCTAAACTTGGACGTCCAAGTCTTGCAGACCCTGTTTGCATTAGTAATTGTGCGGGTGCGTGGTTAAATTGATCGGTATGAACGGCTTTCAAGAAGGATATTTCATCTGCAACTCCTGCAAGATGGGGTAAATAATGAGAAACCCAGGCACCGGATTGACCTCTTTGTTTAAATTCACCAATAGTGCCAAGCATCTTAGGAACGCCTCTGATAAACGCAAATTTTTTACCCTTTAATAAGGATTCTGGGCACAGTTGACCATCCAGTTTTTTGAGTTCGGGTTTATAATCAAATAATTCTAACTGTGATGGTGCTCCTGCCATGTGCAAGTAAATGACAGATTTTGCCTTACCTGGTAAATGAGGGGTTTTAGGATGGAGGGGATTTGCAGCATCAAACAGTATTCCACTGGACTGATTGGTCTGATTGGAACATGCATTTATTAATGGGGACATGGCTAAGGCACCTAATCCCATGGAACATTGTTTCAAAAATAAACGTCGGGTAGCAAGTTGAGCATCCAATAATTTAGCTTCTTCATCAAAACTTATTCTTTTCTTATTCATAACACAGCTTAATTTTTAGTGATAACTTCATCTAAATTTAACAAGGCATTTGCTACAAGCGTATAGGTGGCATCTTCAACAGATGGATTTGAAATTTGAATTTCCTTAACCAATTCAGGATGAACCTTATAATAGGAATAGGCATCTTTGTAAAGTTTTACCAATGGCTGCAGTTTGGCTGAAGATATTTGCCTGTTTAACAATAATTTATAACCAAGTTCTATTCGTTCATTGACCGATAAATGTTTAGTTTTCAACATTTTTTGAGCAAAATGAGTCGCCGCTTCCATAAAAACAGGGTCATTTAAGGTCACTAAGGCTTGTAATGGGGTATTGGTTCTTATTCTTCGGGCGGTACAAACATTTCGTCCAGTTCCGTCAAAAGTCAATTGGGAAGGGTAGGGGCTGCTTCGTTTATAAAAAGTGTAAATGGACCTTCGGTATTTATCTTCTCCTTCACTTAATTTCCATTTATTACCATCATAAGGACTTGCCCATATTCCGTCTGGTTGGTAAGGCATTACAGAAGGCCCATACATCCTGGCACTTAACAGGCCTGCTGAACTTAACGCCTGATCGCGAATTTGTTCGGCACTTAACCTGATGCGCGGTGCCCTGCTCAATAAACGGTTATTTGGATCTTTTTTAAGCTTTTCGGGTGCTACAACAGAAGACTGGCAATAAGTTGCGGAAAGAATAATTTCTCTTAAAGATGATTTTATCGACCATTGGTGCTTATTCATAAACTCCCAGGACAAATAATCCAATAATTCAGGGTGAGAGGGGAGGGTACCCTGAGAACCAAAATCTTCCAGCGTTTCTACCATACCGATGCCAAATATTTGTTCCCATAATCTATTCATAAGTGTTCTGGAAACCAATGGATTTTCTTTATCAGTCATCCATGTTACTAAGCCAAGGCGATTAGGATTTTTTAGTGCATTATTTTTACCATAAACTTTAGGAATACCTGGCGAAACTTCTCCCCCTTTTACCTTCCAGTTTCCTCTAATGAACACCTGCGTTTTCCTGGCATTTTGAGGCGCATTATCCATCATAATGGGTGTATTAGGAGGATTTTTCCCCAATAGAGACCAATAAACACTATCCATTTTAATTCTAAATGGATCATTTGCCTTACCTGGGAAATTTTGATCTAAATGAAAGGAGTTTAAGGTGAAACCTGACTCCATATCAGAAGTAAGCGATTTATTTTCGTACTTGAAGAACAAATCATGCCTTCCATAAGCAGGTGCAAGGTCGAAAGAAGTAAAGGTCCATTTACCTTCGGTCGAAGGAATGTCAAATTTCCCTATTATTTTACCTTGCAAGCTATCCAGATAAATCGTTAATTTGCCCCTTTTACTTTGACCTCTTTGTTGGGCAATAAATCTTGTTTCACCATTTAGAAATACATCTTTAATTCTGGCGGAACTATTTTTTCTGAATACCAGATATTTAGTATCGTATAACTCACTATTTACAAAATTATCAGCGTGCGTTGCGTACACAAGAGGTTGTAAAAATTTTAGAAAAGTATAAATTTCATTGGCTCTTTTAGGGGTAGAAACCTTTTTAACCCATGATTTTAATTGTATTAATGCTAGGCTGTCTTCTTTTTCATAATGTCTGAGGATAGGAAATTCTTCTACCGTGTCCTCGTCTCTGGAATTATTAAAAAAGGCCATAAATTGAAAGTATTCCTCATGTTTGATATCCTCATAAGGGTGTCCATGACATTGAGTGCAAGCAAAAGTAGTGCTCATAAGTCCTTCGAAAGTGGTATTTACACGATCGATTACTGCCGCAGTCCTAAACTCTTCATCGTCGGTACCCCCTTCATCATTAGTTGGGGTATTCCTATGAAAGGCAGTGGCAATATAATGATCCTCTGTTGGATTAGGTAATAAGTCCCCCGCTAGTTGCTCTGTAAGAAATTGATTATAAGGCATATCCTTATTTAAAGCCTTAATAACCCAGTCTCTGTACCTCCATATTTGTCTACTGCCATCTTTTTCGTAGCCTTTACTATCGGCATATCTGGAAATATCTAACCAGACTGACGCCCATTTTTCCCCAAATTGAGGCAAGGACAGAAGACTGTCTACCAAATTTTTATAAGCATCTGGGTGTTTACTTTTTAAATATTTATCTGCTAAATTTTTTGGTGCAGGCATGCCAATCAAATCTAAACTAACCCTTCTAAGTAAGGTTTCCTTGTCTGCAGCAGGATTTAATTTTAAATTACTTTCATTTAGTTTTTGTTTGATAAATGCATCAATAGCATTTACTTTCTCTTTATTTCCACCTAAAAAGCCCATCCAACTTGAATTTGCAGGCACATTGACAGGTTTTAAAGCTGTATATGCCCAGTGTTCTCCCCATGGAGCACCCATTTCAACCCATTTTTCAAATATTTTT
>Ga0209191_1001457_pt1 | contig 15618 bp, 9 predicted proteins | sample S_130626_EF_Meta_FD_187320 | JGI IMG/M metagenome (GOLD analysis project Ga0209191, IMG submission 187320) | Freshwater microbial communities from Lake Simoncouche, Canada to study carbon cycling - S_130626_EF_MetaG (SPAdes) (version 2) | ecosystem: Environmental > Aquatic > Freshwater > Lake ...
AATTGTCAAAGTAACGCTTGATGCGGTGGGGTATTCAAAAATCAACCCCAAAAAGCAGTAAACTATTCAAGGATAATCTTTAATTTACACTATCTAAAATACTTCTTCTTAAAAATACCGTCTTTTAAAAATTTACCTTCTTCTTATAATAAACAATTTTAGAAAAATGCACAATAGTATGAAAAAAATAATTCTAATATTCTTAGTATCTGTATCTAGTTTAACAGTTATTGGACAAGATACAGCAAGTATCAAACCCTCTTCTATTGCTTTTAAAATAGGCTTATTTAATTTCAAAAAAACACCGTTAACAGATAATGCCAGCCAAACGGTTATTCAAGGTGGCTTGCAATATTTTAAAGGCATCACAACGCATCTTGATTTAATGATGAATTTAGATTTTGCTAATTTGAAATATCCTTTTTATACTTCTTCTAAACTTAATATTGCTAAGAACAATGAAATGTATACTGCAATAGATGCAAGTTTAAATTATAAGCTATTGACGGATGAAAATAAATTAGTGCCTTATCTGAGTGCAGGGTTGGGGGTGGCTTCTATTAAAAATGCTTATTATACTGCCTATGTACCTGTAGGGCTAGGCTTGCAAATTAAAGCCAAGCAAGGTTCTTTTATAAATATACTAAGTACTTATAGGGCAGAAGCTTCGGCGCTTACTAAAATGCATTACAATCATTCTATAAGTTATACCCTGCCTTTAAAACTAAGAGAGAAAAAACCGGTCATGTTACCTCCAGCCCCTGTGGTGGCGGACAATGATGGTGATGGAGTTTCGGGCAGTGATGATGACTGTCCCAATGCATCTGGTTTGGTAAAGTATCATGGATGTCCTGTGCCAGATTCGGATAATGATGGCATAAATGACGAGAACGATAAATGTCCTACTGCAGAGGGAACGATAAAATATAAAGGATGTCCTATACCTGATACAGATAAAGATGGAATCAATGATGAAGCTGACAAATGTCCTGATGTCTCAGGATTATCAAGATATGAAGGTTGTCCTATTCCTGATACAGATAAAGATGGAGTGAATGATGAGCAGGATAAATGTCCTAACACTCCTGGCATTATGGGTAATTATGGATGTGCGGATTTACAACCAATCGTAAATGAAATCACTTCTCAATTAAAGTTTGAGTCTGGCAAGGTGAAGCTTAGTAAGAAAGGATATCAAGGCTTAGATTCCTTGGTTGTCTTAATGCAAAATAATGCAACTATTAAAATAGTTATTAGTGGCCATACCGATAATACAGGCACGTTGAAAATAAATGAAAAATTATCGCTACAAAGAGCGATGGTGGCATCTAATTATTTAATAAAAAAAGGGGTAGATAAAAAAAGAGTTATTCAAAAAGGATTTGCAGATACAAAATCAATTGGAGATAATAAAACATTGAAAGGAAGAGCGAAAAATAGAAGGGTAGATATTGAAGTAGTCTATTAGTGAATATTTTTTTACCAACTAACTAACTAATTAACTAGCTTACTAACTAATAATTTAATTAGCTAGTTCTTTAACTAGTATATAACTACTTCTCTTTCTAGTAAAATATCGAATTTCGTTAGTACCGATTGAATAATTTCCTCCGAGAAATTATATATTTCAATGCCTGGCCCATTATTGTAATGAACAATGACTAAAGATTGTTTTTCATAGCAACCCACATTGCCTTTTTGTATACCCTTCCAACCACAGGCTTCAATTAACCAACCCGCAGCTATTTTATACATGTCATCTGTGATAGGGTAGGCAATCATTTTAGGGTATTTTGCCACTAATACCTCAAACAAGTCCTTAGTTATAGTTGGGTTTTTAAAAAAGCTTCCAGCGTTACCTAGTTTTTTAGGGTCGGGTAGTTTTTCTGATCTAATTTGAATGACTGCATTCGAAATAGCCTCTAAGCTGGGTTGTTTATTATTTTTCTGATGCAGTACTTCTTTAATAGCTCCGTAATCCGTTCTAAAAATGGGTTGCTTTTGTAAAACAAATTGCACGGAGCTTATGATATATCTAGTTGTATCCTTTTTAAATAAGCTTGTCCTGTATGCAAATGCGCAATCGCTATTGTTGATTGTTATCAATGCTGAACTATGTGTATCATAGGCCGTCACACTAGCTATACTATCTTTTGCTTCTACTCCATAGGCGCCAATATTTTGAATAGGAGCGGCACCTACAGTGCCTGGGATTAAACTTAAATTTTCCACGCCACCCCAACCTTTTTGAACGCAGTAAATTACAAAATGGTGCCAGTTTTCACCTGCGCCTACTTCTAAAAAAACTTCGGAGGCGGTTTCTTTTAATTTTTTAATGCCCATTATTTCCATCTTCAATACTAAGCCTTCGAAAGGTTTCGTAAAAAGAATATTAGTGCCAGATCCTAGCATCAAATAAGGAGTATTTTTTTCCTTAGCCCATTGAATACTTTCCTCAATAGCCTCTATGGAATCAATGGTAGCAAAATAATTTGCTTTTTCATTGCAACCAAAACTATTCAATGTTTGAAGTGATATATTTTCGCTTATTTCCATACTTGTTTAATTCATACTGGGGATTGATCTTGGTGTAAGACTAATTAGGGTCGATATCAATTACAATATTAACCGATTTATACCTAGGGTGTACTTGCAGTAATCGTATATAATGTATTAGCTGTTTTTTAGCTAGTTGTAATTGTTGCGGTTGTTTAGAAATTTTAATGGCTAGTTCCCATATATATTTATTACGTACCCTGTTTACAATGGGTTGCGCTGGGCCTAATACCGTTTTTTGAATCTCAGGGGTAAGTGAATGAAGGAAGTGGTTGGCTGCTTCTTCTGCAATATTATTTTCTTTATGTTTAAATAGTAAACTCATAAGCCTACTAAAGGGAGGGTAGGAGAAATGCTTTCTATTTTGAATTTCAAAATTATAAAATCCAAAATAATCATGTTGTTGCACTAGTTGAACAATAGGATGCTGTAATTGACTTACTTGAATAATCACAGTTCCATTATCGTTTTTCCTGCCTGCTCTACCACTAACCTGTTCCATCATTTGAAATGCACGCTCATTCACTCTATAATGGTTAAAGTTGAGTAAGCTATCTGCGTCCACGATACCCACTAAGTCTACATTTTCAAAGTCAAGTCCCTTTACCACCATTTGGGTACCTACTAAAATATCAATTTGTCTTTGTTCAAATTTTTGAATGAGTTGGTCATGCTCGTTTTTCCCTTTGATATTGTCTAAATCCATTCTTGCAACAATTACTCCTGGTAAAGATTGGTTCAATTTTTCTTCAATCTGTTCTGTGCCAAAACTTTTTTGTTTAAAGTTTTGTTTGCCACAAGCTTTACAGGTATTCACTATAGGATAAGACGCGCCACAATAGTGACATGAAAGTAAGTTCTTAGCTTTATGATAGGTAAGGGTTACATCACAATGTTCGCAATGGGGTATCCATCCACAGGTTTCACAAATTAAATAGGGGGCGTAGCCTCTTCTATTTTGAAATAAAATAACCTGCTTTTTATTCGCAATGGTTTTTGAAATAGAAGCCAAGAGCTGAGGCGTTAAAATGGCAGTCCCTGCTGGTTGTTTCTTGGTATCTATTAATTCAATTTTTGGAAGTGCCCCTGTGCTAAACCTTTCATTTAAATAAGTGTAGCCAAATTTCTTGGATATAGCATTAAAATAGGTTTCTACCGAAGGGGTTGCTGAGCCTAATACCACTTTTGCCTTTAATTGGTTGGCATAATATATGGCAGTATCTCTTGCCTGATACCTAGGGGCAGGTTCTTGTTGTTTATAAGAGGGGTCGTGTTCTTCGTCGATTACAATGAGCGATAAATTTTTATAGGGTAAGAAAAGTGCTGAACGGGCACCTAATACAATTTTAATTTCACCTGACTTTACCTTATTCCAAATTTCTACTCTTTCATTGGGATTAAACTTGGAATGATATATAGCAATTGATCCACCAAAATATTGTTTCAACCTTCTTATCATTTGGGCAGTGAGTGCAATTTCAGGAAGCATATACAAGGCTTGCTTATTTTGTTGAATCACTTCATTGATAAGGGCTACATATATTTGTGTTTTTCCACTACCCGTAATGCCATGCAATAATCCAACAGGATGTGTAAGTAATTGTGCTTTGACCGATTCTAAGGCTTCTTTTTGTTTTTCAGATAAAGTATGCAGTGCCGTATTGCCTGTATTTGGATCGGTGGCCAATCTATCTATTTTTCTTTTCTCTGCCACTAATATGCCTTTATCAATTAAGGCTTTTAATTGTGCATGAGTAGCATTGGCTTTTTCTAAAATAGATTTTTGCTGCACACTGCCCTCTGTTTTTTCAAAATGTAAAAAAGCGAGTAATAAATCCAATTGTTTAGGAGCCCTTGTCCATTCATTCAATAATTTTTCTAAGGCAGCCTCATTTTTATAGTCTGCATGCAAGCTTAAAAATATTTCTACTTTACTGCTATATTTATCTTTCATATTCTCCTGCACAAAACAAATTCCTTTTTGAATGAGTTTATTAATAACAGGGTAGACCGATTTTTTATCTAGTAGTTTTTGAATTTCTAATAAGCTTAAGGTTTTTTTAATTTCCAAGGCTTCTGAAATTATATATTCAGCGTCGCTTAAATTCTTAATGTCTTGTTCTTGCTGTTCGTTTAAAATAAAAACGCTTTCACTAGATATTTTTAAATGACTAGGAATAGCGGCTTGCATTACTTCTCCTTCGGTGCACATATAATATTCGGCCATCCATTCCCAAAGGGCCAATTGATGCTCATAAACAATGGGGGCGTCATCTAATACGGAAAGTATGGGTTTGGGGGTAAAGGCTTCAGGCGCCTTACTGCTAATATTTTTTACAATACCTGCATACCTTTTATTGGCACCCAGCATCACTTCCACACGCATGCCAATGGTTACTTCCTCCTGCATAGATGCCGGAATCATCCAAGTATAATTTTTGGGAAGCGCTAAGGGTATGATTATTTCTGCGTACATGATATAGGGTTGCAAAAATACACTATGAATTTGGATACTTTCTATATCTTCTCATGCCTTCATCCATTTTTTTGTAAACAAGGTCTTTTAAGGCGTCCATTTGATCCAGGGTATAGTCGCTTACTTCCACCGTTTCTAAATACACCACTCTATGCTTGCCCGGGGTAAGTGTAAGGGCGCTGCTAAAATGCATACGATCAATGGAATCAATCAATAATACTGGTTGAACAGGAATATTCATTTCAATAGCCAATTTAAAGGCGCCATTGAAAAAAGATTTTAAGGGATATTCTTCGGTCATACTAAAAGTGCCTTCGGGGAATATAAAAATAGAGATATGTTTTTCTAAAGCCATTTTTAAATTGCGTAAACTTTGGGCTCTTTTTTCTGGGTCGCTTCTGTCTACCATGACCACCGCATTTCGATAAATTAAACCAAACAAAGGAATTTTTGAGGATTCAAATTTAGCTAAGGGGCGAATGGGTTGATGCTTTAATTGAACAATGGAGGGAATGTCCATGTAAGAATTATGGTTACCTACAAAAATATGCGCGCGATTAAAATCATGGGGCGCTTCAAAAATTTCTGAGTGTCGAACACCCATGAATATATATAATATCTTACCCCAATAACGGCAAATGAAATAAACATGCTCGCTTATTTTTTCTTTACTGAAGGGGAGGATTAAAAACATGGCTGTCACCGATAGGATAGTGAGTATCGAAAACAATACAATGGCATAAAGGCAGTATATAAGCTGAACAGCTCTTTTAAGGATTTTCATCTGTCTGCTAATATAATAAAAAAGGCCCGAAATTTCATTCGGGCCTTTGCCTTGTTTTATAATAACCAGAAAACCTTAAGAAACTAGGCCTTTAAGGGGTTTCTACCATATTTTTCATCATGTTGTGTTGCATCTAATCCTAATTCTTCATCTTCTTCAGTCACACGAAGTGGCATGATAATACTTATAAATTTGAATATTAAAAATGATACTGTAAAGCTATATGCAACTACAATGAGCATTGCTTTTAATTGTATTAAAAAAAATGCAGGGTTGCCATAAAATAAACCATCATTGCCCGCCGCATTGACACCTTTTGATGCAAAAATACCGGTCATTAACATACCCACCATTCCACCAATACCATGACAAGGGAATACATCTAATGTATCATCTACTCTTGACAATTTAAATGCATGGCTAGCGGCATTAGAAATGATAGCGGCCACCAAACCAATAAATATACTTTGAGGAATACCTACGAAACCAGCAGCAGGCGTAATGGCTACTAAACCTACTACTGCACCAATACAGAATCCAAGTACAGATGGTTTTCTTCCTTTCATTACATCAAAGAACATCCAAGCTAAACCCGCTGCTGCAGCTGCAGTGTTAGTAGTAGCGAATGCATTAATGGCTAAGTTATTGGCGCCTAATGCAGAACCTGCATTAAATCCAAACCAACCAAACCAAAGTAAACCCGTACCAATTAATACATAAGGAATATTGGCTGGAGGAATTTCATGTTGTTCTAATTTAGAGCGACGAGATTTTAATACAATGGCACCCGCTAAAGCAGCACAGCCTGCACTAATGTGTACGACTGTTCCACCCGCGAAATCGAGTGCGCCCATTTTTAATAAAAACCCGTTAGGGTGCCAAGACCAATGTGCTAATGGTGCATATACTAATATCATAAATAGAACAATAAATAAAATATAAGCAGTGAATTTAATACGCTCTGCTACCGCACCTACTACAAGACCTGGTGTGATAATAGCAAACATTAATTGAAAGAGTGCAAACAATAATAAAGGAATGGTCATAGCCGTTCCACCTTGTAAACTAGGCGCTCCATTCACTACATCTTTAAAAAATAAATGGGTCATTGGATTGCCAATAATTCCGTTCATACTTTCTCCAAAGCTTAAGCTATAGCCAAAGCTTATCCAAATAACTGAAACCACCCCTGCCGATACCATGCTTTTGATCATGGTAGAGATAATGTTCTTACGGTGCACCATTCCTCCGTAGAAAAAGGCAAGACCTGGTGTCATGATAAATACAAGTGCTGTAGCGACTAAAATCCAAGCTATATCTGCGCCATTATAAGTAGAGGCGTCTGCCTGAAAGCTAGGAAGCTGCGGTTCAAATAAGGCAAATACTGCTACTATTAGTAAAACTATAAAAGGAGCGAATTTTTGTACAACTAGATTTTTCATGCATTAAGGGTTAAGTATTATTAAATATTATATATGTTATTTATGCGGCAAAAGTACATAAAAATTATATTTAAGAAATACTAATAAATATATATAAATATTTATAATGTAATGTGAAAAAGCATGAATTTTATGTAAATCCTTACTGGCATTCACTTCTAAATAATTATCTTAGCTTGATTAAAAAGGGAGATGTGGAAAAAAACTGAATATCTTCAGTAATATCTTCAGTTATGCTTGCTGAAAAAACAAACTGCTATCCTTGGATTCTAATAAGGAGGAGCCAGTTAAGAAGATATCTACTTTACGGGCACATTCACGGCCTTCACTTATTGCCCAAACCACCAATGATTGTCCTCTGCGCATATCTCCTGCGGTAAATACCTTGGCTATATTGGTTTGATACTGTTGTTCTGTTGCTTTTACATTTCCTCTTTCGTCTAATTGAACGCCTAATTCATCAATGATGCCGCTTGGGTCTGCATGTAAAAAGCCCATGGCAAGTAAAGCGAGTTCACAAGGAATTTCTCGTTCACTTCCTAATTTCTCAATAAATTTGGAAGGACGTCCATCTGCACTAGCACTCCATTCTAGATCTACAATTTGTAATGCTTTTAAATTTCCTTTTTCATCACCAATAAATGCTTTAGTAGCAACGCCCCAAATTCTTTCAGCCCCTTCTTCATGTGAAGTAGTTGTTTTTAATAACATAGGGTAGGTAGGCCATGGCATATAGTCGGCTCTTGCATCAGGAGGCTTAGGTAATAATTCAAATTGAGTCACCGATTTTGCATTATGTCTGTTAGAAGTACCAACACAATCACTTCCTGTATCGCCACCACCAATGACAATTACATTTTTTGAACTCGCCATTAAATCTTCTTCCTCAATTTCAATAGTGCTCACTCTTTTATTTTGTTGCTTTAAAAAATCCATGGCATAATGCACGCCTTTTAAATTTCTTCCTGGAATGGTTAAATCTCTTGGAATGGTAGAACCTCCTGCTAATACCACAGCGTGATAGTCGCGCATAATATCATTCACTCTTATATTCACCCCCACATTGGCATTACAAATAAAACGAACGCCTTCTTCTTCTAATAAACTAATGCGTCTTTCTACTACATTTTTTTCTAATTTAAAATCGGGAATGCCAAAGCGTAATAAACCCCCTGGTTTTGGATCACGCTCATACACTGTTACTTCATGGCCTGCATAGTTTAATTGTGCAGCAGTAGCAAGCCCTGCAGGGCCAGAGCCAATGACAGCTACTTTTTTACCAGAACGAACCTTAGGTTTACGTGCTGTCACAAAACCTTTTTCAAAAGCTATTTCAATAATATGTTTTTCAATTTCTTCAATGGTCACTGCTGGCTGATTAATACCTAATACACAGGCACTCTCGCAAGGGGCCGGGCAAATTCTTCCTGTAAACTCAGGAAAATTATTGGTGGATATTAAAATTTCATAAGCATCTTTCCATTCTTTACGGTAGACTGCATCATTGAATTCAGGAATAATATTGCCTAAAGGACATCCATTATGACAGAAGGGTACACCGCAATTCATACAACGCGCCGACTGTTCATTTAACTTTTGCTCAGGTAGTAAGTTAATAAACTCGTTGTAATTTTTTTTGCGCTCCGCTACTGAAACTTTAGTAGGAAGTTCTCTCGTAAATTCTTTAAATCCTGTTGGCTTACCCATATTATTTATTCTTGTCCTTTATTCTTGTATATTATTTACTTGCTACTAATTTTGATTTTTGTTTTGCTAATGCCTCTTTGTAATCAGAAGGGAACACTTTTGCAAACTGTTTTAATTGATTCTCAAAGTCAGCTAAAATAAATTTAGCCACCGCGCTTCCTGTTTTATCAAAATGCGCTTGAATTAATTTTTTAAGTAAAACTTCATCTTCTTTATCAGGTGCCTCTAATTCTACCATTTCCTTATTGCACAAAACTTCAAAATTATTTTCGACATCATATACAAAGGCTATTCCGCCGCTCATGCCCGCTGCAAAGTTTCTTCCTGTTTTACCTAAGATAACGGCTACGCCTCCAGTCATGTATTCGCAACCATGATCACCAATTCCTTCCACCACCACGGTGGCGCCGGAATTACGCACAGCAAATCTTTCACCAGCCTTACCTCTTATATAAGCAATACCACTAGTGGCTCCGTAGAGGGCAACATTACCTATAATAATATTTTCTTCAGGTATATAGCTTACTTTTTTATCGGGGTATACAATTAACTGTGCACCACTTAATCCTTTTCCAAAATAATCATTGGCATCCCCTTCTAATTCTAAGGTCACGCCCTTTGTATTGAAGGCACCAAAACTTTGTCCTGCTGTTCCTTTAAAAGTAAAGTGAATGGTATCTTCTGGTAAACCTTCTGCTTTGTACACTTTCGTTATTTCATTGGATACTATAGTACCTGTGGTACGATCGGTATTTTTAATGGGGAAAGAAGCCTTTACTTTTTCTTTCTTTTCAATAGCAGGTTTAGCAGCTGCTAATAATTGCCAATCCAACACTTCGCTCATTAAATGATCCTGTGCTTCAGTTTGGTATAAACCTACACCGTCTTCAGCAGGCTCTTTATATAGTACATCAGACAAATCTAAATTCTTATACTTCCAATGATGTATATTTTCACGCATGGTTAAGGCGTCTACTTGACCTACCATTTCATTAATAGTACGGTAACCTAATTCAGCCATAATTTCACGCAGCTCTTGGGTAATAAATTCAAAGAATCTTACAACGTGGTCGGGATCTCCTTTAAAACGTTTACGCAGTTCAGGGTCTTGTGTTGCTACACCCACAGGGCAAGTATTCATATGACATTTACGCATCATAATACAACCTTCTACAATTAATGCAGCAGTAGCCACACCCCATTCTTCTGCACCTAATAAAGTAGCAATAGCAATATCTCGGCCTGTTTTCATTTGTCCATCGGCTTGCACTACCACACGACTTCTTAATTTATTTTTCACCAATGTTTGATGCGTTTCTGCTAATCCTAATTCCCATGGTAGGCCTGCATGCTTAATAGAACTTAATGGAGAAGCGCCTGTGCCTCCATCAAAACCTGCAATTAATACTACATCAGCTTTTGCTTTCGTCACACCTGCAGCAATGGTACCCACACCTGCTTTAGAAACTAATTTTACATTTATTCTTGCAGCACGGTTGGCATTTTTTAAATCAAATATGAGTTGTGATAAATCTTCAATAGAATAAATATCATGATGAGGGGGAGGAGAAATTAATCCCACACCTGGAGTGGCATGTCTTGTTTTACCAATCCAATCATCTACTTTATATCCTGGCAATTGTCCGCCCTCGCCAGGTTTAGCACCCTGTGCCATTTTTATTTGTAATTCATCTGCTTCAGATAAATAATAACTAGTAACACCAAATCTTGCACTTGCTACTTGTTTAATGGAGCTTCGCATAGAATCACCGTTCGGTAATTTTTGATAACGAATTTCATCTTCACCACCTTCACCTGTGTTAGATTTTCCGCCCAAGCGGTTCATGGCAATAGCAAGTGTAGTATGCGCCTCCCATGAAATAGATCCAAAAGACATAGCACCTGTTGCAAAGCGTCTGTAAATTGCGCTAGCCGGTTCTACTTCGTCAATAGAAATTGATGGGCGACTAGGTTTAAAATCAAATAAGCCTCTTAGGGTGCAAGCTTTTTCCGTTTGATCATTGACTAGCTTTGAATATTTTTTAAAGCTAGGATAATCGTTCATTTTAGTAGAGTGCTGTAATAAATGAATGGTTTGTGGATTGAATAAATGAAATTCACCACGACGCTTCCATTGATATACACCACCTTCAGTGAGCCTGTCCACAGGGGAAGATTTTTTAGCAAAGGCTAGTTCGTGTTTGGCTAAAATTTCTTTTGCTATTTCATCTAAGCCCATTCCATCTATACGAGAAGTAGCCCCTGTAAAATGACGATTCACTACTTCTTTATTAATTCCAATAATTTCAAAAATTTGTGCCCCTTGATAAGATTGTAAAGTAGAGATACCCATTTTAGAGAATACTTTATACAATCCTTCATTCACCGCTTTAATATAATTCTTCTTTAATTTTTCTGAGTCGTAGTCCGATTTAATTTTATCGTGCAATTTCATATCACGAATAGTAGAGAGTGCCATGTAGGGGTTAATAGCCGTGGCTCCAAAACCAATTAAACATGCATAATGATGTACTTCCCAAACATCGCCTGCTTCTACAATGATACCTACTTTACCTCTTAAACCTTTTCTGATTAAGTGATGATGTACACTTGCGCAAGCAAGCAGTGTTGGGATAGCAGCATGTTCAGAATCGATGGAGCGGTCTGTTAAAACAATAACTTCAAATCCATCTTCCACGGCGTCTACTGCATAACGGCATAAACGATCTAATCCTTTTTTCAAAGAACCTTCTTTGCCATCTGCTCTAAAATAACATTGTAATGTTTTGGCTTGGAACACACCTGTATCAATACTTCTGATTTTCTCTAATTCGTGGTTGTTTAAAATAGGATGTTTTAAAGCAACGCAGTGGCTAGCCATTGGATCTTCTGTCAATAAATTTCCTTGGCTTCCCACAAAAGTAGCAAGTGACATGACCATTCTTTCACGAATAGGATCAATGGGTGGGTTGGTTACTTGTGCAAATAATTGCTTGAAGTAACTAGTGATATGTTGAGGTTGATCGCTAAGTACTGCTAAAGGCGTATCGGTACCCATTGAACCAATAGGTTCTTTGCCATCGGTGGCCATGGGTGTAATAATATTCTCTAAATCTTCTTTTGTATAACCAAATGCCTTTTGGTATTTAAAAATTTGATCGTGTTCGAGATGGGTGAATTGAATTCTTGGTTCAGGTAATTCTTCTAAACGAATTTTATATTTATTCAACCAATCTGCGTAAGGTTGTTGCGCGCAAATATTTTGTTTTAAATCGGTATCGCTAATAATTTTACCTGCTTCCATATCTACTACAAACATTTTACCAGGCTGTAAACGACCTTTTTCAATAATAGTAGAAGGGTCAATAGGTAGAACACCTGTTTCTGATGCCATAATAACACGGTCGTCATTGGTGACGCAGTAGCGTGAAGGCCTTAAACCATTTCTATCTAAAGTAGCACCAATCATTTTCCCATCAGTAAAGGAAATAGAAGCGGGACCATCCCAAGGTTCCATAAAGGCTGCATGAAATTCGTAGAAAGCTTTTTTCACAGGATCCATTAATTCATTGCCATCCCAAGCTTCAGGAATAAGCATCATCATTACATGGGGTAGAGAGCGGCCCGATAAAGTAAGTAGCTCAATAACATTGTCTAAACAAGCAGAGTCTGATTGGCCAGTAGTGACCACTGGTAAAATCATTTCTAATTCTTCCTTAGAAAAATAAGGAGAGAAAAAACTTGACTCATTGGACCTTAACCAATTTAAATTTCCTTGTAAAGTATTAATTTCTCCGTTATGTGCGATATATCTGAAGGGCTGTGCTAATTTCCAAGAAGGAAAAGTGTTGGTTGCAAAACGAGAGTGCACTAATCCAAAAGCAGAGACTACACGCTTGTCACTTAAGTCGGGAAAGTATTCTCTTACTTGATGACTTGTTAATTGACCCTTATATACAATGACTCTTTGAGATAAAGAGGCCATATAAAAACCAATGGCTTCTTTTTTGATAGAATTATTAATAGTATGAGAAGCGTAATTTTTTAAAACAAAAAGCTTTCTTTCAAAATCCTCTGGGTTGCTGATATGATCGGGCTTTTTTAAAAACACTTGCTCCATTGTAGGCTCTACCGATAAAGCAGAAGGTCCAATGGTATCTCTGTTAACTGGTACTTTTCTATAACCAATAATTTCAATGCCTAATTTTTCTGCAGCCCTTGCAAAAATTTCTTTACACTCAGTAACCATTGATTTATCTGAAGGGAAAAATATAAATCCAACACCGTATTCATTTAAGTCGGGTAGGTGAATGCCTTGTTGTAATAATTCATCAAAGAAAAATTCATGTGGAATTTGAATCATAATACCTGCGCCATCTCCTGTATTAATTTCACAACCGCAGGCACCACGGTGTTCCATATTTTCTAGTATAGTTAGACCATCAATTACATGCTGATGTGATTTTACACCTTTGATATTAGCAACAAATCCAATACCGCAAGCGTCGTGTTCATAAGCAGGATCATACAATCCTAATTGTTCTTTTTTCGTCATTTCAACCAGTTATTTATAGGGAAACCCTGTTAGGTAAGCGATTCGTTGAAAATTACGAAAAAACAAGGATTTTTTATAGCAGAATCCCAATAAATTTATTAACCATATTAATAATGTTTAAAGAATTAAACTAATTGATTGAAATTTATCAAATAACGAACGTTAGCAATTATTTTTTTGAATGAATTAAGAAGTGAAATCTAAAATCAAATCAGCAATGAACTCAGCAATGAAATCAAATATGATCGACTCTTAATGGAGCCGCATCTGTTGGGGATTCTATCTTGGTTCCCTTGGGGAAGATGCCAAATAGGGAACTGCCCGAACCACTCATGCTTGCATAGATAGCGCCTTGACTGTATAAATTATTTTTGAATGCTTCTAATGTGGGATGTGCTTTGAAAACAGGGGCTTCAAAATCATTAATTAGTTCAGCCTTCCAAGTTTCAATGGGTTGCTTGATAATATTTAAGATAGATTTTTCTTTTACGCAAGGGCTTAATTGTTGAAATGCCCAAGACGAAGCAATATGAATACCTGGGTGAATGAGTGCAATGGTATAATTGCTTAAGTCAATTGAAGTGGGCTCCAGTATTTCTCCTCTTCCAGTGGCATGGCAGGCTTCATTAAAAATAAAAAATGGACAATCACTTCCTAGCGCTGCAGCGTAATCAAGTAATTGTTTTTGAGTTAATTTTAATTCAAATAATTGATTCAATAATGTAAGTACTGTAGTTCCATCGCCAGAGCCGCCTCCTAAACCCGCACCCATTGGAATATTTTTATGTAAGTGTATTTTAATAGCACCCATTTCAGGAAAATCGGCTTTTAATAAATGATAAGCTTTCACACATAAATTAGTAGAAGCATCACCTGGAATAGAAATACCGGTATGTGTAAAGGCTACTTCATTTAAAGTATTTGAATTTTCTTTACCAGCTAATTTTGCTGGAACAACTTCTACAATATCATGCAAGGCCACTGGATAAAATACAGTTTCTAATGCATGAAAACCATCTGCTCTTTTTGCTAAGATAGATAAGCCTAAATTAATTTTGCAAGGAGAAAATTGAATCATTAGCTATGATTTCTTTTGCGCAGTTTTCTTATTGATCTCATCACGAATATCAATAGCGCGGATATAGTCTTCTTGTTCTAAAACTTCTTGTAATAATTTATTTAATTCAGCTAATGACATATTTGTTAAATCATTGGCCACTGGTTCAGCAGTAATAGTAGCGGGTGGGCTATTTTTCTCTGCATTTTCATTTTCCAGACCTGCTTGTTCTAGTATATTAGAATACACATAAATAGGGCAACCAAAACGAACCGCTAAGGCGAGTGCATCACTGGTTCTACTATCAATTTCAATAGTGTCATTGGCAGTAAAGCAAACTAATTTAGAATAAAAAATTCCTTCTTGTAAATCACATATATATACTTCCTGCAATTGAATATCAAAAGCAGTCATAAAATTTTTCATTAAGTCATGCGTAAGTGGGCGAGAAGGGTGCATATTCTCAAGTGCCACAGCAATAGCCTGTGCCTCAAAGCCTCCGATGACAATGGGTAATCGGCGCAGCCCGTTCACCTCTCCTAAAATAACTGCATAGGAGTTAGATTGGGTGATGCTATGGGATAAAGCCACTATTTCAAGTTCAATTTTCTGCATATTGCTGGTTTGCCATTCAAAGTTAATTAAAAATTGAATCTTTTAAGGCCTATTTTTAGTAGAAGTATTAAATTGTGAATAATAAATAAATCTTATGAAACCAATACATTTAGACGATATCAAACCCGTTACATTGTGCGCTGGCTTTGATTCTAAGTTATTACACAGTAACTCTATGACATGGTCCTTTGTTCATTCCATTGCAGGGCATACTTTACCGGCGCATCAACATGTACATGAGCAAGTAACACATATTGTAAAAGGTGATTTTGAATTAACGGTAGACGGGGTGCCGCATTTATTAAGGGCAGGTGATCTATTTATCATTCCTTCTAATACAGTGCATTCCGGAAAAAGCATTACCGATTGTGATATTATAGATGTATTTAATCCTATTAGAGAAGATTATGCGAAATTGAGTTCTTA
>Ga0209191_1001458_pt1 | contig 15612 bp, 16 predicted proteins | sample S_130626_EF_Meta_FD_187320 | JGI IMG/M metagenome (GOLD analysis project Ga0209191, IMG submission 187320) | Freshwater microbial communities from Lake Simoncouche, Canada to study carbon cycling - S_130626_EF_MetaG (SPAdes) (version 2) | ecosystem: Environmental > Aquatic > Freshwater > Lake ...
TCATTACTGTTGTTGGTCAATTCGCCAGCGGTGAATGTATAGAAACTCGTATTCAAGTGTTGTCCAATTGCGTCACCTCTGATGTAACCTTCAGCGGTTATATTGTTGCCAGACGAAATGTCACCATCAGCGGATATATCGCCATCTGCGGTTATATTGTTGCCAGACGAAATGTTACCATCAGCGGATATATCGTTACTAGATAAAATATCACCATCTGCGGATACATCGCCACCAGATAAAATGTCACCATCTGCACTGATATTTGATTCGGTTGTCATATCACCAGTTGCGTTGATGTCGTATTTCCAATTGTGGAGAATGTCAACACCGAGGTTTTCGGCTTTTACTACGCCATTGATGATAAGCGGCTTGAGCTTACTTACAGATCCTATTCCGGTACCCTCTTGACTTGTTGCTCCCATAATTATCTCCTTTTTGAAAAATAAATATTATGTAGTTTACATACAGCGTGAAAAAATTTAACGCTGTATGTAAAAGGTTAAATTAGCTTCTTACATTGATGCCGTTTTTAACGACCATCCACATGAAAGATACATCTGCACTAGTTCCTGTACGAAGAGTAAAGCCAGCGAATCCGCTGTCAAAACCATCGTTTTCAAAGTTTCCATTGGCATCTTTTTTTGCAATGTGTGGAGCCAATTCTCCACCTGATCCATCGGTGTCTGATAAATCTGACTGTATTACGAATACAGAATAATAAGATGGATCTAATGGAAGTTCTGGAAAAGAAACACGAATTTTCCATGGTAATGCTTGTCCAATATTTGAGCATACACCAGTCATGACGATATGTGGATCGTTGATGGTAATGTTTTTGATTGCTGGTCCAACCTTGCTGGCGGAACCTTGACCTACACCTGTTACACTAGTAGCACCCATAATAGCCTCCTTGAGATTAAAAGTGATAAATTAACCATAAGTATTTACTATCCAATAAAATAAATAACATATGAATCATATATAATTAGGTTAAATTTTTGCGAAAAAACACACATGACATATTCATCAAATCCACATTTTAGCAGCAAACAATTGCAAATAGTATATGGAACTATTTTAGGTGGCTCTTCGATAGTAAAACCTAAAAATGGCATCAATTGTTATTTGGCTATGAGAAATAAAAATAAATTTTATTTAGCTTATAAAGTATCTGAATTAGAGTGCTTGTTCAAAGCAGAAGACAGTGTTGTAAAAAAAGATAAAAACACATTCAGATGTTTCTCTGTTTCTTATCCTGTATTCAATGAATTGTACGATCAATTTTACAAAGACAATCAAAGGATTATAAAAGATGAAATCTTAGAAAGTTTGACCAATTATTCGTGGATGATTTGGTTTTTAGATTGTGGCGTAAAACATATTAGAAATGCCAAATTGAGAACCACTCACTTGGGATTGAAAAATACAGATAAGATAAGTGAGTATTTTAAATCACTTGATTTTCCATGTGAAATTATAAAAACAAAAAATCAAATAGCATTACAGTTTAAAAAAGATGTTTTTGAAAATTATATTGGCACTTTTTTTAGTTGTGTGCCTAACTTCATGATATCTAAAGTGGTTTAGTCTCTTTGTTGATTTTTTTTGTCACCATTCTATAAACAATAAATAAAACCAATGAAGTTATACTGAATTCTATAAGGGATGCCAAAAACTTACCGATTTCAATTTCTAACCCCTTTGTAGGATTGAATATTAATTTACGCCAATCACCTTCTGTTTCTTGAATTAAAAAATTTATAAAAGGCATAATTATTGTTTCAGATATGCTATTTGTAAACTTTTGCGTAGTTGTCGTAAAGATGACAGCCAAGGCAATTTCAAAAAAGTTTTTATTAAATGCGAAGTTTTTATATTCTTCTATTTCTTTTTTTAAGTCTATAAATTTTTTTTCATCCATAAATACCTCATGCGAAAAAAGAATTTCTTTGATTCTGCGACATTAACATCTTTATTTCTTATAGAGATAGTTAAATTTATTTTTAGTTTGTCAATTGGAGTGTTTTTTAAAAAAACTTATAATTCAATTTCGTCTTGGTGGAATTCAAATCCTTCAAAATGAATATATTAAAATTTAAATTAACTTTAATATATAATGGTAAAATGTATTCCAATTATGGAGAAAAAATGAAACATTTATTTTTAACCTCAGTAATAGTCTCTCTGTTTGTATTAGGATGCTCCCAAAAAAAAGAAACAGCAGAAACCAACGCATGGAAGAAATTTAACACAATTCCAACTTACAATAGTGTCGCAAAAAACAAAAAACCCCTTCAAGAAAACGAAGTAATTGAACCACCAGCAGAAATGCCTTTGGTCGTTTCAGTCACATTTAATGATGGGTATAACGATGCTATTAACAATTCAAAAGTAAACGCAAGGCTCAATAATCAAAGAGAATACTCAGAAGGGTTCAAAGAAGGGTCTAAAGATAGAAAAGAAGGAACTAAAAAAAGACTTATTGTCAAATAAATGGGTTTCGTTTGAATAAGCCACTTTAAACGATATATCTGCTTATTTTGAGTAATGAACCATATATTTTGTTGTTTCTTGTTTTAGGCTATGTATTGGCGTTCTAATGTGACTCTAAACCATGACTTTCTTAACGAACCAAGCATATGGCGATATTCCGCATAATTTAGAAGTTCCACATGCCTCACAGTATCCTTTATGATATTGCAAGTAATGCTGTGCAAATACCTCTTTGTCATACCATGTATGTTGCCCATAAATGTCATTTATACAAAAGAAACTTGTTTCAGTCATTTCGCTTATTATAAAAAAATGACCTTCTATCTTCTTGAAATCAAACATAAATGTTGATTTCATTATTATTATATGATTTGAATTTAAAGCATCTTCTATTTCTTTTATAGTTGGTAAATTTTTACATTTTACATCGATGCCACTAATGCTATTTAGGCTTTTTTCAAAATATGGTTGATGCGTTCCATCTTTTGTACATTTACATTTTCTTTTATATTTACAATAATCTTTATTGTAATTAATCTCTATTTCTAGCCACTTTAACACATTCAATACAGCAACTGGACCACAAGAGAATTTGTTTTTCTGTGCAATCCATCTTGTTGTTGCCATATTACACCTCGTATGAAGAATTGTACTTTGTTTGTTCATCATGAGCAAACAAATTTATGTGCTTACAGTATGTAAACACTACTGGTGTCTAAATTTATTGTTTTTTTTAAGTCACTACTACGATTGGAGTTATGTAAATCAATTCGATTTTTGTATTTTCTAATTCTTGTAAAACTTTATAGCAGTCATCGTAATGCTTTGATGCGTTTATACTTGTGATGTAAGGAAGTTTCGATGCGTGGTTGGTAAATAAAATTCCATCAACAGATAATCCATGTTCGTCTAGGAATTCTTGTATTAAAATTCTGCTTGGATTTTTAGACTTATATTCGACAGTTTCGTTTTCTGGATTTCTATATGTTATTATGTAAATTTTATCTTGTTTGTTCTTGTGTTTATTAAATAGTGTAAGAGATCTAGGATTAGCTCTCAATAAGCTATTACCATCCTGATCAACGCAACATAATGTTCCATCAAAATCAAATGATACAATTCCCATATTGTTATTTATCAGTTAATAAACTTACTTTGTTTTGTTTTTGTATTTTTCTTTTGCTTTTGTAGATCTGCAAGTCTTACACGATCTGCATAATCCATCTGATTTTGTATTGTCTGGAGAAAAAAGTTTAAATTCCAATATTTGCAAACAACTAATGCATTCCTTCTTTCCTTCAGCTGCATGTGGATTGTCTTTTCTCAAGTGTGGCTTCGGTCTGCTTCCTGCGATTTTACCTCCTTCTCGCTCACATATGTAACGACCATTTCTGGCTATGTTCTTGTCGTGCGTAAGTCGTAGTGGAGTATGTTCCTTTTCGCAAAAAGAGCAGAATAGAGTAACCTTGTCATTGGCAATATGGGTGTCATAGTGTCTTTTCGCTTTGGCTAGATTGTTTTCTTTTCTTTCTTGAACGAAATCAAGTGATTGAAGTTTGCTAATGTATTCGTCAGCCCACTTTGTTGCAAAGTATTCTGATTTGAACCCAAGTTCAGATTCTGTCCAAATTAGAAAATTACAGTTGCTCTTTTTTGCCATCAATCTGTTATCTTCTATTTGATCTCTAAACTCATATAATCTTCTGATTGGCTTGACTTCTATTATACATCTTTCTCCGCTGATGTATGTAACCATGAAGTCCATTATTCTTTCTTTTCCATTGGCATCGAATCTGATTTGAGTCTTGTAATAGTCTACATTGCTGTCATTGTCTAATAATACGGCTGCTCTCAATTCATAACTCGACTGATAATAAATTACATTAGGAATTGCTTTTACTGTCTTGTAGTATCCCTTTCTTCTGTTGATTAGTTTTATTTTTAAGTTAGTTTTAATTTCGTATATCCATCTTTTCTTTCCAGCATCAAAAACTTGAAGCAATCCTCTTTCTAAAGCCCACTGTTTCTCTGTCATGTGACTTGGACAGTTAACATCACTTTTTTTCTGGCTTTGTTTGCTGTAAACCTTGTTAGTGTCGTCTTTGTGAACATAGAAATAGTCGGGTGGCAGTTCCTTGTCTAACTTGAAATTAATTTTTTCGTATACTGTTCCAAGGCTATACCTGTTATCGCTGTAACTGGTTATTTTGTCTACAAGATTTTCTCCAGCCCATATTGCAGCCATAGCGAACATTTTACTTGCTCCACCAACCACACGGACATCAGATTTAAAGCACATTCTATCAAGTATGGTCTCGTTTTTGTTACGATGGTGTCTTCCTAGAGAAAGAACTCCTAACAATTCATCTTGATAAAATATTCCGAAGCATACTATGGCAAGCGTGTTGGACCCTTGTATGTGATAGGTATCGCAAAACATACGCATGATTTTTTTGTCTATTTGCTTTACTGTGCATTTTCTAGCAAAACATGTTGTTGCTGAACTTTTATAAGATTTTAAATGGCTATTTATTTGATCTTTTCTTTTAGACCATTCATGTGGAAAGAATACGAATGTTCGATGGCAAATTTGTCTTTTTTCCTTGAGATAGTCTGCCAACCAATTTTTTTCGTGTTTGATTTCATCTAAAATAATCAAAACAATGTCTTCCATATTCTGCCCCTAAAAAGGTTTTACTTTATATATGGTAGACTAAATCGTCTTTTAATTCAAGTGATAATAAAAAAAAGTCCTCGATTTGCATCGAAGACTTTTTTTGTTTTCACCTTTTTTTAAAGGTTATAATTATACAACGAAATTAGCAATACTCAAGCGAGCATAGAATTTCGCACCTTCTCGGAGAAGTTTCTTCCCATACCGAGTTAAAATACCCTTTCTTGGGCAGAAGCTCTCTGGATCGAGAACAACAGGGGTTTGAGTAAGTGGAACATAAGGACAATAGAAATATCCTGAGTCCATATAAGAATCGCCCTTGTAACCCATCAACAATTGACTGGTTGGGAACAAAGGATCTTTGTAGATACGGTAACGATTATTTACAGTACCAACATACTGGATGCCCAAGGAGCTAGTGAAGGTTTCACTAGGAGCAGGAGCGAAGCCAGCGGTTGCGGTTTCGAAGATCGAAGCAACTTCAGGAGATGTAACGATAAAGTTAGCACCACCACGAAGGGTCTTACGATGGATAACATTAGAAACTTCTACGATCTTGACATAAAGGGATTCATACTTTTCCTTGATGGTTTCACCAAGTGCAGTATTATAATCCCAAGCGCTTACAGTACCTGCGTTGTTACGAAGGTCGGTAATAACTTCACGGTCAATTTCAAGATTAATTTCTTGAGCAAGAACAGCGGTCAATTCAGCTTCAGCATCAAGATTGTGCTGGGATCGTAGATCCTGTTGAGCTTCATAAGACCATACTGCTTTAAGTTTACGGGTCTTAGCAGCGATTTCTTCTGATTCGATTACCAAGTTAACTTCAGGAAGGTCCTGATTACATTCCATATTGTATTCGTAAGAAAGAACGATATGGTTTTCACCGGGATTGCCACCAGTCCAAGTCATGGTGATTTCACCAGTGGTGGTAACTACAGAACCTGCATTTACTTTTGGGCTTGGGGTACCGATATCAGAGAACACAAAAGTTCCAGAGCTATTTACGCTGAAAGTTTGGATAGCTACTGTGCCATCATAGATAGTACCAGTAATGGTTCCAGCTAATACAGGGGTGTGTTCCAAAGGATTGAAGGTAGAGGTAGCGTCTGCACCGTCATCGGTGGAGCTTACTTCGTTTTGAACAAATTGGCTGCTATAGAAAATATCCAAATTAGCAGTACCGTCAGCCAACTGTTGCAATGAATTTGCGTCATCGGATGGGAAGCCTGCGTTATTTGCACCACGAATAGCACCCTTGTTAGAAGAGTATCTAAAGCGGAGATAGTAGACCAAACCAGTAGGTCCAAGCAATGGCTGAACAGATACGATCTTGTTAGCGATTAATTGGGGATAAATACGACGAACCAACGGAATCGAAATTCGTTTGAACTGAGCGATGTCAGCGGTGTCGGTAGATGTTTCATTAATGAGTCGTTGATTTTCGAGAAGCACAGCAGTAGCGGAGCGAACATAGCGATCTTCTATACCACCTAAAAGACCAGTCTTTGACCAGCGTCCTTCTAACTCCTTAGCTTCGTTTAAAAACTTTGCGTTAGCGTTCATGTTAAAAATTCCTCTCTTATAGAGCTATAGTTAGTTATCGGGCCTTTTTTACACCAGATAGGATCAACAATTGTTCCATATCATGACTAGGTGTATGGGCGTTTTCTGTTACAATTTCTTCCGTAGAAGTTTGTCCTCTCCCCGTTACATTCTTTGCTTTCTGTGTTCTTTCTTTCTGTTCAGAAATCATATTTTCTTTTCTGGAGTTAACAGCGAACTTTTTTTGTTCATTGATAACATCTTGTGCGTACCTTACAGATTCGTTCAATTTAGTATTTTCGGTTGAAAGGCGAATGCTGCGAGCTTCGAGAATTTTGATCTGACCTTTTTGTTCATCGAGTGTTTTTTGGGCTTCTTCTAGTTTCTTACCACTTATTGCATTCATATTGTCATCGGAAATATAATCAGATGTGATATTGATAATTTTGTCCAAGGTGACTTTATGTTCTGCAAGTCTGGGGTCTGAAAGAACATCTCGACGAGCTTGTTCATAAATCTCAGAACCTTTGAGTTGTAGAAATTCATCTACTTTGTCAACGATATAAGATTTCATTTGATTGAGTTTGTTATCGTATTCTTCATACATATCAACTTCAATTTTTCCGCCCTTTTCTCTTTCTGACTTAAGCATTTGATATGCTTCTTCGTATCCTTCTTCGAGTGCGCTCTGGTATTCTTGACCTTGTATGTCAAGACGACCACGGAGATCACCGATGATTCTATATGCTTCTTCGTACCCATTTTCGGCAGTTTTTTCTGCTTCGGTGAGTTCTTTCGCAAGTTCAGAATATGCTTCCTCTAAACGAGAATTGTATTCTTTTTCAACATCAACCTTGGCTTGCTTGAGCATACCTTTGATAGCGTCTGCTACTTCGTTGATTTGATTTTCTGGCAACATCTTTTTGAGTGCTTCTAAAATTTTATCCATTATCATAACCTCTCTTCTTTGAGTTTGTTATTGTTCTTAATTTTTCCATATCTTAAACCAATTTAGATATTTAAAATTTTTATTCTAAATTTTTCTTTTCATACAGTTTGTTTCCTGTTGAATAAGACCACCCAAGCAAGCTATTAATGCTTCTTTGTTAACACTATGTATGCTTGAAGATTGGCTTTTTGTAGAATTATTTTCAATTTCTTCTACACATTCATAATTTTCTTTCTTGGAAGCGATTTTTTGTTGAAATGCAGAGTGAGTGCTTGGGTCTGCAACTGCGTCGAAAGTAATTAATTTATAACTTTCGCCAATTACCAAAATACCATTTTCATTCACTTTGCCGTTTCCAACTCCTCGGCTGCTTATACCTACACGAACACCGTCATTAATCAGGCTTTTGAGCAACTTACCACATGGAGTGTTAAGGATTTCGCCTTGACCCATCAACACATTACCTTCCCACCATAATTTTGTAATTATGTGTGAGGAGTTTTCAAAATGAATAATAGAGTCAGTTGGGTGGTCTAATTCTCCGACCAGTCCTCTTGATTCTATAACACTTTTGAGGCTTTTGATATTTTCAGATAATACTGAAAATGGATACAATCTTTTGTTTTTATTAATTGCTTCGGCTTCTTGGAATTTTCCTTCAAACTTAGTTAATCCTCTTGTAGTAGTAGATTCATTAAGGTTTAAAAATATCCCACCGTTGGTGCAGCAATCGACTAATAATCTATCGTTCATTTGTCTCCTTTTAAATTAGAGATGAGTCGTAGTTGCCCATGACTCATCGAATTGCTATTTAGTCCATTTTTTTTCCACCAAGGGAGTAGGGGTTCTTTAGGCTTGGATATGTGTCGCTATTTTCTATTTCGCCAAATCCGCCATTATCTACATCTACGCCTTTTTCGCCCTTCATAGTGGCCTTGTCGGTCTTTAGAAGGTATGGATTGGTAACATTTGGATATGTATCGCTATCGGTATGGCTTCCGAATCCCTTAGATCCGATTTCGTCAGCAAGTTCTTTGCTTACTGATTTGCCATCGCTTCCTCTAGTTCCATCATGTGGACCATTCATTTCTGCTGCTGTATTGCTTTGTTTTGCATTCCATTTGAGGAAAGGATGTTGTCCCAACATGTCTTCATGTGCGTCTTTGCCGTACATGCCCATGTGGTCTCCACCTTCTTCTTCGGAGCCTTCTTCTACTATATCAGAGATATAGGTAGCAATTTCTTCAGCTACTTCCAATGAAGGTCTTTCTTCGTTGTTTAAAATTGCTCCGCACTTGTTTAAAAGTTCGGTAGTTTCAATTTTAGTAGCTTCGTCATTAGCAGATGCTGCTGCCATGTTGAGTTCATGAAGTGCTTTGTAAAGGTCTGCAAAAATCTTATATTCTACTTCTTCGTGTTGATTGAGTGATTCGAAGAGTTTTTCTGCACAAGCCTTAAATTCAATATAAGGATCATTCATTCTTGAATTTTCAACAGTTAGATCCCTTGATTCGCCAGCTAGTTTGGTGATTCTGCTTACTCGTTCTGAGTAGGAAGAATGTGCTGTACGCAAAATTGCTTCTGCCATAAAGCTACATGTATCATCATCATAATTGTTGCTGTTAGCCAATTCTAAGGTTTCTTTGATTTTCCCAATAAGTTCTTGTTCAGACAAGAAAATAAGATTTGGGAAAGCACCTGTGATATTTTCAAGACAAGTTTCAAGACTGTTATTGTCAGAAACATTGTTGAATCGTTTCAAATCCAACATTGCTTTGACGAAGCCTTGATGTTCGTGAATGAAATTAAGTTCTTGTCTAATTTGTAAGAGTTTTTCATTTGATTCTTTAAAGGTAGAGAACAAATTTTTGTTGTTATTTTGTTTTGCAAGAGTTGGAACAACTAGTTTGACGATGTTTCCTTGGCTATCGGAAACAGCTTCATTGATAGAAATGCCATAGTCGTTGAAGTTAAGAAACTCAAAAACATTACTACAAAGGTTAGACCATTCTTTCATGTTCTTTTTGGTAAATCGACCATAAACTCTAGCACGAAGACTCTTGGTGTTAGCAAGTTTATTTTTTGCGATCTTGCGTTTTCTTGCTAACTGAAGTTTTTGAGCAGGTGATGTTTTACGAAGTGTTTTCAATCTGGATCTAATTCTCTTGGCTACATCACTACGATTTTGGCGTTTGTGGTATAGTTTGGAGCGTTTACCAGTAGGTCTACTTGCAAAAGTTTTGTAATTAGAAGTGTTTATTTCTCCCAATAGCATTTCTCTGCGAATACTAGGCATGGACATGTATTCGTTGAACAAATCAGTAGCTTCTACTTCTTTGTTTTCTAAAATAGAATCTATCATTTTGCTTATTTTAGATTTTGATTCTATTCTTTCAGATTCTGTTTCGATTATAAGTTCTTGTACATTATCGAAAGTTACATCATTGTCTCTTACCGTGTAGGTTGCATGAATATACGAACCATCTGGTGTTTCGTAAGTCACATCAGATTCTCCGAAAGACAATAGTTTCACATCATCATAGTCTAAATTTTGAGCTATGAGATCTTCGCATGCAATTAATTCTGCTTGGATATTGGTGATTGATGTTTCTTGTATTTTTTTGAAAGCATCAAAGCTGATAAGTTTTCTTTTCATGACTAATAAACTCCTAGTTTTATTTTTAAACAACAGGCATATTTTTACCATCAGATATATTACATAATCAGATGTATGTTTATGCCTTATATATCGCCCACACAATCAATATTTACAAAAACTATAAAAATTTATTGTTTTAGTTGTATATATTTTTAATAAAGTTAACACCGAATAGGAGTAATTATGAAATCGTTTTTTCAATATTGTGATGTTAAAGATAAAATCAATGAAAGCGCTACACTTAAAATCGCAAAAGACGCATTAGGTGGCGTTGGTCTTTCGGAAGATCAAATTGAAAGTATGACTTTGTTGTTTCAATTTATAGAAACAGCTGTAGTCGAAAAAAAGTCAATAGTAATTTCTCACTTCAAGCAAATAGCTGGTTCTGATGAAAGACTTAATGAATTGCTTGATAAATTAATAGATGTTTCTAATAATTTTTCTTTTATAAAGACAGCTTCTACAAAGGCTACAAATAAATTTGATGTTTCTTCTGATGATAAAAAAGACTTTTCAGACGAAGATCTTTCAGACGAAGATCTTTCAGACAAAATGGTTTAAAACCAATATTTCTTAGCTGCTTCTAAGAATTCTTTATTCAACTGAAATTCATGTTTATCGCCCAAGACTGCATCGACTTTGCATTTTGGGCATAAACATGTTTTTCCACCATCAGTAAATTCTACAATATTTTTTGGATCAAACATATCACAACAATGATAGCAACCACAAATAGTTGATTGTTTTATCAAGTCTGAATTTTTAAAACTATAATTCGATAGTGTTCTAATACTCATTATTCCACGCTATAATCTTGGTTTTCGTAATCTTGTTCGTAGCCATAGTTTTTAGGTTGTATTCCCAATCTTTCTATATCTTCTTTTTCTGGTTCTGGAAGTTCCTCTGGTTCAGAGTTTTCTGGTTGAGTTTCTTCACCTTCTGCTGGTGGGGTCGCTGGAGACTCTCCTTCTTCTGGAGGATTCAATTCAGCATTTGGACCTTCAGGAGTAGTACCGAGTTCGTTTTCGCTTTTTCCTTCTTCGGTAGGAATACCAACGCCCAACAATTGTGGATTCTGTGACATAATTTGCAATTTAAGATCTTCAAGTTTCTGGATTTTTATTCTAGCCATCATTTCTTTAGCTTCTTCGTCATTTATTTTCAAAATCTTAGTAAGAATATCATAATCCGAATACAGAAGAGATCCTTTTAAAGTCGATGCATTTGAGTATCTTGCCGTGACAACTTCTGATCTACTAAGTTCTCTCCAGTCTGAAGGAGGAGTCATTTTTATTTTAAGATCAGAATATTCTTCTTCTGGCCATCCTCGAAGCATCAAATGTTTTTCTGCTATTTCTAAAATACCATCTTCGAAAGACGATTGAAGTCGTTCTATTAGTCTTGCGAATTTTACATCTTGTGCTGAAAGACTGATTCTTGTTATTGCTACATCTTCTGATGCGAAATAATTTTTAGGGAAATTTAGAGAAACAAATAGTTTGTCACGGAAATACTTGGCATCATCTATTTCTCCAAGGTTTTGCGCTCCCGGAAGAGTTTCGATGCGTGAATTGCTATTTGGTCTGGTTGGCATCCATAAATCTTCATCTTGTGCTGGTGGTTGCCATCTTTCTTCTACAGCCGAAGCTCCACCAGCAGTTTTATTGTTGAATATTTTTCTTTTTCTAAATTGATCTTTTATTCTTTCGACAAACGCTTCTGCTTTAAATGGAGGGAGTTGGCCTACATCTATATAAAACACTCGTCTTTCTGGCGCTCTTGTGAGACGATAGATTACCATTGCATCTTCCATTAATCTTAAGGAATGTGCGGGTCCTCTGGCTGGTTCTATAAGAGATTGTCCATACGGATAAAATGTCTTTCTATCATCGCCAATTTTAAAATGAACAATTTGATTAGGTGCAAACCTTATAGCGGTTGTTTGTTGTAGATCTTGATCTGTTTGTTGTGATACTGGTCCTTTTATGATTGCTTGATAATCTGGGCCTTCTTTTGATTGTTGATATTCAAGTAATCTTCCTTTTATTGTTTCAATTCTAAACATTGTTTCTGGAGGAAGCGGTACGGTTTTGTATATGCCTTCTTTTGGATTATCTGGATTTATGATTAGCTCTACGAACCAATCTCCAAATACAACCATGTTTTTAAACCATATCCATGACTTTCTATTTAAATTCAGCATCTGCCTGTGTAGAAGAACGAATTCTACTTCTTTTTTAATTTTTTCATTACTACAAAAAACTTTAAATGAATTTCCGTCATCGTCTTTTTGGCAGTTGTGTAGGATTACAGAATTAGTAGCAAAACATTTATGTTTTTCCACAGAAATATCGTAAACATTTTGTTCATTAGAAGGGAATACACCAACGACTTTTCTTTTCTTTTTGAATTTATTTAGATAATTTAATTCCTTATTACTGAATCCTTCCTTCTGAATTGCGTCTTCTAAAATTGCCCATGTGCAATTCATCATCTTGCCCATTTGACGAGTTTTCAATCCTTGGGTTATCATTCGGCATATTTTGTTTACTCTGTCGTAGTGATCGGTACTTTCCCCAGTTTTCCAATTTTCAATAAATTGTTTTTCGTGAACCCATCCTTTTTCGTGTGAAAATACTCTTGGATATTGGTTGAATTTGTTCTTTGTTATATTTGTATTTGCGTTCACTCTATAAAAAGCCATGCACTCATCGCCAAATTTTAATTCTCCGCATGTTGTCCATGTGCCATCATTTTTTAAAATACGATGATCTGGAGTCGCTATAAGATTAGATCCGTTATCGAATACTATTTCAACTGTTTTGTCTTTTTTTACGAGTCTAGGTGAGTAAGCCCATCCTAAAGATATGTCGTTTTTCTGAAAGTCATAGCAATAAACTAAAAATCTTTCATTTTCATGTGTTTTAACTAAAGATTCAATTGTTTTAAACCCAGAAGGAGTTGCTATTAGTGTACTGCCAGCTACACAAGCCTCATCTGAAAAAACATTCATAGCTCCTTCTATTTCTGGTACGTTTCGTAATCTTTCGTATTCTTTATACCTCATACTCCTGTTGGCAAGAGTAGTGGTATCGATCATATCGTAAGTTTCTCGGAGATTTACATAATTGCTAGGTCCTTGACCATGAAGAAACTCGCTGCCGGGTAGCATTGCGTCTGATTGCGATATACCAGCACCAATGAAATTTTTAGGGTCATTTCGCTTGGCGAGTGGGTCTCTTTCGGTTGCGTAGGTAAATAATTTAAAAAAATCTGCCCAAATTGATGCCATGTTATTCCTTTAGGGAGTACCTTAGTTACCTTTTAGTTAGAAAGTATTTATATAATTTATTATGAGAAAAACAGTTTTTATTGTTTCGCATCTCGGTTCTGGATGTGAAAACTTGCTTTCTTCTTTGTTAGAAAATTCTCGAATTATTCTAATCTCCAATTATTCATGTAACTATTATAGAAATTTGCTCGACATAATTAATGTGCCGTGTAATTTAAAATATAAAAATAAAGCAACCTACTCATTGGACTGCCTTCTTTATAATCATATGTTCTCTGCCCGTGATTCGTATAAAGATTGCAAATTTATTTACCTAATCGATGAGCCAAGATATTCTTTACCAAAAATATACAAAACAAACAAATACCCAAGTATAAACAGTATTAAAAGTTATTATTTATATAGATTGCGAAGAATATGTGAAATGGCAAAAAGAACTGAAAACGCAGTGTTTCTTACCAGAAAAGACTTACGCAATCCAATGTCTTATAAGATTATAGAAAATTATTTAAATTTAAAAGAAAAACTTGAAATAGTGCAAAAAAATGACGATTATTTAAATACAGACTCGATACCCCAAAGTGTTTTAGATGAAACCGAATTGGCGTATGAGAAATACCTTTATTATTTAAAATTACAAAAATTAATTTTCGCAAAATGAGGATTGGCATGAATTGGAATTTAATGGACGATGCAGTTACTTTTATTGATCGCTTAAAATTAGCTTTATTTATAATAACATCGAGTAAATTCACAAAAGGCGAGGTTACTTCTAAATTTGAAAAAAGTTGGTCCAATTGGCAAGAGTCATCTTACTCTGTTTTTGTAAATTCTGGATCATCTGCTAATCTTCTTATGGTCGCAGCTATAAAGGAGCTTTATAAACTCAAAGAAGGCGACAAAATAATTGTTCCTATGTGTACTTGGGTTACAAATGTATCTCCTATCATTCAACTTGGATTGCAACCTATATTTTGTGATATAAATTTAAATGATTTTTCTTTTGATTACGAAGAGCTTAAAAAGATTAAATCTAATCATTCTGATATCAAATGTGTCTTTGTAACTCACTTGCTTGGGTTTCCAGCGAACATTCCTCTTATTAAAGAGATTTTCCCAGAAGCTATAATCTTAGAAGATTGCTGTGAAAGCCATGGTGCCGTGTTAGATTCTGTTAAAGTTGGCAATCTTGGACTATGTTCTTCTTTTTCTTTTTATTTCGGCCATCATATGACCACAATCGAAGGTGGTATGGTTTGTACAGACGATATAGATGTTTACAAGATGCTTTTGTTGAAAAGATCTCATGGTTTGGCGAGAGAATTGCCTAAACAATTTTTTGATGAAGAATCTAAAAAATACCCTGAAATAAATGAAAAATTCTTATTCCTTACCGATGGATACAATTTAAGAAGTACAGAGATAAACGCTTATTTAGGCGTGTTGCAGTTAGGTAGATTAAATAAAACAATAGAAACAAGAAGAGATAATTTTAGTTATTTTATAAATGCTTTTTTAAAACATTATGAAGATTTTTTTTACATACCAAACAAAGAAGGGAATAGCTCTTTTTGTCTTCCTTTGATTTTTAAAGATCAAGAATTGTACTCGAAATTAAAATTAGCACTTGATTGGAATGGTATTGAATATCGTCCTGTTGTTTCTGGAAATTTATTGAAACAGCCTTTCCTTTCAAAGTATAACAATTACACAAATTGCAAAAATGCAGATATCGTCAATGATAATGGAATTTATGTTGGCAACAATCAATTCGTAGAGAGAAAACATATTGATTTTCTTGCTGATATTATGCATTCGGTGATATGCCAATGAAAACTGTTACAATTTCAACGATTGTTAGAGATGGCGAAAAAACCATTGAAAACTATCATAAACTTTTACAAGAATTAGTTAAGTTTAGTGATAGTAAATTTTATTTATCTTTATATGAAAATGATAGTGTTGACAACACACGAAGCATCATAGAAAAACTT
>Ga0209191_1001459_pt1 | contig 15610 bp, 20 predicted proteins | sample S_130626_EF_Meta_FD_187320 | JGI IMG/M metagenome (GOLD analysis project Ga0209191, IMG submission 187320) | Freshwater microbial communities from Lake Simoncouche, Canada to study carbon cycling - S_130626_EF_MetaG (SPAdes) (version 2) | ecosystem: Environmental > Aquatic > Freshwater > Lake ...
ACCTCCATTAGAGACGTTTGGTTAAACGCACCTCCCATCCCGTTGACAACTGAAGAAATGGATTTTGTTTTTGATCAGCCTTATGCTAGAGCCCCCCATCCCATTTATGGAGATGCAAAAATCCCCGCTTGGGAAATGATTCGTTTTTCAGTTAATATCATGCGCGGTTGTTTTGGTGGCTGTACTTTCTGTTCGATTACAGAACACGAAGGCCGCATTATTCAAAATAGATCTTCAGATTCCATCATCCGCGAAATTGAAGACATTCGAGATAAAGTTCCAGGATTTACGGGTGTGATCTCTGATCTTGGTGGTCCAACAGCGAATATGTATCGCATTGCTTGTAAATCACCCGAGATTGAAGCCCATTGTCGAAAACCTTCGTGTGTATTTCCTGATATTTGCCCTAATCTCAATACTGATCACACGCCATTGATTCAGTTATATCGAAGAGCTCGGACCATACGAGGTGTAAAAAAGATTTTAATCAGCTCAGGCTTACGCTATGACCTTGCAATTAAAGCGCCAGCGTATATTAAGGAACTGGTCACCCATCATGTCGGTGGATATTTAAAGATTGCGCCTGAGCATACGGAGTCAGGACCACTCACCAAAATGATGAAACCTGGCATCGGTAGCTATGATCGCTTTAAAGAACTATTTGATAAATACTCTAAAGAAGCCGGAAAAGAACAATACTTGATTCCCTACTTCATTGCAGCACACCCAGGCACTAGTGATGAAGATATGATGCATCTTGCATTATGGTTAAAGTCTAATGGCTTTCGGGCTGACCAGGTGCAAACTTTTTATCCATCGCCAATGGCAACCGCTACTGCGATGTACCATACCAATAAAAACCCACTACGAAAAGTCACACGAGATAGTGAAACAGTTGATATTGTTCGCGGAGAAAAAAGACGTCGTTTACATAAAGCTTTTTTACGTTACCACGACGCCAATAATTGGCCACTATTACGTGAGGCTTTGAAAAAAATGGGGCGCGCTGATTTGATTGGTAATGGCAAGCATCACCTGATTCCGAGTTATCAGCCTAAAACGGATGGAACTTATCAAAGCGCCCGTAGAAAAAATTCAACGACAGTTGCTGGCGCAAATACCGCTAGTCGCACACGAATTAGCTCAAAAACTGTCAACAATCCACGAGACTTTACTATCCCAGAGAATGAACAACGCTCTAGCCGCCCATCAAAGGGCACCATATTGACGCAACACACGGGCCTGCCTCCCCGTTCAGGCATACGATCAACTCGTAAAAAATAAATGCATATGTGGCATGTAATTCAAGAATATTGTTTGGCTTTTCCGATGGAGGCAATGAAACTTCTTGAGAAAACACGCTTTTTAGAATCAGTGATCGATCCATTTCCGCGTGATCTCCTTCCAGGACATATCACTGGTAGTGGTATTTTGATTCGGAATGAAAAGATGCTCTTAATTCATCATCGCTATATTAAAGAGTGGTTTCAGCCCGGAGGGCATATCGATCCTGGTGAGTCACCACTAGAAGGCGCTATTCGAGAAGTTGCGGAAGAGACAGGCTGGCAATCCACACCCTCCTCACTATGGAGAAATGATTTACCAATTGATATTGATGTTCACATCATTCCAGCTAATCCAAAAAAGCAAGAGCCTGAACATCTTCACATAGATTTTGCTTTCTTACTTGAGCCAGTGTATGAAGGCATTGCAAGTGATCCGGAAAGTATTGGTTGGTTTGATCTCACATCTTGTTCGGCAGAACGTCTTACAAGATGTGTCGAAAAATTTCAACGCTTAAATAGAGCCCAATAAGCCACTCGCACCGATCGCGGCGCCACTAGCGAGTAACCACAATATATGTATCTTGGTACCCCAAACAAGAAAAAGTGTAGTGAGCGCTATGAACCATATCGGCCAATTATGCGCAAGCACAAAATCTCCGCGCACAATCACCCAGCTAGAGACCAGCATTGAACCAATCACGACTGGTGCTAATCCTTTTTTAAATGCGACAACCCCCATTTTTTCACTATTATTTTGCACCCACCTTGTAGCGGTAAACGTCAAGATGCAAGACGGTGTCAAAGCACATAAAAGACAAGATACAAATCCTAAGATTGCAAATACATACTGAGAATGACCAACAGGGGTAGCATTCATGCCAAAGTTCCAACCCATCATAGCTAACATTAATGCATTAGGTCCTGGAGACGCTTGAGCAAGCGCAATCCCTGAAGAAAACTGCGACTCTGTTAACCAAGCATGTTCATCAATAAAAAAACGATGAAACTCCGGAATGAGCGCAATTGCTCCACCAATTGCAAAAAATGACATGGTTGCAAAATGAAGTAAAACGGCTAACCAATCACTCAACCCTATATTCATTCTTGTCCCTTTTCAGGATAGGAATGCTTAATTTTCCAATAAGTAAGGAATACACTCAAAGTACCCATGATTAATAAAACTGGTATCAGAGGAAACTTAACAATTGCCAAGAGGACAAATGTAATCACTGTAAAAGTAATTGCGCCGAAAAAAGTCAATGGATGTGTCTTTAAACTCGCGGCCATCTTTAAAGAAGTTCCGCCAATCAAACCAGCAGATACTGCCCCCATGCCATGCAGTGCTCCAGCGACAGCAGGATATTCACGAAACTGTTCAAAAAAGATTGCAATTAATATAAGCAATAGCGCTGGCATCGAAAAAATGCCCGCAACGGCCATAAATGCCCCCATTGCTCCAAAGCATCTAGCTCCCAACATAACTGACAAGTTAACAATATTAGGGCCAGGAAGAACTTGAGCGACAGCCCATTCCTCTAAAAAAACTTGTGGGGTAAACCATTTTCGCTCTTCCACTAGAACACGCTGAGCGACTGGAAAAACACCTCCAAATCCTTGCAATGCTAGTTTCGTGAGTGCCCAATAGAGCTCAGCTAAAGATTTGGGGCCCTTTTGAGGAATACTAACTTTTTGTTCCATATAATAGCTTTAGACACGAATAAAAAAATAATACATTAAGATACTATGAAAAGACTAATCATACTTGCCCTTTCAACCATACTTCACTTTTTTACTACTATGACCTTAGCTAACCCTCTTCAATCAATTCAATCTGAACTTGCTCCTTCAGGAAAAATCCGCGCCTCCATTAACGTGGGAAACCCTATCTTAGCGAAAAGAGATTCTGAACAATCAGAACCCTACGGTGTTTCAATTGACCTTGCAAAAAATTTAGCCAAAGAACTAGGTGTTGAATTGGAACTTGTCGTTTTTGATTCAGCTGGAAAATCCGTCGACGCGGTTGCTAATAAAAAAGCTGACTTTGGATTCTTCGCTATTGACCCGGTTCGCGGTAAAGAAATTAGTTTTACGAATGCTTATGTAGTGATTGAAGGTGCTTATGTAGTGCCAGGTAATTCTTCGATCAAAACAAATGAAGAAGTCGATCAAGCAAAAAACAGAATTGTCGTTGGCAAAGGCAGCGCTTACGATCTCTATCTCACACGTGAAATTAAACAAGCGCAAATTGTGCATGCACCTACGTCACCCAAAGTTGTTGAATTTTTTGTAAATGGTGGCTATGAGGTCGGCGCAGGTGTCAGACAACAATTAGAAATGGATTTGACAACATATCCCAATTTAAGATTGTTACCGGGCCGTTTTATGCAAATTAATCAATCCATGGGTGTTCACAAGGATGTCAGTGATGCCACAAAGGTATATCTAAAAAATTATGTTGAACGGATGAAAACCTCAGGATTTGTCAGAGATGCATTAAAAAGACATCAAATACAAGGGGCGGCAGTAGCACCTGCGCAACCAGAGTAAACCAATCAATATAAATATCGATCCGAATAGCAAAGTAGAATTGACGCCGCTCTTCGTCAATTAATTGCAGAGCATTCTTAGTAGGATACTGTAGGAAATGTTAATTATTGGGGTGGCTGATGGGGCTCGAACCCACGACAACAGGAATCACAATCCTGGACTCTACCGACTGAGCTACAGCCACCATAGAAAAGAATTCTATTCTACATCAAGTAGGCTGTGCAAACAATGATCCTAGCCGAATTAAACGCTATCTTTGCAAATCCACTCTTTGCGACCAAACTCGCCTAAGCTCTCATCAAAAATAAGCCAAACTAAAAATGATTTCAATCCAAAAGTCATTGTTTGCATCGTATATCTCCTTCGTTAGTTGAGATATGAATATACTGTATATTCATACAGTATTCAAGCGCTTTTTAGAATTATGTTGTTTTTTTACTGTTTATGTATACAGTGCTACTATACACTCTTTTGATGATCTGAGGGGCTCCAAAACTCTATGGGAGCCATGCTTTGAGGAAATCTTCCCACTTTTTCTTGATACTGCAGTCGAATCAAGGACATATCTAGAGATTCGTCACCCTGCAAATAAGCAAATTCTGTTACCCCTACCTCTTTTTTTGCATAATCTATATAGGCAAAACCTACCGGATAACCTGTCAAGATGGCTAAACGATAAAACCCACTTCTCCAACCTGGAGTTTTTTTTCTAGTTCCTTCAGGTGTGATTACCAACCAAAAATAATCGTTCGACTGCATTTCCTGCGCTAACTCTGCAACGTAACCCTGCGGACTAGTCCGAACCACTGGTCTGCCGCCGACATGCTTTAACCACCATCCCACCAATGGAATCTTAAATAAACTCTCTTTGGCCAAATAATTTACTGGAATACCAATCGCCCACTTTGCCAAAATCCCAATAAAAAAATCAATGTTTGATGTGTGTGGATATACGATGAGAATGCCATGATTTTTTGGTAACCCATGAAAACGTACTTGCCACCCCAACAATTTCAATATTAAGCGGCTCATGCAACTGCCAGAAAATTGAAGCCACTGGTTTTTAACTTGCATGGTGTTAGCAGATGGTGCATTAGGCATATTTTTTTAATTCCTGCTTAAGCTCTTGTAAAAAATCATTTCTCAATGAAACATGCATAAATTGTCCGATTTCCACTTTTTGCCCTTGGTACGCCAATGCAATTAATTTCCGTGAACTTAACAATCGCTCTAACCTCACCCATGCGGGATTGAATACTTGTTTGTTTACTTCTCCCGCACTCGAAGTCTCAATCGCTAATTCACCTTTATTTAAGGTAATGCATTCATAGTCGGTTGCGTGACGGGCATAGATTAATAATACAAAACCTAGAACAATCAATTCCAAAATGGTAAAGGGAAATACCAGCCAAACACCTTGACTCAAAAAAAAGCCTGCGACAATCAAAGACAAGCTTGATTGAGCTAGATAAAATAAACCTACCTGCTTAGGTGTAAACGAGCAGTTTTTTTTAAACACCCATCGAACATGGGCACTCATAGAATTAATCATATCAATGAATTATATAAAAATTACATGTTTTTTGATTGTCCTAATAGATTTAACTGGTTGCGATCGAAGAGAGTATGTTACTTGGAAGTGTCAAACAAGTTCAACAAATGAAAAAAACTTTACGATGATTTTAGATGGATCAAATCTTAAGATTGGTCAAAACCAATATCGGTACTGTGGTAGTTTGGGGCCTATTACTTACTTTAATCAAGAATGCCCACCAATCATCAATCAATCCGAATTTATATTTGAACAAAAATTAGGTATATTAATGATAAAAGGTGTACGCTATCAATGTAACGCTTTATAAAATCAATGAGCCCATTTAAATCACTTCTTAAAAACACCCAAATCATTGCTATTGTAGGTTTATCCAATAATCCTGAAAAAGCATCTTTTCGGGTTGCGGAATTTATGCAACGTCGTGGCTATACCATTGTGCCTGTGAACCCAAATGAAGTAAATATTTTGGGTGAAAAGTGTTACCCATCTTTAGAAGCAATTCCGCATCCGATTGACATGGTGAATGTCTTTCGCCCAGCAAAAGACTGCCTAGAAATAGCTCATAGTTCTGTCACAATTAATGCTAAATCACTTTGGTTGCAACTGGGTATTGTGAGTGAAGAGGCGCAAGATTTAGCCACCCATGCAGGTCTTGATTTCGTAATGGATCATTGTCTAAAAATTGAATGCCAATCTTTTTAAAATGAAATTTTTTATTCAAATTTCGCAGCTTTTAATTACACTATCATTGTGTAATATCGCATATGGGGCCGACCAATCTATTGACACTCAAGAGCTCAAACCCTATTTAATTAATCCCAAACATATTGGTACAGGTCCTTTTACTTATTTGGGTTTTAAGGTTTATGATGCACAATACTACAGTACCGACGAATCAGGAAAATTAGGATTTGCACTTCGTCTTAACTATGCTCGCAAAATAACGAATGAAGATTTAGTCAAAGCCACGATAAAACAAATGATTCGACTTGGCGCCTCAGAAAATGAAATTACAAAATGGCAAAACGAATTAGAAAAAATTTACCCCACTGTGGATCAAGGTCATTACATCACCGCAATTTATCAACCCTCTGGATCGACCACTTTTATTCATAATGGCAAATTGGCTGGGAAAATTAATGATCAACAATTTTCAAAAATATTCTTCAGTATTTGGCTTGATCAAAAAACGAACTCTCCAGAATTACGCACAAAACTTTTAGGGGAATTATGCCCGCCAAGCATTATTTCTAACACCTGTATAAAATGAAACTATGAAAACACTTCTGACATCCCTAGAGCGAAAACACGTTCATACTGAAATGCCCAGTTGGGAATTTGTTGATGGCGTTGATGCTATTCATAAGAATTTTTTATTTAAAGACTTTAAAAAAGCTTTCGGTTTTATGACTCGAGTGGCAGAAATTGCCGAGGAAATGAACCATCACCCAGAATGGTTTAATGTGTGGAATCGTGTAGAAATTCGTTTATCTACGCATGACTCTGGAGGATTAACACAATTAGACATTAGTCTTGCCAAACGCATTGACGAAACTTATTCAGCGTTTAAAAACTAAGGTTATTAAGCAATATTACTTATTTCATGACAGACTGCCATGTTGTCCAAATCCTTCAATGGCACATATAAAAGAAAATCTAATGGCAATGCAGTCCCACTTCAACACTAACTAACGTTTAACGAATCTCTTCTAATGTGTCTGTAGAGTGCCCGATAAAACATCAGTTACTTAGGCTATTTGCAATTACTTAAGATAACTATTAATATGCGGAATTTTTAGAACGCAAAAAAAGAATATTCTATTTCCCTCATTTGTCTTCCCTTTCATTCAAAGGTTAAACTTAGTTATTACGAAAGATTGTGAATGTTTTGTATTCCAATTTCTTCGAGAATATCGACTACTAGATCCAAACGTAACCTTGGATTTGCTAGGCCTAGTAAATGCTCCCGTTGCCCGGCGGACAATGGCAAAATCTCACACCAACGGTTGGCCACCCATCCACAATCATTAAGTAAATAGGGGGCTATAAATGGCATTTGTTGTTCAGACAATCCTTGCTTAGTCATTGATTGAATTACCTTGTGTAAGGTATCAGCTGCAACTTTTAACTCAGGAGGTATAGGCATTGCCTCATCATCTGCCATCTTCTCGACATCAGCAACCCACAAGCCATTCTTTTGACGCTCACAACCACGAATCGTAAAACGCGCTCCACCTTGGCACTGAATAAAATAAAGACTGGGCTGAATAGCATCAAAGTGCGTAATATTGGCAAAAGTACCTACCTTAGCAAAGCTGATATTTTCCTGCGGGGTTCGGACCTCACTCCCTTGGTCAATAGTCACAACTCCAAAGGGAGAATTTTCTCTTACACAGGTTTTGATCATATCCAAGTATCTGACTTCAAATATTTTTAGACTTAATAATCCTGAGGGATATAGGGTTGTACCTAAAGGAAACAAGGGTAAGGTGGTAAATACAGTATTGATCATTTTTCAGCATCTCTCCATAATGGATACTTTGTCATAGCCTGATGAAACAAATCTGACAGAATAAAGTAATTTAGCCACTCTGAAAGATTTTTTAAGGGTAATTCATGAAACTTTTTTGAATCACTTGCCGCAAACTGTCGAATAAATGGAAAAATAGCAATATCCAACATACTGAGCTTGTCATCCAATAAAAAAGTTTTATTTTCTAATATTTGATTTAAAGGTAATAAATACAAGTTCATCGCAGATTCTAAAACCTCAGTTCTTGCTAGTTCTGGAAATCTTTCTGGATATTTATATTGATCTAATAGTTGCTTAAATGGGCCATCATTGATGCCGATCCAACCTTCCATCTGCAGTCTTTGAAATGAATCTTTTTCAGGCATCCACTGTTCTGGATCATGCTGTGCTAACGCCCAATACATAATGTCGATACTTTGATCGATTACCATTTGATTCTCTGTCAATAATACTGGCACAGTTCCTTTAGGGGAAAGTTGCAACATACTTTTGGGTTTAGAGCGTAATTCAATTTCTCGAATCTCTACGCCGATTTGCGCATAAATCAATGCACACCTTGCTCGCATAGCATAAGGACATCTTCGATAAGAGTAAAGAATATGCTTCAACTAATCATCCACACTCTGAGGTTTTTGACGGGATTGCAGTTGCATCACTCGTTGCGATGGTAATGTCTTGAGATATTTTTTAATCATTTTATAAATATCCAAATCAAATTCAGGCGTACCTCCTTGTATTAATTCAAAAACCTCATCTTCATTAAATGCTGAACCGAGATAACACCAATGATCGATGATGTGGACTTGTCCACCCTCTTGGATGCCTATAGGTCCACGAAAGGGCCAAATTTGTACTTTGTACTTTGATAGCACCGTTTGTAATCGTAAATGGTATTGTGCCAATGGCTCTTCGCCCACACAGGCCCCAGAACATTGTTTCACTTGATAGCCAAAACATGGCTTACCAGGTAGTATTTTTTCAAGTCCTAACAAACCCTCACACAGTTGATTTTTTTTTGCCAAACTTTGTAAAGTTTGTAATGCCTCTCTTCTACTGTAAAAAAGCCCGTATAAGTTTTCTTGAGTTCCTGGCTGTAAATCTTGATGACGAACTAATATCGGAGTTAACACGCCATGCTCATTGAGAATCATTTGCCATGCACATAAATCTCTTGAACGACGTAACTTTACATTCATACTGGGCAATTGCTCTTTGATTAATCGCGATTCAAGCAATAAAGCACCTATTTCACCTGAAGTTTCTATCCAATCAATATCCTTCACTTGCATTGCCAACTTCATTTCCTTACGTATTTTTAAAGCACTCGAAAAATGGCTCATCACCCTCGTTTTCATCGAATTACTTTTGCCAATGTATAAGGGCCTTCGATTTTCAGCGTAAAAAATATAGACGCCTGGTTTTTCAGGGATCTCTTCTACTAATTTTGCGTCAATATGTGGCGGCAAAGATGGGTTTTGTAACAATTCTTGAACCGCTTGACGCAATCGATCTTCCCCAAATTGCGCAAGACATGTTTGCCAAAATTGCTGGAGAACATCGGCATCACCTAGTGCCCGATGACGACTAGATACATGTAACTTATGAGTTGCAATAATAGTATCTAGGTTATGTCTGGGCTGCATCGGAAAAAGAAGTCGGGATAATTTCACGGTGCAAATTACTTTTGCTCGAAAATCTATTCCCATTCGCTCAAATGAGGCCTTGATAAAGCCATAATCAAATCGTGCGTTATGTGCAATAAAAATCTTATCTTTTAACTCAAGCAATATTTCAGAACTAAGATTCTCAAATCTGGGTTTATCTGCAACCATGGCAGGAGTAATGCCGGTTAATTGTTGAATATTTTGAGGAATCCCGACGCCTGGATTCATGAGCTGTTCCCATTGATGGGATTCGCCTTCGTGATGGGTAATAATGCCGATCTCAGTAATACGATCTCTATCAGGGTTTCCCCCAGTGGTTTCAATATCGACAAAAGCCAATGGCGGGAAAGGATGAATCGAAGATGGCATGGTAAAACGATAATGGATTTACCTTCTTTTTGCTTAATTTAAAAATATTTCAAGAAAATCTGCCATTTACTTGATGCTCATCACAACTTAATATTTTTAATAATTTTTATGAAGTTAATAAATTTTGTAATAAATTGTGTGTTGAAACAATTTCTAACATAAAATAACTATTAGTAAAAACTAAGGGAGATAAAGATGCAATTAACTGTTAATAACCAGGTTCACAATATCGATGTCGAACCTAACATGCCCCTTCTATGGGCGATTCGTGAAATCATCGGTTTAACGGGTACCAAGTATGGTTGTGGTATCGCTCAGTGCGGTGCATGTACAGTTTATATGAACGGTGAGCCAGTGCGCTCTTGTTCCATTCCAGTCTCGGCTGTAGGCAGCATGAAAATTACCACTATTGAAGCTCTCTCACCTGACAATTCTCATCCAGTGCAAAAAGCGTGGATCGCTCTAGATGTTCCACAATGTGGCTATTGCCAATCTGGTCAAGTGTTGGCTGCAGCGGCACTTCTGAAACGGATTCCTAAGCCAACGGACGCTGATATCGATAATGCGATGTCCAATATCTGCCGTTGTGGAACTTACCAAAAAATCCGTGATGGGATTCATGTGGCATCGGGCAAGAAGAAATTGGCCGATGTGCTCGCTCAATATGAAGCTACCCCCCAAACTCGCGGTTAAGGAGATAGATATGACTACAAATTTAATTAATAGCACTTCACGTCGTCGTTTCATTATTGACACATCACTAGCTGGTGGTGGTCTGATGATTGGATTAGGCGCATTGCCACTAACTGCGATGGCGCAAAAAAAGAATCCTACCTATAACCAAAATACCATTATGAATGCCGGCGATCCAGAGGTTAACGCATGGGTCAATATCAAACCTGATGAAACGGTTGTAATTCGCATAGCCCGAACAGAAATGGGTCAAGGAACACGAACTGGTTTAGCTCAAATGGTTACTGAAGAGTTGGATTGTAATTGGAAAAGCGTGATTACAGAATCTCCTACTCCAGGTCAAAGTGTTGCTCGTAAGCGCGCTTGGGGAGAAATGAGCACTGGTGGTAGTCGTGGCATCAGAATCTCAGAAGATTATGTGCGCCGCGGTGCTGCTGCTGCAAGAATCATGCTCATGCAAGCAGCCGCAAATGAACTCAATGTTCCTGTGAACGAACTAACAGTTAATAAAGGGGTCGTCACGCATGCCAAATCTGGCAAAAAGACGACCTACGGTCGTGTTGCAGAAGCCGCTTCTAAACTAACTCCTCCCGATCCTAAATCTATCACCTTAAAAGATCCAAGAGCTTGGAAAGTTGCTGGACAACCTTATGCACGTCTTGATACAGCAAATAAAGTCAACGGTACTAAAGTGTATGGTGCAGATTTGCAATTACCAGGTATGTTATGTGCTGCTGTAAAAGCATGTCCAGTCTTTGGTGGCAAACTAGTAAGCTATGATGAAGCGAAAGTAAAAAACTTACGTGGCGTGAAAGGTGTCGTGAAAGTGAACGACTTTACTGTTGCAGTCGTTGCTGATACTTGGTGGCGTGCTAAAACGGCTCTTGAGTCACTTCCGATTGTCTGGGATGAAGGCAAAGGTGCCAACACATCTCAAGCAGATATCGAAAAAATGCTCAAAGATGGTCTTCAAGAAGAAGGCAATTTTTGGCAGCGTAAAGAAGGTGATGCATTAGCTGATATTAAAAATGCTTCGAAAAAAGTTGAGGCTATTTATTTCACACCATACCGTTCACACGCATGTATGGAGCCCATGAATGCAACGGTTCGTTTTGGTAATGATCGTGCTGAGGCGTGGGTTCCAACACAAAATGGTGAAGCTTCACATGCTACTTTAGCTGAAGCTGCAGGATTGCCACTCGAAAAGTGTGAAATTTATAAATTGGATCCGGGAACAGGTCTTGGACGTCGCGGTGGTACACAAGAATACCTTAGTCAAGCGGTTGCGATAGCGAAACAGTTTCCAGGTGTTCCTGTCAAAATGCTCTGGAGTCGAGAAGAAGATATGACGCATGATTACTATCATCCAATCGCGATGGCGAAAATGTCTGCGGGCCTGGATGCTAGTGGTAATATCACAGGGATGCATATCAAGGTCGCAGGTCAATCGATTAATGCGACAGTTAGTCCAATGGCCATTAAGGACAATAAAGATGTACGTCAAATGCAAGGCTTTTATGCTGAACCAGGAGATGCGCAACTGGGCTATCAATTTCCTTCCTTACTCACTGAATATGTGATGAAAAACACCCACGTTCCTGTTGGTCCATGGCGTGGTGTGAACACCAATCAAAACGGCATTTTTATGGAATGCTTCATGAATGAATGCGCTGTTGCTGCAAACAAAGACCCCTTAGCGTATCGTCAAGCTTTGATGCAAAAGTTTCCGAAACATTTAGGTGTTTTGAATGCTGCTGCGAAAAAAGCCAATTGGGGTTCTCCTTTACCTGCGGGAGTTCACCGTGGGATTGCCCAGTTTATGGGATACGCTAGTTACTCTGCTTGCGTTGCAGAAGTATCCATTACAGGCAATATGGTCAAAATTCATCGTTTAGTATTTGCGCTGAATTCGGGGCATGTAGTTAATCCTTGGTTAGTTCGTGAACAAATTGAAGGGTCTGTACCGATGGCTTTGGGGTCTATTTTTAATCCCGAAATCACGGTAGAAAATGGACGTATTAAGCAAACCAATTTTGATTCTTATCCGATGTTAAAACTTGCCTCCACTCCACGTGTGGAGTCAGTTTTAGTGCCAACATATGACTTCTGGGGTGGTGTTGGTGAACCAACGATTTGCGTTGTAGGGCCCGCAATTATTAATGCAATTTCTACTGCACTAGGTAAACCAATGCGCAACTTCCCTCTTTATAGAGAAAACTTAACCTTAGCTTAAGGTGAGTCGTTTTTGATGTACATAGGGCCACAATTTGTGGCCCTATTATCTTCTGAGTGATGGTCCATCCCAAAACATTCCCTCAGAACGTTTTTTCAAAAAAAGTTCAAGGGCGCGAAGTTCTGGGCTTCCTGATCTAGGGACACTAGCTTGGACACCTGAATAGCATGCTCGCAGACGACGATCCAAATTTCCCATTGTTTGCCATGAAAAGCGATAGATGGGAAATCCTGTTAAAAAGGCTGGACTCACAATATCGGATCGCAAATTTTTACCGATCTGTTGATCATGACACTGAGTGCAAGATAAATTTAAACGCCCCTGACGACGAACATAAATCTGTCCGGCTAAATTCATCTGCTCTTGCCAATATTTTTTTATTATGGGATCTTGAGGTTCACGAATTTGGACTGACATTCCCTTGGCAGTATCTGACAACAATACGGACATCGTCAACACTTCAGGTGCATCACTTGAAATCACTTGACCGTTCTTTTTAGACCAACAATCTGCGATTTGATCCTCCAGATTAATCAACTTACCTGATGCAGATGAGGTACTTTTCCAAACAGGAAACTGTACAACTGCCTTAGCTGTCTCAGATAAATTTGAATGGCAAGATTGACACTGTGCTTTCCAGAGTTCTTGTCCTTGATCCAACCATAAAGAAATGGGATTTAATGTTGGATCCTTTTGTTGTTGAAGGAGATCTGCACTTAAAAAAGCATTTCCTGATTGACGGGGAGATTGTGCCTGTGATGGATTGGCTATATAAAAGAAAAAGATGGGGACTATGATGACAAATAACTTCATACCACCACAAGCATTTTCTCAGCTCGTCCCTGAGCACCCTGATCATCTAACCACTCTACAGAAACCATGCCACCTTTGTCTGGGACCTCCATAAAGACACTAATTAGCGGGTTTGCGGCAATCCCAGTGCCTAATGTTGCCATCATAATGGGTTCTTGATTGAACTTAATAACGATACTATCAATAATATTTTTTGGAATACGTTCATTACCATCATCACCAAGTCGGTGACCAGTCTCCATCGCATGCGCAATTAAAACCCTGATTTCGACTACTTGCCCAACAATAGGGGCACCAATAATGTTTAAACGAATCGGATGTAAATTAAGAGTTGCCATATTATGTTGCGTCAAAACAGGCATTTAATGTAACGACACAATGCAAGGACTGAGCCATCTTAGTGCCATCATCGAGAGTTGCCACAACCCAAACATCCTGACTGAGTGCTAGTCGAATCCGCGTAGCAAATTGATAAGAAGTTTGAGGCTTAGGAAGTAACACTTTGAGGACTATTGGATTGGGATTCTCTGGCGCGACAATCTCAAAAGTTTGTAATTTTTTCTGGCCAGGGACTTTAAATTTGATTCCCATCGGAATTGAGTTTCCAGTATCAGCAAGTGGTGGCATATCAATGATGATGCCGTCATTTTTTTTATATTTTTGTGCTAATTCTTTTTGATCATATTGCAAATCACGATCGCTTGCTAAAGCAAATCCAAAATGTGGGAGTGCCAGAGATAAACCGATGCTTTTTAACATCGTTCGTTTGCGGTATTGGATGAACTTCATCAATTTATTTTAATGTTAGTAATGCTTCCACGACAAGAGTAATTTGTTCATGAGTCAATAAAGTGTTGGCTTGATTGGGTATCGTAATATCTTCTAGACTACCATAAGGTGGCATGAATGTCTGTGGACGAATTTTTCTTGCATCAGTTACCCATTGGGTTAATAGCGCTTGGTTGTATTTACTACCCACATTACTTAAATCTGGGCCGAAATTACCCTGTTTTTCGAGGGAAGATACAGGATTTGACGCAGACTTATCGATTCGATGACAGGTAACGCAGTTTCCCAGGTTCCTGTTATAAATAATCTCAAACCCACGCCCCACCCGATCAGAATAGTTGGTTTGAGCATGAGATAAGCCAGAGTGTAGCAAAAGCCCTAAGAGTAAGTATTTGAAGTAAAAAGTCTGATTACACATAAGTTCATCCAAATTAGATTAACTTATTGTGCCACTACTCACTAAAAATATCTCTTAGCCCTTCCAAGGAGCTTTTAAATCAGTCAATCCAGAAAGAACTTTCGGCATCATAGACAAATAGCCACTTTGACGTCCAATAATCCATGCCTGGGCGATATCGACATAACCCAAATTACGCTGTGCTAATAAAGCCTCTGCAGTCGCTAGATCATTCATTTGGCCAAGCAATTCCTGCGCACGAGCTAAGGACTTCATGTAGCGTGAAATCCTTTTTCTTGGATAAAGCTCCATAAAAAAATCAAAGGAATACCGTAGTTTTTTTAGATCGAGGCGCAACTCATGACTTTGCTCTAAATTACGGTTCGGTACTAATACTTCCCTCATAAAAAGACGATGCTTCCGTTTTAAAAGTCGAGATGCAAACTGTTGTGTATCTTCTTCAACCATTGGCTCGGCCGAACTTTGACTTTCTACAAATATTTTTTGGCGACTCTTAACTTCCGGATGGGTCTCCAAACTCATGACTGCTTCGGCAAAAGAAATTAACTTCAATGAATACGCTCTACTGCTAAAGCTAACTCCTACTTGAGTATGCGCTTTAGAGCGCTGTTGGGAAGCAAATTTTGCTAGAGATTCTATATCTTGATTGTTAGGAAAGGCCTCTTTTAAATTCGGCAAGAGCTCACTACAAAACACATCCCAATTACGCG
>Ga0209191_1001460_pt1 | contig 15610 bp, 16 predicted proteins | sample S_130626_EF_Meta_FD_187320 | JGI IMG/M metagenome (GOLD analysis project Ga0209191, IMG submission 187320) | Freshwater microbial communities from Lake Simoncouche, Canada to study carbon cycling - S_130626_EF_MetaG (SPAdes) (version 2) | ecosystem: Environmental > Aquatic > Freshwater > Lake ...
AAAATTGTGCAGCTGTTGCTCTTGAATTAGGGATCGAGCCCTAGAGATGTCCAGTGATAGTAGCGTTCTGCAATCATCTGTAGTCATTGGTAAGGCAGTACAAATCTTGCGAGATGGTGGCCTAGTTGCCTTTCCAACTGAGACTGTTTATGGCTTAGGAGCGGATGCAAAAAATCCTGACGCAATCAAAAAGATCTTTACTGCCAAAGGCAGACCTTCCAACCACCCATTGATTGTTCATTTGGCAGCTCCTGATTTATTTGAAAAAACTCCAGTAGATTGGGTGCCAGCTCTAGCGCCATGGGTAAGAGATTTATCGGAGGACGCATTAAAGCTCATAAATACATTTTGGCCGGGTCCACTGACCCTAGTTTTTAAAAAAGATAAGGCTGTTTTAGTAGAGCTTACGGGTGGCCAAGATACGGTAGCGATTCGTGTGCCTGCTCATCCTATTGCACAAGAACTACTGTGTCAATTTAAAGGTGGGGTGGTGGCCCCTTCTGCAAATCGATTTGGCAAGGTATCGCCAACAAGTGCAGCTGATGTTCGAAGTGAGTTCGAGGAAATGCCAGATCTACTAATTTTGGATGGCGGCGATTGTGAAGTAGGTATTGAATCGACCATCATTGATTTATCTTCGGGTGATCACGTAGTTTTATTGCGACCAGGCCTGATCACCCCTAGTGAGATTTTTGCAAAGACGGGCATCCAAGTCTATCTGCCTGGAGAGGACAATACTAGCGAGCGGGATACTACTTTGCCAAGGGTATCTGGAAGTCTACGTGCGCATTACGCTCCAACAACCCCCTTAAGAATGTATGCATCAGGAAGGGTATTGGATGCTCTGAGCGAGTTTCCGGATATCAAATCTCGTGTAGCGGTTGCAGTATGGGATTCGGATTCTTCATTGGGCGAAGATGGTCATCCATCTGTACATTTTGAGGAAGTGATTGTTCCTAGTGATAGCGCTATATTTGCTAGTCGCTTATATCGTTCTTTACGAGATCTCGATCAACAAGGCTGGGATCTCATTCTGTTTCCGGAGCCACCAGTAGGCGAGGAATGGGATGGTGTTAGAGACCGACTTCAGCGAGCCTGTTTTGGCTCTGGACCATCTTCTAGTAACCACGCCAATAGTTGATCATGTGCCTCATTACCCTTAAATGCGTTAGGATGATTTATAAATGAAGTTACCGCATACAGGTTTCCTGATTTACTAATCACATAGCCAGAAATAGATTTGACATCCGCTAGTGAGCCCGTTTTCATTCTCACTTCGGGCTTTTTCTTAATATGTAAAAATTTGCGTAGCTGAGCGATTAAACGATTTTTCATCGTCCCATCTGCGCCAGCTATTGGAAGGCTGTTAAAAAAAATATCTGAAGTAGGTAATTTTCTAGCGGCAACTAATAGTTCAGTAAGATGCTGCGCTGAAATCGATTCGTTACGAGAGAGCCCGGACCCATTTTCAATAATCAATTCAGGGAAATCTAATTTTTGATCTTTAAGCCAAGCTTTAACAACGATTTCACTGTTAGAGATTGATGCAGGCTTACCAATTTTTTCTAGGCCGATGGTAAGAAAAAGCTGGCGTGCCATGACATTATTAGAAAATTTATTAATGTCTTGAATATCGTTATCCAATTGACTGCCATTAAAGTTTAATAGTGGACGAGCACTGATAGGCACTAACCCATCTTTTCCGGTAGGCTGCTTTATCCAGGTACCACCCGCCAATTCCCAGGCTGCAGTAAATCCTTTTGTGAGCAGGGTATCGGGATCAAGGGTTACAAGGTTATAAGTGACACCTCCACAAGAGGCAGGAAAAGAGCCTGAGAATTTAGCAACTAAAGAAGGCGGACCGCTCTTAGTTTGGGTAAAGTCCGGAAAAATATCCAAATTTAGGTTTTTTTTCCAAGCATCACATGGCTGATTATTTAAGGACAGATCATTTTGTATGCGAAAACCGGCCAGTGCTGGAGTAACGCTAATATCAATATAGTCAGTCTGCTTGGCTTTACTAATTTGAAATGAGAGTGTTTTAAAAGAGTACAGAAGTGCATCAGGCGCTACGTTATAGGAGCGATTAGATTCGCCATCAATAGTGTTGGTGCCCATCACGCTAGTGGCATAAGCACTTCGATCAAATATCAAATTTCCATCTATTTTTTGTATTCCTAAGCCTTGGAGTTGCTTCATTAGTCTCTCAAACTCTTCAGGTACTAACTTGGGGTCTCCCGTACCCTGTAGATAAATATTGCCTTTGAGAACGCCTTTATCAATAACGCCATCAGTAAAGAGATTGGTGCGCCATTGGTATTGCGGCCCCAGCAAATCTAGCGCGCTAATTGTGGTTAATAGCTTCATGGTTGAGGCAGGGTTCATCGCCTCGGTAGCGCGCCAACTTAGATAAGGAAGTGATTGAATAGAATTTTTATTCTTTTCATTAATCCTTAAAATTGAAACGCTAAAGGAATCTAAGGGAATTTTATTTTTCTCTAAACTTACAATGACACTTTTAGGCAGCACCGTTTTTTCTGCTACTGGTTTGATTGCCTTTTCGGCAAATGAGTTTGATAGAAAAAAAGACAAAATGATTGCAAGTAGGTAATTTATGCAATCTTTAGGTTTTGTAATTTTTATCTTAAATTTAAGCTTCATTTTTTGATAATAACGTGGTTAATACCCAGGAGGATATTGGAATGAGCGCTAATGCCCCTATAGCTCAGTTGGTTAGAGCAGAGGAACCGTAATCCTTTGGCCCCCGTATTGATTTAATTTGTTTTGGGTGCGCCCGCTTGTTTGAGAGGGTGCGCACTTGAAAAGCTATCAATCTTCATACAATTTTCGAAGATACCATTAAGAATAGGTGCGTTACTCATTTCCACGTTAAATAGTTTGGCGCCAATTACGTGGGATGCTAATGCAATATCCGCAATCGTTACCTCATTACCAAAGGAGTAGGTCTCAGATTTTCCTAATTTGATTAGAGTATTTTCTATTGCCACATTGCCACTTGCAAACCAATATTGTGCCCATTTAGATTGCTCTAACTCATCTAGGCCATATGCTTTATTCAAAAAGTTTCTGACTTTGGGGACAATGAGAGGGTGGGTATCAGCAATAGTTATTAATGCCAGAGCTCTGACTTCAGCTTTATCGATAGGATTACTAGGGATAAGTTTGGGGCTGGGCCAAATATCATCAATATATTCAAGAATAGCTAGCGATTGAACAATTTCATGACCATCGTGCTTGAGCAGTGGGACCACATGCTGAGGATTGAGTGCGCTATAAGCCTCTCCAAATTGTTCGCCACTAGCTAAATTGACAGATACCTCTTCGAAAGGAATGCCCTTTAGTGTTAGGGCAACCCTAACGCGATAAGCGGCTAAAGATCGCCAGTATCCATAGAGAGTGATGCTCATATTAGGCGTGAATAAACTCGCGAATAGCGTTCATAAAGATTGATGGTGCTTGTAGTTGGGGTACATGCGCTAAGCCAGGCAAAATATTTAAAGTTGCATTTGGTAATCCCGCATGTAGCTCCACCGACATGGCTGAAGGTGTTGCTTCATCGAGCTCTCCAACCAGTACTAGTACTGGTTGAGTGACTTTAAAGAGTTGGTCTCTAATATCAAGACTAGCCAGGGCAGCACACGCGCCATGAAAAGTATCAGTATTGAGCGCCAAAAACCTTTTTTTCCTGTCTGCCACTAAGCCAGGATTCTTTTCTTGGAATTCTGGTGCGAACAAGCGGCGCATCGCAACATCGGCGATAGCCTCTAAACCCTTTTCTTTAGCGGCTGCTGACATACCTCTGAAGGCAGCGCGACCTGGTTCGGAGAACATGGCACCACAGTCTGCTAACACTAAGCGTGAAGCGATTTGGGGGTGGCGAATGCTGGTAATCAGAGCAATGAAACCGCCGTAGCCGTTACCTAGAAAGATTGGTTTTTCAGCAAGATCTAAAGAGTCAATGCCCTGAGCAATGTGGTCGGCAATCGTATTCAGATCACTACCGACAAAGTCAGAGCCTTCAAAACCAGGAAGTTTAAGAGAGATCACTTGATGGGTTTTGACTAAGTCTTCTACGATTGGATCAAATGAACTGCTATCAGCTAAGAGTGAATGAAATAAAACGATGGGTTTTCCAGAGGCAGAAATATCTAGACTCAATGTTTTACTGCCAATTGTTAACATTTTATTTGCCATGTAAATTTATTCCTTCTGATCTTGAATAAAAGATAGGGGTTTAGTTAAGACGTGGTTGGCTGGCAGTATCTTTGTACCAGTCAAATGGTGAATCATCCATGCGGATCATCACGCTCTTGGTTTCAAAATGCTGATCAAAAGATTCTGTACCACACTCACGTCCGATGCCAGAATCTTTGATTCCTCCCCATGGTGAGGCAGGATCAAGACGATGATGGTCGTTTACCCAAACAATGCCACATTTTAGTTTTGCAGCAACACGGTGCGCTCGAGTGACATCGTTGGTCCGGATTGCTCCTGCAAGACCAAATGGCGAATCGTTGGCTAATTCAAGACCTTCCTCTTCGGTTGTAAATTTAGTAACCGATACAAATGGCCCAAATACTTCCTCTTGAAATATGCGCATTTTTCTAGTGACATCCGCAAAAACAGTAGGCTCTACAAAAAAGCCATCTTTTAATGCCGGGTCACTAGGTATTTTTCCACCTGCAACGAGGCGTGCCTTATCTTCATGAACTCCAATATCAATATATTTGAGGACGCGTTGTTGTTGGCGAGCAGATACTACTGGTCCGAGTTGTACGGTGGGGTCGATAGGGTTACCAATACGAATCGATTTAGCTTTGGCAGCTAATTTTTCAACAAATTCATCATAGATTTTGGCTTGCACAATTTGACGGCTACCGCAGATGCAGGTTTGTCCTGCCCCGATAAAGGCGCCAAAAGCGGCATAGTTCACAGCTTGCTCAACATTGAAGTCATCAAATACGAGGACAGGTGTTTTTCCGCCAAGCTCTAGGGTTTGGTGAGCAAAATTAGTACCTGCTAAAGCGCCGGTAATGCGACCGGCCTCGGTTCCGCCGGTAAGAACCCACTTCGCTAAGCCCGGATGCTCAGCAAGCGCCTTACCAGTGGTGGGCCCAAGCCCAGTGATCACGTTAAATGCTCCAGGAGGAAGGCCAGCCTCAACAAATAACTGAGCAAGACGTAAGGTGGTGAGGGGGGTGTATTCAGAAGGCTTGACTACAGTGGTGCAACCAGAGGCTAAGCTAGGGGCTAAGCTTTTGACCATAATCATCAAAGGATGATTAAATGGCGTGGAGTTTCCAACCACGCCAATGGGGGTACGCAAGGTGTAGTTTAGATAGTTGCCATCTACTGGAATGACAGAGTCACGACGGGCAATGGCAAGCCCTGCGTTGTAACGAAAAAAGTCTGGCAAGCGTGAAACTTGCGCGCGCGTCTCATTTAACGAGCGACCGTTATTAGCAGTTTCTAAGGTGTAGATTTCTTCTAAATTGGCTTCGAAAACATCTGCAAGTTTATTAATGAGTTTTGCTCTTGTGCGATTTGACATTGCACTCCACTCAGTGCTAGCAAATGTTTTAGCGGAACTTTTCACAGCCTTATCAACATCTGCATCGGTTGCATGTGAAATTTGCGCAAGCATTTCACCAGTCGCTGGATTTAAGACATCTAGTAAATCTGGTTGAGAAGCTGGCACTTCTTTACCATCGATAAATAAGCCACGAATAGGCACTTGCTTGTAAGAGGTTGACATGAGGATCCTTATTAAAAATTATTAAATTAATTGACAATCATTCCGCGTGACACGGCATTGCTAACGCGCTTGCCTGCTGCGAGTACATGCTGCTCAGCTAAACGCTGGGCGGTTTTGATTGATCTAGATTGAATGACATCGATAATTTCACGATGCTCTGCCACTAATGCTTCTGGCTTGCCATGATCCATATTGCTAACGCTAATTTGTACCGCTCTTCCCATAAGGTCAATAAGATCGATCAACTGATCGCGCATGCGTGCATTACCACCTAGTTCCGCAAGAAGACGATGAAATTTTTTGTTGTAACCAATAAAACCATCAGGCCATTGGTCTTCATGGAAATATTTAAATTGATCAAGCGCTTGTAATTGTTCATCAGTGGCGTGGCGAATAATGCGCTCAATATTGGCTCTTTCGAGTGCCGCACGCAAATGAAACATATCGAGCATGTCAGAGATAGATACTGGGGCAACGCGATAACCTTGACGAGGAATGGTGATCACTAGCCCTTCTCGCTCTAGGCTAATTAGGGCATCTCGGACCGGTGATTTACTGACCTCAAAACGCACTGCCAATTCAGCTTCACGAATCTCAGCGCCTGGCATGAGTTCGCAGGTCAAAATGTCGTGGCGTAACTGCTCATAGACCCTTTCACGCAGTAGTCGACCATCAGTTTCTAGGGGTTCTGCTATGATGTTTGTCATCGATTCAGAGATATTAGGTAGTCAATAAATTATCATTGTAATATATCACAAAGCTTATTTAAGGGAGTGTAAATTATTACAAGTAATTGATTTAATTAAATATTTTATTATTTTTAGGAAAAATTAAATTCAATTAAATTTGTTGTAGTATATCAATTAAGCTTTAAAAACTATTAAAAATACTGTGAGGAGACTAAAATGTTGAAAATACTACGTCTAAAAGCTAGCGTTTTTGTGCTGGTCAGTGCCTTAATCACGCCTACGAGCTTTGCGGCTGAAACCACGCCGATTCGAGTGGGCTTTCTGACGATTAAATCTGGAGCGCTTGCCGCTGGTGGAAAGCAGATGGAAGAGGGGATCAATCTTTTTCTAAAAGAGCGTAACAACATGATTGCCGGTAGAAAAATTGAACTTTTTGTCGCAGACACCTCTGGACAGCCCGCTATTACAAAAACCAAAATGCAGGAACTGGTCGAAAAAGATAAGGCGCAAGTCATTATTGGGCCTTTGGCTGCTTTTGAGGCTTTAGCGGTAGATGACTATATTAAAAAGGTCGGTGTTCCGGTAATTTCACCTTCTGCTGGAGCAGAAGATTTAACGCAGCGAAAACCTAATCCATGGTTTGTGCGTGGTGTGGGAAGTTCCGCTCAACCTAGTCATGCGCTTGGTGAGTACGCCGCAAAAGATCTTAAATACAAACGCATTGCAATTATTGCTGATGACTTTGCTTTTGGTCATGAGATTGCTGCTGGATTTCAAAGAACTTTTGAAGAAAACGGTGGAAAAGTTGTTCAAAAACTCTGGTCCCCATTGAATGTGGCAGATTATGGTACTTATATCGGTCAAATTAAGCCTAACGTGGATGCGGTATTTGCGGCTTTTGCTGGCGGTAATGGCGTGAAGTTTGTTAAGCAATATAGCGAATATGGTTTGAAGGGAAAGATTCCTTTATTGGGTGCGATGACCACTGTAGATGAAGGCATTTTGCCTTTCATTGGCGATGATGCGTTGGGAATTATTTCTACTGGCTGGTATTCAGCAAGTTTAAATAACGCCGCAAATGCAAAGTTTGTGAAAGCTTTCAATGCTGCTTACAAGAAGGATCCTGGTTACTACTCCATGGGTGCTTATGGCGCAGCATTAATGCTTGAGCAGGCTCTCAAAGATGTCAAAGGTAATATTGAAGATAAGAATACTTTTATGGCTGCATTGCGTGCCGTCCAGTTACCCAATGACCCAAGAGGTAAGGTGACGTTGGATGCTTTAGGTAATCCAATTATGGATATTTATATCCGCAAGGTTGAGAAAAAAGATGGCAAGCTTAGTAACGTTGTGATTAAAACGTACCCAGGAGTAAGTCAGTTCTGGACCTATAAAACAAAAGACTTTCTTACTAATCCGGTTTATTCCAGAGATTACCCACCAGCTAATAATTTAGAAAACTAAATTCATCTCGCATGTCGTTTTGGCTGATACAAAGCCTCAATAGCCTTGCCCTAGGGGGAGTACTTTTCACCCTAGCGGCAGGCTTTTCATTAATTTTCGGATTGATGCGCATTGCTAACCTATCGCACGGCGCTTATTTTATGTTGGGCGCTTATGTTGGTTTAAGTGTGATCGAGGCAGGCCACTCTTTCTTTTTAGCGATATTAGCTGCAGCAGTCGCGATCGGTTTATTAGGTTGCGTCGTCGAGCGTATGATTTTGCGGCGCCTAGCTGGCGATAGCTTGTCTCAGGTCTTGGCAACCTTAGGGATTGCTTTTGTGATTGCCGATTGCAGTTTATGGTTTTGGGGTGGAGATCCTCGTCCTGTTGCAGCCCCAAGTTTTCTGGCTGGTGGCTTTCAGATCTTAGGTCAAACATTTCCTCGTTACCGGATTGCTTTAGTCATTTTTAGTATTTTCGTAGCCCTAGGTTTATGGCTACTTCTTGAAAAAACTAAACTAGGTGTCATGATACGTGCAAGTGTGGACGATCGACAAATGGCGCAGGGAATTGGTGTACCGGCAACCAAATTATTTTCGATTGTCTTTTGTTTGGGCGCCGCATTAGCAGGGGTAGGTGGAATCGCCGCGGCCCCCATTCTTTCGGTGTACCCAGGTTTAGATGCGGACATGCTGCCGATCGCCTTAGTCGTGGTGATTCTAGGTGGCTTAGGAAGTTTACTAGGGGCGTTTATCGGTAGTTTTTTTATCGGATTTATTTATAGTTTTGGCCAAGCGCTATTTCCAGATCTGGCTTACATCATCTTATTTTTGCCGATGCTAATCATTTTGGCAGTGCGTCCACGCGGCTTATTTGGAAAGATCACTGCTTGAATCGAATTGCTTCTATTATTGCACTGGTGTTATTGCTAGCTCTGCCACTGCTAACCGGCAGTACGTATTACACCAATATGGCAAGCCAAGTCTTAATCGCTGCTATCTTTGCGATGAGTTTAAATTTATTGGTAGGCTATGCAGGCTTAACTTCATTAGGCCATGCAGGATATCTTGGCCTTGCGGCTTACATCAGCAGTTGGTTAACAGTCAAACTGGGTTGGAGCCATGCTAGTACTGCAGCAATTGCTATTGTCGGTACTACGGTCATTGCCGGTATTTTTGGACTGATTGCTTTGCGCGCTACAGGTATCAGCTTTTTAATGATTACGTTAGCGTTCGGACAAATTCTATGGGGTCTGGCGTATCGTTGGGCAACCGTCACTGGTGGTGATAATGGCATATCGGGCATTTCAAGGCCTAGTCCTTTTGGAATCGATCTGGGAGAAGCAAATTATTTTTACTATTTTTCGTTGCTTGTATTCATACTAGTTTGGATTGCGATTGCTATCTTCGTGCGATCTCCTTTTGGCGCGACTATTCGCGGTACCAAAGATCAGCCCCGCCGCATGAGTGCGCTTGGCTTTAATGTGTGGCTCATCCGTTGGATAACCTTTACTGCTTGCGGCTTTTTTAGCGCTATCGGCGGCATGATGTATGTCTACTACCACCAATTTATTAGTCCTCACAGTCTTTCACTGGCAAATTCTGCTGAAATGCTTTTAATGGTGATTGCCGGTGGCGCGGGTACCTTACTGGGGCCAGTGATTGGCGCTGCCTTAGTCATGCTGCTCAAGAATGTTGCTAGCCAGTATGTTGATCACTGGGTAACATTATTAGGTTTAGTGTTTATTTTTATTGTGATGTTCATTCCCGGTGGAATTGTTGCTGGGTTTGAGCGAATAAAAATCTTGTTGCTGGGTTCTAAATCATGATAAATCCAATTCTTAAAGTATCTGACTTAAGCAAATCTTTTGGAGGTCTGCAGGTTACCAAAAAAGTGAATCTTTCAGTCAATCCTGGCGAACGTCATTTATTAATTGGGCCCAATGGTGCTGGCAAAACAACGCTCTTTAATTTGATCTCCGGAGATCTGGCTTCAGATTCTGGCAGCATTATTTTCGATGGTAAAACTGTTAGCAAGCTTCCCACTGCTAAGCGTGCACAGCTTGATTTGGCAAGAACTTATCAAATCCTAACTCTTTTTAGAAAAGATAATTTAATTTCGAACGTAAAGTTAGCGCTCTTAGGAAAAATGTCGCTACGTTGGAAATGTTGGGGGTCTTTTTTATATGAGTCTGTGCTCGATCAAAACGCCTTAGTTGTGCTGGAAAAAGTGGGGCTAGCTTCCAAGGCCTATTTACCCTTAGAGCAGACTTCTTATGGTGAGAAGCGCCGCTTAGAGATTGCGATGGCCTTAGCGCAAAATCCCAAAATTTTATTATTAGATGAACCTTTAGCAGGCTTATCTACTGAAGAGCGTGAAACCATTACTGTCTTACTACAGCAAATTGATCGCAGTATCACTATCCTTATGATTGAGCACGATATGGAAGCAGCCTTAGCGTTTGCAGATCGTATTACCTTACTCCATTATGGCGAGGTCATTACTAGTGGTACCCGTCAAGAAGTTGTGAACGATCCTCGTACCAAGGAGATTTATCTTGGCCACTAATACGATGTTGAGAGTTGATAGCTTAAATGCATTTTATGGTGATAGCCATATTCTTTACGACGTTTCCTTTCAACTAAAAAAAGATACCGTACTCGCCCTACTAGGAAGAAACGGGGCAGGTAAAACAACTTGTATTAGTGCGATCATTGGATTTTTACCTGAGCGAAGCGGGCTCATAGAACTTGATGGCATAGCACTGCAAAACCTTTCCTCTGAAAAAATTTGCCACGCCGGAATTGGCATTGTTCCGCAAGGCCGAAGAATTTTTGCAAGCCTTACGGTTAAAGAGAATTTAGATGTGGCATATCAAGCGCCACGCTCCGGCAGTTCAAGACAATGGTCTTTGCAAGATGTGTTTCAGTTTTTTCCAAGACTGCAAGAGCGCCAACATCAGGTGGCGGGAAGTTTATCAGGCGGTGAACAGCAAATGCTCGCAATTGGTAGAGCCTTGATGACCAATCCCAAGGTCTTACTGTTAGATGAGCCATCAGAAGGGCTTGCTCCACAAATCGTCAAAGAGGTGGGTAATATTATTGCTCTACTCAAGCCATTTATTTCTATTGTGCTAGTTGAACAAAATCTGAACCTTGCATTAAGTGTTGCTGATGATGTCGTGCTGTTAAATGGAGGCAAGGTGGTATTTGCTGGGAGCAAGACGCTGTTTTGCGAAAAACAGCAGGAACTACAAAGTCATCTAGGCGTTGAATAAGGAAGGCCTCAATGAAGGATCTATTAAAAGTAGCCAAGATTGGTCGATATGACATTCAGTATCTAGATGTTGGCCAAGGTACGCCGGTAGTGTTGATCCATGGATTGGCTGGTGACTACAGTGCCTGGACTAATCAAATACAGTTACTTAAAGCGCATTATCGAGTGATTGCCTTTGATAACCGTGGGGCAGGTAAGAGCTCCCAAGTCGATGAGCCCATCAGCACTCAGGACCTTGCAAAAGATACGTTGGGATTGATGGATGTGTTGCAGATTCAGTCTGCCCATATTGTTGGAAGATCGATGGGCGGAGCTGTTGCCCAGTACATGGCATTAATGTCCCCTGAACGTGTCAAGTCCTTGGTGTTGTGTGCATCGTTTGCGGTCCTTGATCCACTTGGCCGTCGCGTTTTACTCAATATGCGTGAAGCGCTTGAGTGGCGCATGAATTGGGCTGATCATGCGCGTCATTCAATACAAAACTTTGTTTCTGCACAATTCTTTAATACTGAGCAAGAGCAAGTCAAAAAAATTGAAGCGCTGATTGGCGGAGAAACCAGATTACCAGCCTGCTACATTCGCCAGAACGAGGCATGCCAAAACCACGATACAAGCGGCCAGCTAAGTGCAATCAATCAGCCCACGCTCGTGATGGCTGGAAAAAATGACCCGATCTGCTCTTTAATGGCAACAGAAATTCTTAGCACAGGCATTCCAAACTCACAAACTATCCTATTTGATAATGCAAGCCATTTTTTCTTGATGGAGCAGTCGGATAAATTTAATCAAAGCCTTCAGGATTGGCTCAATTCCCACTAGTCATGAATGATTTAATGCGTGGGTAAAGAAAATGCTCCTGAAGTTTCATTCAAGAGCTTTAGTTACTTGAGCTGATTACAATTGATCTTGTTAATCTAGTCACACAAAAGCTCACACACCGATATTTAGGTGACATAACCTCTTGAAATCCTAATGGTTTTCTTTGGATGTCTGCTCTCATAATCTATTGCCCCAATTAAATCCTTTAGCCTCTGGTGATTACAAGGACTAGCCCATTGCTAAGCGCACACACTGCTGCAATGCCCGGTGCCTTAGCATCCTTCTAGGCATCTTTTGCCAAATCTCCTTTTCACTGCGCACTTCCATTAAGTACTCCCGGACAGTAATGGGCATGATACGGTCACGTCTATAAATTGAGCATTCAATCCACTCGGGGACACCGTCTACTAAGGTATCTGCTTGATTAAAGACTAGGCCATTAAATTGAGGGTGTTGATTCAGTAACTTAGAGCATCCTTCAATCGTAATAAAGACTTGCCAATGCCCATCGTCATATTGGGTAAAACCGATTTCTTCACATAAGGGATCTAAATGCAGACTTTGCATCATTCGCAATAAAGTCAAAATTGTCTTAGCCGGCACTTCAATTTGCAGATCGACCCAAGCCTGAAGTTCTGCTTCATCAATCTCTAACCCAGTAGCTGCTCTAACGAGCTCTTTATCAATCAGACTATGAAAGAGTTCAATCGATTGACTGATGGTTGACCCTGCCGCTTGATCACTGGTTTTCGTATTAAAGTTCACAACTTTGGCAGGACTATTGGGATTGAGAGATTGCCTAGCGTCTTCAATCAGATCTTCTTGAATATTCAACAGCGTGGCGGTGGTATCAGCTGAGGATGTGAAGACATTAGTATTTTCTTTGCCTGCAGCAGCTGTGACTTGTTGCCTCTCTAAAATACTTTTCAGAGTATGGGTACGTTTACCAGTGGTGCGTTTCATCATGCATCTCCTTGATTGTTTTTGAGTTCTTTAATCACCAAGCGCCTGCTGTTTTGCACCGGGATCTTGTAGTTGCTAGCGATTTCTGGATGCTCAAGCTCAAATCGTTTGCTATCTAACCTAAAGCTGGGCTTGGGTGCTTTCCAGGTCGCCAAGGTTTTGCCTTGATAAGTGAGTAGTTCTGCCTCACCCATTTGGCTCATGATGCTTTGCTTAATAGAAGAGATCTCTTCTTCCCGAACATCGATCTCGCTATTTAAGGTGTGCAATCTTTTAGTGAGCTCTAGAGTTTCCTGCCCCGCCTCTATAGACTTTGCTGGATCTCCCTTGCTAAAGAGCGTTTGGCAGTCTGCCTCGTTTTGAGCTGGTGGTGGGATATCTTTTAAAACATGCTCATCCCAAAAGGTAGTTGCTTTGGCAATCACTAGTTCTTCGAGCGCTTGATCTCTAGCAATCTCATAGATCCTAAAGTCACTATTGCCAAAGAGTACGGCTAGGTCTGTTTTATCTATCCCAGTAATAGCCATATACCAAATACATTGACACAGATAACTCATGGGCACTTGATCAGAACCTGCTTCACCCCAGTCACCAGAACTAAAGGGGTTAGCTGTTTTGCACTCTAAGATTCTGCTTGGCGGTAGACCATCTTCATCTCCCAAAACAAATCGATCAATGTGGGCCGACATATAAGAGTGCCCTGGATGGATATAGATTGATTCATCATGGAGTAACTCAAAACCAGTAGCGCGAGCGTATTCAGAAGCGACAAACGCTTCTGCAAAAGACCCAAAACGTAGGGGCAGGGAGTCTAGCTTCTTGATCTCTTTGCCAGTTTTTTCCATCCAGACTTCCAATGGGGTCTTAAAGCGAGATAAGCCTAAGATAGCCCCGATATCAGAACCACCTATGTATTTGCTGCGATCTACGCTAAAATCTTGATTAATAAGCATTTTTTATCCTTTAGAAACAATATTAAGTTCTTTTATTAGAACAATATATCCTATTATAGTAAGAATTTATTGTGATTACAAGTGGGCAAATTAAAGCAGCCAGAGCGCTTATTGGAATGACTGCAACAAGATTGGCTGAGTTATCCGGTGTTGCTTACACGACCGTAGTCCGTATGGAGTCTTCCGATGGCATTCCATCTGGCCAAGTAAAAACTTTGGATGCAGTTCAAAAGGTTTTGGAAGAGGCCGGCATTGAATTTATCGGCTCTCCCGATGAGGGTGCTGGCGTTCGTTGGCAGCTGAAAAAATAACCCTACAAATTTCCCTTCTAAAGCTACCAAACTTTTTTATTTCTTTTATAATACTGTTTAGATGTACAGTATTTTGTATCACTATGAGTTAAATACTTGGCTGCATGGGCCAAGACCTACGAAAACGATTCCCCAATCCATGTACGGGGAAGGAGCTTTAAAAATGCCAACTACTCAAAGCGCTAGTAGCGCTATCCGTAAACCCTCTGCTAGTAAATTTCAGGGGCAAACAGGTCCCAAGTCAGATGCTGGAAAAAATCGATCCCGCTTTAACGCCCTGAGACATAGCCGCCATGCCAAAAGCAAGGTCTTGCCCTATGAGGATGAGAAGGCCTATAAAAATTTGATTAAGGCTGTCTTTAGGGATCTCAATCCTGAGGGCGCAATCGAAGAAGATTTAGCCATGCAGTTTGTCGATAGCTTCTGGCGCCGCAGCCGCATGGAAGATAAGATTCGCACAAAAAATGATGAAATATTTGGGCAGCTAGATGCGCCAATGATGGCTGGCATGCTCAATGTCCCTGAGCAATATATCGACTTTGCGCCAGATTACTTATTGAATATGAGTTTTCGCGTTGGCCCTAAACAAACTGAACAAGCCCACTATGCATGGTGCCAGTATGAATCGATGGTCAGAGATTACGAGTCTGGGCAACTCACAAATGTTCAAGAAATCGGCGCGCACTTTAGTGCCCTTTTTGAGTATGTGCAGATCTGGTTTAAAGAGCATCCGCAATTGGAATGTCTATACACGCCGCAACAGAAGGCGCTGCACCCTTACTGGGTAAAAGAGTCTGAGCAATTGCTGCAGATTGTGGATGTCGTGGGGGCTGGACTGTACTACCGAGCCCATTTTTCTAGCTGGAAAGAGCAGATTCGCAATTGGATGCAAATTTGGTATTTGTCGCAAAAATCAGCGTTAAGGGAAATTGATCAATACGATTTAGTGCTCATTAAGGAGGTGCACCTCTCGCAATGCATTATCGAAAAACTCATGAAGCTGCAAAAGTTCAAAACAGACGGTTTGGCGTATCTGGGTCGCCAACTCTTGTGGCAAGAGCAAATCATTGCCGCTAGTAAAGGCGAAGCACTGGGTATGGCGAAATTACAAAACGAAATGCCAAAAAATGCATAAAAAACAGGGAGTTATCATTTTTTAAACTATCAATTTAGCGGCTATAAGACCCCAATTTTTAGCAAATGATGCTTTCTGATAGTGCAAACTGCCCCGTCTTTCACTAAAAGTTATTTAAGGTCAACCCTTGAAATTGCTGGAAATGCACCTATATAATCAGCACTCCCTACATGCGAGTGCTAAAACGGGTTGCCAAACAGCGATTCTATCTAGCTTCCGTGTGAAGAGATTTTAAGTTATTGATT
>Ga0209191_1001463_pt1 | contig 15603 bp, 26 predicted proteins | sample S_130626_EF_Meta_FD_187320 | JGI IMG/M metagenome (GOLD analysis project Ga0209191, IMG submission 187320) | Freshwater microbial communities from Lake Simoncouche, Canada to study carbon cycling - S_130626_EF_MetaG (SPAdes) (version 2) | ecosystem: Environmental > Aquatic > Freshwater > Lake ...
TTTGCATCAACTCTTGCGGCTCGTCTCATTTTGAATCCTGTTCATGCGTTGTCTCAAATCCAAAGTAGCGTACACGCCTCTGATTCGTTCCAAGTCCCCTAACACACCCTGCCACCAACTTAACGCTTTCTTTGAGCCATTCGTCAACTTCTTTGCTTGATAGCGTCTCAGCCACTCTTGTGCTTCGCAGTCCTTGAAGTGTTCCAATTCTTCGGTTGTCATTTTCTTTGGTGTTCCAGAAGTAGTCGTTCATAATAAAATTAAGAAATCGCTTGGGTCATATCGGTAAACATTAACTAATCGTTTACTTGTTTGTTTCCATGTATTTTTATGTGAAATGCCAAATCTTTGTGCAATACAAATCCAACCCATTGCCTTCCAAAAAATGTTTGATTCAAGATCATCTGCACATCCTGCGCTAAAAGCCATAGTTCCTTGTGTTTTTCCATAGTCAACAACAGAATCTAAAAGCAATCTGCCACGCAACAATTTTCTAGCATCAGTTTGTAAACAAATCTGAGCAATTTTTCCTTTTTTGCTAATAGCGTTTGGTATGCCAAAACTTGCTAAACAAAAACCAACTAAATCACCATTGCACTCAATTACAAACAACTTGTCGTTACAAACATTGCTCCATCTATCGCCAGTTTTAATTCCTGTAATAGCAGCCTCATATGCCATTTTTGGTATAAAACCTAAACTTACACTTTCTTTTTTTGACAAAGAAATGATGTAAGGTAAATCTTCAATTTTGGCAAATCTTACAATTCCCAAATCGCTTAACATTAAAAAACCTCTTTGTCGTCATACCATTGAGAAACAGTTTTAACTTTTAGTTCTGGCAATTGTGCCGCTCTTGGCTTTGCATCGCTTTCCCATTGATGGAATGAGCATTTAGGCTTATCAATCTTTACTGTCCACCAGTTATTACATCCACCAACAGAACATAAATTTGTGTCAAAACTAGACTCAACCTGCTGATTCTTGAAATTAGTTAGTGCCATGATATTTTCCTTCAACGATTTTTGCAAAATTGCTTGGCTTCAAAATCCACTCTAAATCCGCAGTAAATGCTCTTCCATCTTTGCTATTGACTTTACCTGTCAAAAACTTAGATGCTCCAATGTGCTGGAAGAAGTCTGCAAACCAAGTAAGAATGTCGCCAGCAGTAATGTCTTTTTCTTTTGACAACTCGATTGCCACTTCACGCCAACGCTGTCTGAGATAGCCCTGTCTGGCGGTATTCCAAACTTCAACCTTTCGCAGGGTAGGTAGATACTTGTGATACATATCAATGACTGACTGATGTTCACATTTTGGAATTTTTGAGTCTTCAAGTTCACCGCTAGGTGGACATATAGATATATTTGGTTCTTGGTTAATGGTTAATGGTTTATGGTTATTGGTTGGTTGAACATCTGTTGAACGCTCGTTTAACGCTAGTTCAACGCTCGTTGTATTCTTGTTCATCGCTCGTTTAAGTGCTGATGCTTTTCCAGCCTTAGAAGCAGTAGTTAATTGCTGTTTGTAGTTTTCAATTTCTTTGTTGCATCTAGTGTGATGCCAACATTTGTTTTGCTCATCAAGAACAAAGAACATCTCTAAAAGACCCTCAAGAACAATTTGATTGTCCCTAGTTCCTGTCTTCATACCAAGTTCAAATAAATTGTTTGGTAATGGATTTTCAGAGTCGTAGTAAATCCAAATTAACTTGAGATAAATACCAATTTCTTCATTGGTCAAGAACGATGTATCCTTGATGAAATCACCAATATGATGTTGATAGTAGTGCATACAAATACCGCTTTTTAAAACACCCTTTGAAAGAAACTGCGGCAGGAGAAGGGTTAACTCTTTTCAGTACGCTCATGACTTCGTACCTAGCCGTGTTTCAAAACATTGTATCAGATACTTTGGTTACTTGTAATACCGCCAGTAAAGTATGGATTGCCCTTATACATTTGAGTAGCCTGTTGCTTCATAACTCTGTACTCAGCAGCAGTAAAGATACCCTTTGCATTACGCCAATCGAATGGATTGTTCTTGTCCCAAGGCTTTTCTTCTTTAGCTTCTTTAGGTGCTTCAATCATGTAGTCTGCTAAGGTGTATTTGGCCAACCATTTATTCCCAACTTTTACTTGCTCTGTGGTCAATTTACCTTGGTAGCGTAGCTTCTTTGCCGTTGACAGAACTGTGTCCTTATTCATCCCTGTTTTCTCTGCTATCTCCCTCGATGTGAGTGAGCCGTTTTGTAGTGCTTGTATTACTTGTAGTTGAGTCATTGAACCAGTCTGGCCTTAATTCTTTTAGTTGATAGATGCGTAATGGAGGGATTGTCTTCCAATGGTTGACGGCAGCCCTCTTGATTCCGAGTATTCTAGCAAGCTCACTCTGTGAGCCAGCAAGTGTGGTAGCAGTTTGTTTATCCATCTAAACAGTATAGCAAAGAAATTATTTGTTGTTTTTAGGGTAAACACCTAGATAAATATCTTGTTTAGTCTGTTTACTTTGCTATACTTCAGTCAGCCCAAACAAAACGTGAGGGTCTTTTTAAGGAGAAGCAAATGAAAAGCAAGATTATACAAACAGTAGTTGAGTGTACGTTAGCCATCATTGTTTTCGGAGGATGGGGCGTAATGCTCGCATGGAGAGGATGATTAAGCTAGTCACAAGAGAAGACGCAATCCAAGACCTATCAGGAAATTACTGCTGCTACTGCACTGAACCACAAGGTAGCAGTTTTAATTGCTGTGGAGAAAACCACTTTGTACCTTTCGCAGATTTGTACGAAGAAGATAAAGAAGCAATGATTGAAGAATACTTAAAGGAGAATTGAAATGTCAGTTTACAAGAAGTTAATGGCAGCACGAATCAGTCTGCAAGAAGCACCACTAAAGAAGTCAGGCCACAATAAGTTTGCTGGCTACTCATACTTTGAGTTAGGCGACTTCATCCCCACGATTAACAAAATCTTTAATGAGGTTGGCCTTTGCGGTGTAGTGTCATACGATACCGAGATTGCAAGCCTGACCATCACAGACACAGATGATGGTACTAACATCGTTATTACTTCACCAATGGCAGAAGCTAACCTAAAGGGCTGTCATCCTATCCAGAACCTTGGTGCAGTCGAGACATACACTAGACGTTATCTATGGGTCACAGCAATGGAGATTGTTGAACACGATGCTCTGGACTCATCTGCACCACTTAAAGAGCAAGTAATCATCACACCTACACAGGGTATAAAAGATACTATTCCTGTAGAGGAATTACGATACCTAGAGGAATTAGCAATTGATTTGATTGCTACTTGCGAACAGGGAAACCCAAAGGATGCTTGGGTAAAGCTGGAGTCCGAGAAATTAGACTCTGAACAAAAGGTAGCACTATGGACACTAATGCCAAGCAAGGTGCGTAGCGCAATTAAAAAAGCAAAGGAAGAATGATGGAATACGACAACAATAACCGAGGCTCGCTCTTTAAGAACGACAGAAAAGACGATGCTAAGTTCCCTGACTACAAAGGTAGTATCAACGTAGAGGGTATCGACTACTGGCTATCCGCTTGGATTAAGGTTAGCAAAGATGGACAGAAGTTTATGTCTCTGTCTATCAAGAATAAGTCTGCTGATACTTCTCCAAACAAGAAGCCTAAAAAAGCAGAGTTTGACGACTCTGAAATACCATTTTAAGTTAATAGGGGGAAAGCGGATGCCGCCCGAAATGTTGAATTGCGAACAAGTAGCGCAGTATCTGTGGTGCAGCGAGTACCCCGCCTAAAGGATAAACATGGACTACAAAGAAGCATTTAAAAGAATATTTGTTATGCCTGACTTCCCAAGAGTTAGGACTACAGACCCGCTAACTTCTTTTGAAGCAGCAGAGTTAATTAAAGAAGTGGCGAAAGACCACTACAACACCATCCTAGAGTGCCTTAGAACGCATGGTGCGCTCGGTAAAGATGGTATTGCTAGTATGACTAACCTAGATGGAAATCAAGTCGCTAGGAGGCTTAGTGAGATGAAAGCGTTAGGTCTAATCCAGCTAACTGGTAACACAGTTAAATCAAACTCAGGAAGAAACGAAAGGGAATGGGAATGTCATACGCAGCAATCGAAATAAAAATTATCCAATGGGCAGAGGCTCGTAAGATTATCCAGTACAGCAATCCTGAGTCTCAACTACTCAAAGCAGTATCAGAGATAGGTGAGTTAGCTGATGCAACAATAAAGCATGACAGAGATGCAATTATTGACTCTGTAGGGGATGTAATGGTCTGCTTGGTTAACTACTGTGCCATACAAGATTTAGACCTTGTAGAGTGCATGGAGATAGCCTATGACCAGATCAAGAACCGAAAAGGAACTTTACTTCCTAATGGTGTTTTCAAAAAAGAATAGTCTTGTTTCTGACATAAATTTACTCTAGCATTTGATTGCAACAATCGGTTGCGTATGGAGAAAATTATGTACACATTGGAAATTAACATCGGCTGGATTGGTGAAGAAAAGATTACTGTTCATTCACATGACTTTGAAAAAATACAGATCATTCAGGAATTTATTGAATTCCAAGAAGAAAATGGCTGGGATGTTGACTATGAAGCTATTGACGAAGTTGAAGTCGAACTTGAAGAAGATACAGAAGAAGAAGAAATCGCAGAGTAAATGAATGGGGCTTACTTGGCTAACAGGTAAAGCCCCACATTACTGAACGCATACCCGCCATATACCACCGCCATAGATGGATTACCTCTGTAGAGTTGTTCAGCAGCGATATAGGCATAAATTGCCCCTGTAAGGATAATTAACCAAGAACTCATATGATTTAAGTGTTAATTGCCCTTGTGAGGACTAAAATTCGCTCACATCAATCACTTCACCACGAAACTGGATATGTCCTTCACTAAATGAATGGACTAGCTCAGGCCAGAGCAATTCACCATTGAAAAACGTCAGCACAGCAAATCCTGATCTGTGATTAGATGGATTTAATTCAGCGTAAGTAAACTGCGCTCCATCTGGCTCGGCTAATGTTCCTGTATCAACACCAAATCGTATTCCGTTATAGTCATTGTATGGCGTGACTTTTAAAGAGTGCAGATGTCCTGTCACCATCGAAACTCCGCTTGAAAGAGCATTGTTATGCGTAGCATGAACACCACCCTTATATCGGTGCTTCACAATCACTTTAGATGTAGGCCAGCAACCCCAGCAGAACTCCCAATCAGGGATATGGTCTGTAATCTTAAATCCAAGTACATCTTTATATTGTGGTGCGTGTTGTGCAAGTCTATTTGCAAACCTTGCATCGTGATTGCCCCAAGTATGGATTAACCTAACATTGTGACGCTCTGCTTTGGCTCGTTCTTCAATCTCACCTAATGAAGCCTGAGTAGCCTTTAATTCCTGTAAAACAGTTGTAGCTGGTTGGTCAGTTGGGTCATGTCGGCTTATAGACGCTCCATCAAAAGAGTCACCATTAGCTATCACCGCTACTGGTTTAAGAGCCTCAATAGCCCATAGAAGCCCTTTAAATGCCGTAGATCGCTCCGATGGAATGAAGTGAGCATCTGAGAACACAATCACAGTCCCATCTAGTATGCCAAGGTCTATCTGCTTTAGTGGTGAGTAAGATGCTTGCCTAGTATCGTGCATATACCCTCTAGGGTCAGCACTAAACAGCTTGATGTTGTATTCAAGTTCTATGTTGCGTCTTCTGTTATACGCATTACGAGTAGCAATACCTAATGCTCTCGCTACTTTTGTAGCAGACTGATGTTGTTCCCATAAAGCAATGAACTCATCATCTGTGCAAGTTTGATTATGCGAGGTCATTGGAATCCTTTAAGAGTCGTTCAAGTAAGTTAATCACTCTATGCTCTTGTTTATCTATATCGTCTTGCGAGGATTTAGGGTCTTGAGCAGCGGTTAAAAGATCATGTAGCAACACATGGAGAAGTTCATGCAATGCTGTACAACTCAAAGTCTTTTCATTGATTTGTTCAGAACCGAAATCACCTAATCGATAAATAGCAAGCCTTGCACCCTCGTTAAACTCTACAGAGGCCATTGCTTGTTTAGCAGGTTTTAACCCTTTTTCAATTCTCCAATCCCCAAGGTTTAAGACTTCTTGCCACTTTTTTACACATTGTGCAAAGTATTTTGCGTCTTCTGTTGTGGGGATATTTGGCATAGGCGAGACATTAGACTGTGTTTATGTCAGCTTTATTAAACAAATGGTCTAGTGCCTGATTTATCAATAATAAGTGCTTGCTTTCTTGGTTTTGCATCAACAGTATTAGGAATACTAAGATGAGTCCACCTGTCGAACTCTCTTATGACTTGGTCATATTTGAGGTCTGATGCAATGATTGCTCTGACTACTTGGTCTGGTGTTAATTGAGGAACTCGGAAATCCACAGCAGCCCCAATCCGATGCTGAGAACTATCACGACTACCCACTCCATCATTTGTTTGCTTACTGCGAAAACCAGATGAAACAATGATTGGCTTTCCTCCAAGGGCTTGTTTAACGTCTTCAAGGAATTCTGCGAGTCGTTTAAGGTTTTCAAGTTCTTTGTCATTTGGTGTGTTATCCCATCCATTGCGTTCTGCAATCTCTGAAAATGTCAGTTCTTCTAAAGAAAAATGTTCAGTTAACTTCACTTTTTCACCCTATCGGTTATTTTCTCAAGTGTTCTGCCACCAAAGTAGAACGACATGACCAACATTCCCCATTGACCTAATAGCTCAACATAAGCACCACGAGTCTCATATTCAAAGATTGAGGCAATGGCAAAGCCTGAATAGGCGATTAAAAGGAATATAAGGGTCATAGGGCGAATATTTTTGGACAACCAAGAGTCAGATGCCATATCTGCCTGAACACGCTGTGTGAGGTTGTTTTGCTCAGTCTTGTATAACTCGGTTTCGTTAGCCATTTTTGCTAACTCACCATCTTGAGCCATCTTAGCCAAGTCCATCTGCGCTTTAGCTTTGGCCTCTGGGTCTGGGATTAGCTTATCTATTAGTTTCCCACCGATATTGAGTATTGCGTCTAGTCCAATCATTTCTTATCCTCGGTTTGATTTAGTTTGATGCCTGACAAGAAGCCAATCATTCCACCAATCAAAGTGGAAAATGCAGGGCTAATCATCTTGAAAATCTCAGCGTTGTCCACTTCTTTAGCCCAAAGTCCGAGCATGAACGAAACAACCATAGCCAGTACCGAAACGCAAAGCGTAATGCTGACCATAAAGGTTACATAAAACGTCAATTTGTCTTTGGTGTTTTCCATCTTTTCCTCACACAAATATTGCAAAACGTCGGTGATTGTTAATATTCTCCAACGAAATTGTATTTTCTCTAGCTCGCTTGTTGTAAAGCTCAACTTCTAATTCTTGCGTTTTGATGGCTAGTTTCTTACATTCCACGGCTTCTTTGTATTGCTCTAGTTTCTTTTCCATCGCCTTATCAAAAGCAACCATCCTTGCGTCATAGTTTGGTTGAACCATTGGATACCATTTGTTGAGAGTTATCATTTCTTTTCCCTTTCAACAGCCTTTGCATAGTAGTAAAGAACTTTCTGTCTTAACTCTGCACTATCTGCTGTTCCAGCCCAAGCAGCTAAGTTATTCCAAATTCCTACCAGTTGTTCAGAAGAACAGTTATCACCATTTGTGGTAAGCCATTCTGACAATCTCTGATGTCTCTCCGATGGGTTTCCCAGCCAACTCAGAGCGTAGAAGTCGGAAACTGTGCAAGGTGCTTTTGCACTCACCCAAAAAACAAAACAAAGAAATAATAAAAGAAGCCATTTCACATGACCTACTTTTTAATCCATGTCTGCCAAACAGCACCCGCAGCCATCACCAAACCGCCAATCCACAGAATAGGTTTAGCGGCTGAAGCAACCCACCCAAGCACCTTAAAAGCACCCTGTAGGGCATCAAACGCCTCTACAAGCCCTTTAGTGTTCTTGTCTATGCTATCTACCTTAGTTTCGACTGCAACAAGTCTGTCGTAGATTTGCTTGTGGGTTACTTCATCCATGATTTACTCCGCTGGTACGTCTTTAGGTAACTGTGCTTCGGCTTGCTCTTTAATTTTAACAATCAAAGGCCACACACCACTAGATGATGGCAATTGACCTAATGTTTGCAAAACAAAGTTTATTTCATTAACGTCTAATTCGAGTTTCATGCTGAGGCCGCCTGTAGTGGTGTCAGATTCTCTGTTGTCCAGAAGTCTTTAGCCAACATGATTTTGAGGTGCTCTTTGTTACGAGCAACACAGTCAGCCCAGTCAGCATCAGTCATGCCTTCTGGTTGTCCTGCGTTAATCAGGTTTACTGAGTCCATTGCGGCACTGTAGTGGCGAGCAATTTGTTCGGGGGTTTGTGTTTCAATAGTCATGATTTTCCTTTTGGTGAGTTAAAGTGCGGCAATTACAAATGCCAAGAGTTCTTCGTAGCGCAATCCGAGTTGTGTAATTTTTACAGCATTTGGTGTATCTGCGGTGTAAGGATTTGCGGGTTCTCCCGCTTTTCCATCAACTTCATACCAAGTATCAGAGCAGAACAAAGCATATCGTGCAGGGTCTAATCCTTCAGCAACAAATGCGGCTTGTACTTCTTGAGCAACAGCACCAATGTGAATACGGGCCGCATCACCTTTTTGAGCCACAGCATCTTTAAAACGATACTTCTTAATAAGCGATTTTATTGCAACAGCAATGCGCTTCTCGGCATCATCAAGATTAGCAATATCTTGTTTAAGGTTTGCATCAGAAGTGTTAATTGAAGCAGTTGTAGCATAAACAGTTGTCCATCTGAAAGATGCCAATCCAAGACTCAACGTATTGTCAGGACTAGGGTAAAACTGCGTATCATCCCATCCATAAAATCTGCTATTTGTTTGAATCCTTGGGAATAATTTACCTGTAGCATTCCCATCGTGAGTAACACGATAGTTACCATCCCCATCAGACAGCACGATGTAGTTGCTTGATGTGCGAATGTCTAGGCCACCTTGGTTGCCTGTGTACCGACCAAGAATTGTGTTCTTTGCGCCTGAAGTCAAGGCACTTCCCGAAGTATCCCCAATGCAAGTGTTATAACCACCAGTGCCGCCCGTAGTATTGTGCCCTGACCCATAACCAACAAAAGTATTGCTTACACCAGATGTTGTGTTATACCCAGCATACATACCGACAAAAGTGCTGTAATTAGCATTAGCCAAGTACCCCGCCTGAAAACCTACAGCGGTACTTTCAGATGCCGTGGAGTTAAAAGATAAAGCCCCACCGCCAACAGCAGTGTTGTACTGACCTGTCGTATTAGTTCCCATTGTGGATTGGCCCGAACCATCTGGGCTACCAATTGCAGTGTTGTACTGCCCTGTCGTATTGCTATATAAAGCAGTTTTACCCACCGCAACTAAACTAACTGCAGTTGTATTACTATAAGCCGCCTGATAACCTACAGCGGTATTGTTAGATGATGTGGTGTTGGAGAAAAGTGCATTGTCGCCAACGGCTACATTATTTGAGCCAGTTGTATTGGATTGAGCAGAGCTATTACCAAGCGCTGTATTGGAAGCTCCAGTAGTTGTTCCGTACAGTGCTAAACGACCAATGCCCGTATTAGAACCACCAGAAGTAATACTAGCCATAGCACTAGTACCAAATGCGCTATTGGTAGACACAGCACCTGCACCACGGCCTACTGTAAGACCTTGAACAACAGCACCACCAGTTAAGGTAGATACTCCTGTTACTCCAAGAGTGCTAGATGCGCTTAGAGTAGTGAAAGCACCAGTAGATGCTGTCGTAGAACCTACAGGGCCGTTAAACGAGTCACCAACAGCACCTGTCTGAAAGTCCTTTAGTTGGCTCATCAACTCACGAATAGCATCGTTGATACCGCTAGGAGCGCATCCTTCAGCAATGTTAATAGAATCAATGTCTGTGTTACTAGCAGCAGTTGCGCTAAATTCCGAGATTTTTGTACGAGGCATATTATTCCTTACTGAAGAAGTGAACGTAGAGCCGCAGTAAATGGCTCAACAGTTGGTGTTAATTGTGAGCCAATAAGCCCGCTTGTTGTCGCTTGTGTTTGTTGTTGTTGCTTCATTCTTTCCATCACATCACGCAAACGTCTTAACTCATCAGCATTTGGAGATTTGCTCATCAAGATTTTACCAATCTCATTGCGAACAGGCTCTGGAACAACAGTTCTTTTCATGTTGTTAGACAACATATTTATTAAAGAACCAATATCCATTGTCTTGGCAGCAGCGGCCATGTTGACAGTATCTTTTAACGTCTCTGCACCAACATCTTCCATTCGTGCCTCACGACCTGCTGTCTGAGAACCACGACCAACAGATTGAATTTCTTTCTTGCGAGCCTCTGCTGCTATGTCAGAAGCAAAAACACGGAAAGCACGTTCACTTGGGAAAATCTCTTTCAAGCGTTCTTGAGTAGCTGGCTCTTTCCACATATTGAGCAAACGAGTCTGACCTGATTGTGTACCCGCTAAATCCCTCAAGCCCTCATAAGCACCAACTCGAAATGACTCCAACTCTGAGTCACTCATGTCTTTAACAAGAGTACGAATAGTAGCTGCTGGCTTATTGATAACAGTTCTACCAAGTTCAGCAGAAGAAATCAATGCGCTTGGCCCTGCGTATGCATTTCGTGCGCTTTGATATAAAGACTTGCCAGTTTCCTCATTAACTGTCATTTCATCAAGACGCTTTAGCAAATCTTTCTTTAACTGAATAACTGATCTGCCAAACTCATTAATCTCGCCTCGATCATTTACCGCAGACTTGCTACTAATAATGTCATCAAGACCACGCTTAACTTTGTCTAAATCAGGCATAGAAGCGTCTGTAGTCTTGTTCACATCTTTAAGTGTAAAAGGCTCACGCAATCCAGTAGAAATCTTTTCAGCACGAGCAAATGCACCTAACTTTTTAGACGCATCAAGAATTTGCTTTAAGTCATCATCTAAAGTAATGGTGACAGTTTTCAGTTGGTCATACAAAGGTGTTGCTTCAACATCACGCTTTGTAATCAATGACTCAACAGTATCTGCTAATCGTGAGCCAGTTGGAGATAGTTGTTGTTGTGCAGATTGTGCAATGCGACCACCACGTTGTGCTTGGCGATTACGAATCAACTCTTCAGTCCAGTTCTTTGTTCGACCAGTAAGAGTCGCCATTGTGTCAAGAAGATCACGAGTGTTATACCCAGATGATTCAGCCAAAATAGCATCATCACCTAGCTTTGCCATACGAGCAGCAACTTGGTCAGTCGTAGCACCATCACGCAACATTGCTTGTGCGACACGATTACGAGCCAAATCAACAGATGATGTTCCTACATAACTACGCAAACTTTCTGGAATCATTCTTCCAACTTGTGCGCCAATAACTTGTTTAACAGGTCTTACCGCTTTCATTCCAAGTTCTGTCGCACCACCTAAAACAGCACTTGTTGCACCACTTGTAAGAGCCTCTTGTGGAACTTCCTCTAATGACTTAGCCTCACCTGCGCCACCAATAGCACCAAACAAACCACCAGTTCCAATTGATCTAAGAACAGGGCCAACATTAGGCGCAATGTTTCTACCAAGATTTATCATCCCCAGTGGCAATGAGGCAAGACCTTGTGCTACTGTTCCACCAATAGGCATTTCTTCTTTGTAACTTTCAACGCCAGAACGATAAATATCTCGTGCTTGTTGATAACCTTGTGATGGAGACTTACCTTGAACTAACGCAGAACCACCACCAACAAGACCAGCCAATTCATCAGCAAATCCCAATGTTGGGCCTTGTAAAGCAGTCATAGCAAGACGAGTGCCTTTTGATAGTTCCTTGCCAGTAGTTTCTTCTTTAGTTACTTGCAAAGAAGAAGGCAACTCCATTCCCTTAGACAGATACCAAGAACGAACTTGCTCTTTGCTAAAGCCTTCATCCAAGGCTTCTTGAACTTTTTGGTTTTCATCCATTTTGTTTTGCCTTATTGCAGAATATCGTCAAGAGACTTAGGCTTTAGCACACGCTCATAAGGATTTAAGATTGATGAATCTTCACCACCCAATCTTGTATTCAATTTTCTATAAGCATCTAAAGATGGCATCAATTGCTTTTGTCTTTCAGTTGCAACTCCAGTAGCAATTTTCTTTAAATTCTCTCGTTCTTCAGGTGTAAATGTTCCACCTTGTTTAATCTTTTGTGCCAACAATGTAATTTGTGTTGGGATTGAACGACTGCCAATAATTGCATTTATGTCGTTTGCTTGAACAGCACCAGATGAATCATAAATCTTTGCAAGGTTATACAACATTGCGCCATCACCGCTAGTATTGCCTTTTTTAGCTTGTCTATAAGCATCATTAAAAGCACCAAGACGATTAGAAACAACATCGTCACCAGAGTTCTTCAGATAGCCTTCCCACTTGTTCATTGTTTCCAATTGAGCTTTGGCTACTGCTGTTGGGTCTTTTAAATCTACAGCAACTTTAGGCGCTAAGTTTGCATCTTTACGATCAACATAAGCCTTAACCAATGCTCGCTCTGTAGCAGTCATTTCATTGACTGGCGTTGTAATTCCAAGCCATTGTCTTGCTTCCTTTAAGCTACCAGCAACATCTTCTTTTTTGGGTGCGCCAGTAGCTACAGTTTCAACCCTGTTTGTATATGGATTAACACGAACAAGAGTTGCACCTTCAGCCAATGTAGTTGTATCACCAGCCATAGCCTTATTAGCAGTAAGCAAGTCAGCGAGTGCTTTACGACCTTCTGGTGTAGCCATTAACTTAGGTGCAACAGACTCTAAACCAAGTCCCGCTGCTTGAGGTTGGCTTGGCCCAGCAATCTCTTGTCCCATTAAATTAGTAACAGGAGTTTCAGCAAATGTCTGTGGTCTATATGCTTGTGTGATTAAGTTCTCAACACCTTGCTGACGCATCAATGCTTGTTGTTCAGCTTCACGCTTCTTCTTCAACTCTTGTAACTGATACGCTTGCATCTGTTCTTGCAATGTATCTTGCATAGTACCTTTATAGGCTTGCTGACCAGCTTGTAAGCCTTGAGCAATAGATGCACCAGTATTACCACCTTGGAATAATCTTCCCGCCAAAGCATATAAGGCTTGTGCTTGTGCATCGTCACGATTACGCTGAATAGCCTCTGGTGACATACCCAAGAGACCCATTGTCTCTGTGCCACCAGTACCAAAAATGTCTAATAGTCCAGCCATGATTTATTCCTTATGGGGGGGTTGGGAACAATTTATTCCAACCACCACTAAGCCAACCAGTATTCTTTTCAATGCCACCAGCTACAGCCGCAAGTCCAAGAATGTTTTGGAAATTAGAAGTATCAGCAGAGCCACTTGTACTAGATGAACCAACTCTGCCCATTGGGTTTCCATAAACCAATGAGAGATAGTTCTGCAAGTTCTGCTGTGGCTGGTTTTGCAAGAAGTTGAACTTATCCATCTCAGCTTTTTGTTGTGCAGCCGTGTAACCCTCACGAGCCTGACCTGCTGCTAACAAGTTCTGAATGTCTTGGTAATCAGCAGAAGCCATTTGAGGAGCAGCCATCGTAGCCGCCTGTTGCATGGCTCGCTCTTGTGCGTAGTTCTGATAAGCCAGTTGTCCAGCAGTATCAGATAGACTCTTAGCAAACTGACCACTTGCACGATCTTGCAATGTGTTTGCCGCACCACCGCCATAGCGACCTGCTTTAGATGCAGCAGAGCCTACGTTACCCAATGTTTGCTCAAACTGAGACTGAGCCGCTTGTGCCGCAGGTTGAAATGCGCCTTGAAAGAATGGATTGCCTTGTAAATAACCACCAGAAATAGTGTTTTGCAGTTGTCCCTGTGCAGAAGCAAGCAAAGGATTACCCAACTTTGCTCGTTGCTCCAAAGCCTCCAAGCCAGTTTGAGTTGTAGTCGATGGGCTTACATAAGTCTGACCGCCATAATACTGTGGGCCGCCAGCCTCATACATCTTCTGGGCTTCAGTCAAGCCATATTGCAGATACGGCTGTATCGTTGGGTCAATTGAGGTTGTGGTAGTCGTAGCCATCTTTTACTCCTAGAGTTTCGGATTCCAAGATGGGTCATCCACGGAATCCATTATAGATTGAAAGTTAACCAATAACAACATATTTATATGTTTTACTGGCAGTTGAATTTGCTACATGATTTACTGTAGCCGTTCCTTGTCCTTGTCCACTAGCATATATTCTTGCAGAATCAGCATTAGCCGCAGCAGACGCAGGTACAAACATAATCACACTATCAGCACCAATTCTTCTGTCGCTCAATGTTGTAGTCGTAGCCCCACCAACAGCCAAAGTAATTGAACCTGTGTTATTTGTTTTACCATCCATAACACCACGAACAATCTCAGCTACTTGTCTCTGATCTCCACCGAAAGCAGGAAGACTTCTAAACATTATCTAACTCCCTGACCTTGCAATTCAACATCCAATCCAACGGCAGTTTTCCAGTTACCAGTAGGGATAACCCTAAACTGATGGTAATTACCATTAGACCTAAGTGAAATCCTGTTATCAGAGTCAGCAGTACCTGCCGTACCAAAGTTAGTTTGCTCACTTAAAAGAGTCCTAGAAGCCACGGCAACAGTCGCAGAACCCGCATCTACCAATGGTCTAGCCAAAGTGACTACCGATCTACCACCTGCGTTTAAATCGCCTGTAATGATGTTACCAGTAGCAGATGCCCCGTTATACGTCATTACACGAGTTCCATAAGTACCACCAAGGAAATACTTACCACCCATGTAAAGGATTGAATCTAGGCTCACAGTCAAAGCATCAATGCTACTGGATAGAGAATCTAATCCCTCTAAAGTCGTAGCAGATGTAGATGCGTCTGAAATGTAATCAGTTCCAGCATCGCCATAAGTCCACTTTTGAGTTCTAAAGTTATAAATTGCTAAAACTCTTTGTGCAAAAGTATTCTTAAAGTTCCAGATAATTAGTTTTCGTACAGGGTCAACGGCGCAAGACATAGTGTCAAATGCGCTCTCATCTGCATTACTAAAGAACCAACGATCTACCTTTTCAGAGCCAATAGCCGTGACGTTTTGTCCATCACAAGTGTAGAAACCATCATCACTCAAGAAGAAAGTTATACCCTGTAATTGAGCGATAGAGCCAGCAGCAATACATCCCTTACCACGAGAGATATTGTCAAACTGAAATACAAAAGGTGTACCGACATAACTCATGCGAGTAATGCCTTTTTCCATCAGGATAAGGCCAAACTCACCGCCACGAATTCCAACGATCTGGCTTCCATCAGGAATATCTTGGTAATCAGCTTGAGTTACTTGGCTTGTTCCCCAGCTAGTCTCATCATTGATTCCAGACCAACGAACACGAGCAGGATAAACAACAGATGACTCGGTAGTAAATGCAGTCACTACAAAATCACGCACCACAGTCAGATATTTACAAACAGGAGCAGTAGCCGCCAAGTCAGCAAATGCACTAGAAGTACCCAAAGTAAACGCTTGCATTGGATTGCTATTATTAGTTCCAATAATCACG
>Ga0209191_1001466_pt1 | contig 15577 bp, 13 predicted proteins | sample S_130626_EF_Meta_FD_187320 | JGI IMG/M metagenome (GOLD analysis project Ga0209191, IMG submission 187320) | Freshwater microbial communities from Lake Simoncouche, Canada to study carbon cycling - S_130626_EF_MetaG (SPAdes) (version 2) | ecosystem: Environmental > Aquatic > Freshwater > Lake ...
TGAATAGGGAAACGCGCACAGTCTATCTTAAGAAAGCCTCATGTAAGCCACCGTCGACCGTAATCACTTGGCCAGTGGTTTTGTTGAGTCGATTGGAGACTAGTAAGAAATACGCCTCGGCTTGGTCGGCTGGAGTAATCGGATTCTTAGTGAGAGTTCTTTCAGCATAGAACTGAGACAATTTAGTTGTCAGAGATTCCGAAGCTTCGTCATCGGTGTAAGGAATATTATATTTAGCCAACGATGCGATAACGCGATCGCGGGGGAACATCGCTGAACCTTGAACAACAGTTGCCGGAGCTACACCATTAACACGAATGAGAGGGGACAACTCCATGGCTAGTTCACGTACGAGGTGATTAGCGGCAGCTTTGGAAGTGTCGTAAGCAACGGAGCCTTTCTTGGCGACAACGGCATTGGCGCTGGTCGTAAGCACCATATTTCCGCGGAGTCCTTGTTCCTTCCAGGTCTTGAAAGCTTCATCAGCCACCAGATAACTACCTGTTACATTTAAAGCAAACGTGAGAGCCCACTTATCGTCTGGAATGTGTCCGGAAGTGTCGGGTGATACGAAAATGCCTGCAGTAACACAGATAGAATCAAAACCACCGTAGGCCAAAGCGACTTCATCAAGCATACGACGAATGGAGTTACGATCCATGATATCACCCGCTAAGCCGATGGCAGGTCCACAATTAGAAAGACCTGTACCGGCAACACCGATACCAATACCGTATTTATCGGTAATTTCTTTCGCCGTGGCTTGGGCAGCTTCGACATTTTTATCTACACAAACGATATGTGCACCTTCTTTAACTAGGCGGTGTGCTGTTTCTTTACCGATACCCGAACCAGCACCGACCACAATGATGACTTGGCGTGCTAATTCTTTCTCCGCAGGCATGCGCTTGAGTTTGGCTTCTTCTAATAACCAATACTCGATATCAAAAGCTTCTTGTTGGGGCAGGGCGACATACTGGTCGATTGCCTCTGCACCACGCATAACCTCAACAGCACAGTTATAAAACTCGGCCGTGACACGCGACTCAGACTTATCTTTACCCCAAGCAACCATACCTACACCTGGAATCAGTACCACGGTTGGGTTTGGATCACGCATTGCAGGTGAATTCGCACGTTTGCAGGCGTTATAATATTTCGCGTAATCTTTACGGTAATTATCTAAACCAGATTGGAGTTTAGATTTAAGTGCAGCGACGTCTTCTTTTTGCGGATTCCAATCAATATAGAGTGGTTTGATTTTCGTACGCAGGAAGTGATCGGGGCAGGATGTACCTAATTCTGCTAAGCGGGGTGCGTCGCTCGAGTTAACGAAACGTAAAATCTTTTCATCGTCTTGCACGGTTCCGATGAAACGTTTTTCTTGGGAGACCTGACCACGCAACCAAGGTAAGATTTTAGCTAAGACTTCATGACGTTTAGCGACGTCGAGGGTTTGATATTTAGCACCACCAAAAGCCTTGGCATCGCCACCTTTAGATTGGTGCTGCGACTCGATATAGGCAGCAGCTTGCTCAATCATCGAAAGCGTAAGTTCATAGCAGGCCTTGTCGTCATCTGCCCATGAAATGAATCCGTGCTGACCCATCATGATAGCTTTGGTCGAAGGCTCTTTGCGTGCAATTTCCTGCATCGCTAAACCTAATTCGAATCCAGGGCGCATCCATTTTACATACGCCATTTTTCCAGCGAAGATTTTTTGCGTCAGTGCTTCACAATTCTTCGACGCAGCAATGGAAATAATCGCATTAGGGTGCATGTGGTCGACATGTTTACCCGGTAAGAAACTGTGCAGGGGAGTATCGATTGATGAGGCGCGAGGATTTAAATTAAAAGTCGTGTGGTTATACATAGCGACCATGTCATCTTCCGCCTGGGACTTTAATCCCTTATCCGCACGTGCGGCATACACGGCTTGTAATTCGATGAGTTTGTCTTGGTAGAGTGAGGAGAAATTTTCGCGAGTAGACGTACGTAAATCGCCACCAGAACCTTTAACCCATAAAACAGGTACACCTTTACCTGATAACGGATCTTTTTCCGTGGTCTTCGAGGAAGTGTTACCACCACCCGTGTTGGTGATGCGCTGATCGGCGCCCAACTTGTTCGAACGATAAACTAATCGTCCGACTGGATCGAGCTTGGCGACTTCAGCGTCATTCCAAAGGTTAGATACATATTTTAATGAGGACATGATATTTTATTATTAAGATTTAGGAAGTTTTTTGAAAAGAGTGTAGGCCTTGGCCCAAGGTGCGGCGGACTTTGGCTTAAAGGTATTAAATTGATTGGATCGACGAACCACTTGGCGGAGCTCTTCGATATTTTTGAGTTCCTTAGTCGCCATCGCTTGGACGAGAATATTTCCCATGGCCGTGGCTTCGACTGGGCCTGTGACAATGACTCGACCGGTAGCATTCGCCGTGGCTTGATTTAAGACGTCGTTTCGACAGCCACCGCCGACAATATGAAGTTGTTTAATTTTTCTGCGGGTGAGTTTTTCAACACCATCGAACTCTTCACGATAAAGTAGAGCTAAGGAATCTAAAATACAGCGGCTGATTTCACCGATTGATTGAGGAACGGGCTGCTTGGTTTCGCGGCAGTAGTCTTGAACTTTTTTAACCATACTACCCATTTTTGAAAATCGCGTATCATCAGGTCTAATCAAGGAACGTAACTCGGGAGACTTTTGAGCCTGTTGAGTGATACTTGTGTAATCTAGATTCTTATCGGTCTTGATCCACTCACGGCGACATTCCTGCAAGATCCATAGTCCAACCAAACATTTGAGAAAGCGAGTAGTACGATTATGCCCAATTTCATTGGTGAAGTTAGCCTTACGGACAGCCTCATTGATTAATGGCTTATTGAGCTCAACGCCAAGTAACGACCAAGTTCCGGATGAAAGGTAGGCCCATTGATTTCCCTTAGGGGCAGGCACAGCAGCCACCGCTGAGGCGGTATCATGAGCGCACACGGCGACTACCTGAACATTCTTAAGTTTTGTTTTCTTTTCTAACGCCGGTGAAAGATTTGCGATGACTTTTCCTGGTTGAATGGTCTGAGGGAAAAGGTGTTTCGGAATGTTCAACTTTTCAATCAAGGGCCATGCCCAGTTATTTTTACTGGTATCCCATAACTGACTACCCGATATCAAAGTTTCTTCCGCACGGATTTTCCCGGTAAGTTTCCAGCTCACGGCATCACCCATGAGTAAGAACTTATCAGCATTCTTTAAAACTTTTGGACGAGTTTTCAGATCAGCATACAGCTGATAAAGCGTATTGATGGAAAGAGACCCAATACCTGTAGCGCTAAAAATCTTTTGCGGAGACAGCTTTTTCTGGATTTCAGCAAAGGTAACGTCGGTTCTTTCGTCGCGGTAGCAATAAGGCAGATCGATGACTTCTCCGGCGCGATTAATTAAAACATAATCCACACCCCAGGAGTCGCAGCCAATGGATTTAACTGGCCCAAGTTTAGCGGCTTTCTGTAAACCGATTTCGATTTCTTTGATCAGTCGGGGGAAATCCCAACGCAGAGTATTTTTACTTTTGATTGCACCATTCGCAAAACGGTGGACTTCGGTCATACTTAATTTGCCAGAACGGAGTGAACCGCGGATAACGCGTCCGGACTCAGCTCCTAAATCAATGGCAAGGTAGTGTGACATTATTGTCCGAGCATTTTTTGACGGTAATGTTCATCAGGTCGACCCGCGATGCGTTCGACTTGTCCGGCTGACATGAAATCAGGCCCACCGAGTGTAGCAGCACCGACAAATATTTGCGCAGACTTTTCAGCCATCAGCAATGTGCCCATGACAGCTTTAGGACTAGATCCAACAGCGATGATTCCGTGATTCTTCAGCAAAATGACTTTCGGTTCACGTCCGGTGCGACGAACATACAAGAGAGTTTCATCACGAATCGCCTTAGCTAAACTTAAACCTGGATCCACGTAGGGCACTAAAACGGATTCAGTTCCACAAAGTACAACCTCGTCAGGAAATAATCGCTGCGTCGCAAATTCTTTGGCTCGGGGTGAGCAGAGAATTTGATTAACAGCAATCGCGTGAACGTGACCTACACAGTTGACGCCAGGCAGAGTTAAGAGCCAGGCGTGGAAGAGCGCTTCAATCGATGGCTTTTTGGCATTCGAATCTACGCGTGAATCAAACAAGGCTTTATCAATCGCTGCGTCGCTTAAATCTTTTTCATTAAACAACGGTAAAAGTTTATCGAAGCGACAAACGGCGACATCCGTTGTTTGCAGTTTTTCTAGATTGGTACCCGAGGCTTTTACCGCGAAGGTTTCGTCGTTCAGTTTAAGAGATGAATTACCTTCGCCCAAAATTGCCATGCGCAACGCGGGCGAACCCATTTGGTGCGACAGCTCTAACAGTGGATTTAAGTCCTTTGCTTCGATACTCATCTTAGTACTTACCACAAAGGGATACCTTGATGCCTAACTCTTGGAAGGCTGCTGCTTTGGCCAATAATCCGCGTTTTGCGCCGGCAGGGGAGGGTGTATAGACCACTTGAATGTGGTTGGAAGGGTGGCGAGCCATCATCTCATCTCTGGAAATACCCGAGAGCACGGTGTGCATGATTGGCCACTGTGGAGTAGATTTTTGCCAGCGATCTTCGGTTTCAGCCTGAGGCAACGCAATGACTTCAGCGATGCCCAAGTCAGCGTGGAGTTCGTTGTCGCGAACGAAAATACGAGACCAAACAATCCAACCTGGTTTAGAAACACCTTTAACGGTGCCACCACCTAAACGGAAATACATGGCCGGCTGTCTTTCAGAAACCGTTCCTTTATAACCACCGATGAAATGTTGAACCGGAGCGGCACCAGAAATTAAGAAGACCCAGACGTATTCATCGATCATCTTGTTGCCTGATGGACCGACATACTGACGGCCCCAGCGTAAATCGTGCAGAGTGTTCTCTGGTTCGAATCCTAATTTCTTCCACAAGTGATAGGTAATTAAACCGTCGAGACCGGCACACTCATCGACTTCGTTAAAGTGAGGGAGAGCTTCGCCTTTGAATAATTCTCGTTTGTTAGCGCGGTCAAAGACAGGAGGGCGCTCGCGATTGTTTAAGAGGCCTTCCACGAGATCCGAAGCGGGGGCGAGATCCTTCAGACCTTGTTGATACTGAATACCGATAGTGGCACAACCGAAGTCATCAGCAATACGCACGGCGGCGATGTACATTTTCAACTGGGCAAGGGTTTGAGCTTTGGTCAGCTCAGTCTTTTCATTCTTACCCCAAGCAAATTTCATTCCTTTTTTAAGTAACCAATTAAGAGCCTTCTGCGCTTCGGCATCTTTCACGGTTAACATCTCTGCATAAAGCGAAGACTGACTGAGACGTTCTTTATAAACTCCGGTTGGGTGAATGATTTCGTCGGGGATAATCGCATTGTACATACCCATGCAACCTTCGTCGAAAACACCCATGATGGCTTTCTTAGAACGAAAATCTTGAGCGAAGCGACGACCGACCGAAGCATCAGAACCCGAAAGAGGGCTGCGCAACGTTTTTACATGAGGGGTGGTATGCTTAACTTCACCTTTTTTGAGCCAAGCTACTAAACCATTTTTAAATTTCTCATCGGTGAAATCTTCACTCCATAACGAGGAGAATTTGACACCCGCTTTGAGGAGTGAACCATTGAGATTCAACATACCGACGAGACCCGGCCAAACGCCTGACCAATTTGCCAGCGTTAAGATAGGGCCGGTATGAGTTAGCAAACCTGGGAGAATGTGGTGAGAATATTGCCAGACTGCTTCGGCGACAATGACAGGAGCATCTTGGGGAATCTTGCTGAAAACTTGGATACCGTATTTTTGAGAATCAATAAAGCTGTGCTTAACGTCGGAGCGATATCCGTGCGCACGCTTGACGGTGTAACCGAGAACGCGAAGCGCAGAGATTAATTTCGCCTCCATCGCTAATTGTTCTTTCTCACACTTCTGATTAGCGGAAGCGCGAAGATCGCCGTTAGCGACCAAGTAGATAATATTTTTTTTCACGAGTAGGGTGGGTGATAAAATTAAGCAGTAATGATGTGCTGGGCTGGCATTTTTACTTTTGCCTTAGAAACCATAGCTGCATCAGCATCAACGACTAAATATAAAGCGGCAATATCACGCGTCACGGCACTGGGACCTGAGCGGCCGAGCTTCGATTTGTGCATGCAAATGAGTGTTTGGTCGCTACGACGAATCACTTCACGTTGCTGGTGAGAAATATCGCGCTGAGAATTCCAAAGTCCGTTTTCATCAATGCCTTGGGCGCCGAGTAAGGCTAAATCAAAATTCCAGCGAGCAACTTCTTCCAAAGTACGATCACCGGCCACCATGGCTTGTTGGGCCAGATACAATCCGCCGGGAATATAAACTTCAACACCAGGCAATGTGCAGACCAACTGGGCAGTCGGAATGCTGGTGGTGATAATTTGTAAGTCAGGAATACGCGCAGCGACAATGGCTTCAGCGGCGCAATGCACAGTCGAACCGGAATCAATATAGATGGTCATACCAGCCTTAACAAATGTGGATGCTTTCAATCCGACTTTTTGTTTAGCCTCAGCTTCATCAGTTTTGCGTGAATCGAGTGGCGGGAAGTTTCGATTAAAGTCGGATAGCGCACCACCATGAGTTCTGGTTAAACGGCGCTGACTTTCTAATTCAGTGAGATCTCGGCGAGCGGTAGCTTCGGAAACATTAAACTGCTTACAGATTTCGAGGACGGGGACGTAGCCAACATTTCCAAGTAGCTTTGCAATTGCTTCACGGCGGGCTTCAATAACATGGCGAGCGACTTTCATAGGGGTATTTATATGACTGTTCTCAGTCATGTAAATGGCAAGCCGATTACCAACCCCAAACCATCCCCATCTTGTATTTCGCACAATATACATTATGTCTAATTGTAAATTGTATAATAAATACAGGCTATATATCAATTAAATATGATTAGTCTTGGGGTCTATCCTGTCCCCATATAGTCTTTAGCCAATCTGCACAATGTTTGCACGAAAACACTCATTTGATTCGGTCTGCCTATCGGTACTAATGAGTCTTCTTTTGGGCGGTTGTGCCACTTCAACAGATAAAAAGCCCGGGGCAATTGGTACCTATCCAGCGGATGAGTGTTTAAGTTGCGAGGCCATCATGCCGCGTTCGGTCCCCATTACCTACCTGATCTTACATCACACCGCGGCGCCCCTGCCCTCCGCCTTAGCCATCCTCCGAGGCAAAGACCCTCAGCATAAGGTCGGCATTCATTATTTAGTGAGCGATGAAACCGTACCCCGAGTTTTTAAATTAGCTTCAGAAGAATTTTCGACCTCCCATGCTGGTCGAAGTAAATGGCTGAATATTAAAAGTATGAATCAAGCATCCGTCGGTATCGAAATTGTTAATCTTGATGGAAATACTAAACTCTATCCCAAAGAGCAGATATCCAAGGTCATTGATGTTTCCCTCGATATTATCAAACGGCATAACATTCCTGCAACAAACGTGCTGGCGCATTCGGATATCGCCATTGGTCGAAAAGTAGATCCCGGCAGTAATTTTCCCTGGAAACTTTTAGCCGAAAGCGGCGTGGGTGCCTGGCCCGATGATGTCGATGTCGCACGTTTTAAAATTCTTTATAACCAAAAAATTCCCAACAACTCTGAGATATTCGAGATGCTCGAGACTTACGGATATCGCCCCGAAAATGCTCAAGCGAACACCCTCAAGTCAGCACTCGAAGCTTTTCAAAGACATTTCAGAACTTCTAAAGTGAATGGCGAAGCGGATCCCGAAACCATCGCCATCTTAGCCGCACTCAATTTCAAGTATCGTAAAAAGTAACTTAGGCGTCGGTTCTCATTCCCAGACGACTCTTAACTTTGTTGAGTGCATCCGTCATCATATCACGCTCGGGATACTTCCAATAATAAAGAATGCCGGCGTAGACGGCGGCGGCGAGTGCTGCGGCGATACTCATCGCTATGAACAAGGCGATTTTGGAATTCAATACACTCCAACTATGTAACAGTGGATTTACGAAGTGGAAAATCTGGTACGCAATACCACCCATGACTAGCGACCCCAAAATCGTTTGTCCACAGGGCTTCCAAAGTGATTCCGCTAATACGTAAGGGGCAGATTTTTTAAGCTCCCTGCGCAATAATGCATATTGCACGATAGCTGCTAAAGCATTGGCACAGGCTAAGCCTTCAATGCCATAACCTTTCCAAACCACAAAGATCGAGGCGACCACGTTGACGGATACAGATTGTAGGGCCACGCGGAATGTCGCCGTGGTATTACCGATCACATTCAGTGCCCGCGTAACCATCGAGATCATTGCATGGAATGGCATCGCTAGGGCGAATAAACAAAGCACTAGTCGGGTGTTCTCACAGTCCTCAGCCTTAAATTTTCCGAATTCAAAAAGTACCTGCACAATTTCTCTGGAGAAAACAATAAAGCCCACCGCAGCGGCAATATTGATCGCTAAAATCAAACGCATACCGCGAGCGTAGTTCCGACTTAAGGCATCAGAATTATTTTGCGCGAAGGCAGTCGCCATCGCTGGAAACATCACCGTGGCAATGGACGTTGAAAATAATCCGATAGGTAACTCCACAATGCGATTAGCAATGTAGTAATAAGTTAAACCTGGGCCATCGACGTTGAAGGCGAGACTCCGAGAAATTAAAAAGTTAATCTGCAGAATACCGGCACCGAGGGCGGCGGGAACGAAGGCAATTCTTAACGCACTCCAGGCTTTCTCGTCCGCATGCACGGGATGACTTTTCCAACCTGCTTGTTGCAAGCCCCACATGGGTATCAATAACTGTAAAACACCTCCTGCAATGGCACCGGCACAAAGCCAACGAGCCTGACCCATAGGAGTATCAGCTAAATAGTATCCAAAGAAACCTATACCTAAAATCATACAGAGGTTAAGTGCGGATGAAGCAATTTCTGCTAATCCAAATCGACCACTCAGATTAACCGCGGAGGTAAATAATGCCGCGATACAAATCAACGGCATGTAAGGCATACACCACGCGGTGAGTTCTGCGGCATACCTTTGTTGATCGTTCGCTGCTAATAAATACCAGAGTAACGCACCACCCATACCTAGGAGCGTTATGCCTAACATCCACGGCAACATACGACGGACAATATAGTTAAGAAAGGCGTAGGATTCTTTGGTGCCCCCTTCGTTGGCTTTAGCTGCCAAGACTGGAACTGTTGCAGCGGTCAAAGCACCTTCACCCAAAAGTCGGCGAAATAAATTGGGGATTTGAAAAGCGAATAAAAAAGCTGACGCCACAATACCTGCACCGAAAAACGCAGCAATTAATTGGTCGCGCACCAAACCTAGAATACGTGAGACCATCGTCCACGACGCAGTCTTCGCCATGTTTCGATATTGGCGCGACTGTTCCTTCATTGCTTAGGGAAGAATGGCACGCATGCCTTCTTCTAATACGGCACGAAGCGCAGGGATGATATCTGTACGAGGAATGGTAGCCTCTGTGCGATCGGTTAAACTTCTGACCTTGGTAATTCCTTTGGCGACTTCTTCACCACCGTAAACGAGAGCGTATTGAGCACCAATCGTTTCAGCGCTTTGAATTAATTTCGGGAATTTACCATCGCGCAAATTGTACTCGACCCTGAAGCCGGCACGACGAAGTGCGGCGATATCTTCAAGGGCGGCAACGCGGGCATCATCACCCAAAATCATCACGTAGAAATTGGGTCCGTCTGAATACTTGGGTAATAGATTTTTGGATTCTAATAAGTCACGGACAGTAACATCACCCATGCCGAAACCTGCAGCAGGTAAATCGGGTCCGCCTAATTTCTTAACTAAAGTATCATAACGTCCACCACCCGCGAGTGCACGGGCTTCAGCGCCGACTTCAAAAGCTTCGAAAACAAAGCCGGTATAGTAAGCAAGACCACGAACAATGGTTAAATCAATCGATACACATTCCGCAAAACCAAGGGCTTTGATAGAATCAAGTAGTTGTTTCCATTCCGCTAACCGTGCGACCATCGCAGGGTCTTTTTGTGCCACTGCTTCTAATTCAGTAAGCGAACGAATCGCGGCGAAAGCTTTGACAGACGCTAGTAACTTAGAGGGATCGCAGTCAGTACCCGTAAGCACGACTTTCATTGCTTCTAATAAATCACCAGGGCTGGAGCGCTCTAACTTATCCACCACGCCTAGGACTGAAGTAATTTTCTCGGTCGGAACTTTTTCGCTTTCTAAAAATTTAAACCAAAGTTGACGGTCGGAAATACGGATTGAGAAATCTTTTTGAGTGAGACCAAAGCCCAATAAACAATCGGCGCACAATGCGATAAGTTCGGCATCGGCCGTAGCACTCGCTTCACCGAGTAAATCAGCGTTCAACTGATAAAAGGAACGGAGCCGTCCTTTCTGTGGTTTTTCGTATCGGAAATTTTCACCGATGGAGAACCAGCGAATCGGTTTAGGCATTCCATTAGCACGGGCACCGACCATGCGTGCCAAGGAAGGAGTCATTTCAGGACGGAGGCTGACTTGGCGGCCACCCTTGTCTTCAAAGTTAAATAACTGTTTAACGATCTCCTCTCCCGACTTCTCGGTAAATAATTCTAAAGGCTCGAGCACAGGGGATTCCCATTCGCGAAAGCCATAGCGACGGCAGGCCTGACGCCAGACCGTGAAGAGATGATTTTGAATCGCTCTATCTTCAGGATAAAATTCTCTAAAACCTGGTAATGAGCGGATATCTGCCATGGATAAAAACTTACTCGGGCTTCGTGTCGGTCTTATCAATATTATAAGACTTCAATTTAGCTTTAAGTTCTTTACCGGCTTTAAATTTGATGACGGCGCGTTTCGGAATCACGACATCGGTTTCAGGACGATTGGGATTACGGCCGATACGACTCTTACGAACCTGAACTTGAAAAACACCAAAGTTACGGAGTTCGACATCACGACCAGCGAGCAAAGCTTCAGTGATCGCATCCAAGGTTAACTGAACGCTATCGCGAATATGCTTTTGTGGGTAGCCTTTATCCGTAAAAATTTTCAGGACTATTTGCCGCTTTGTAAGATTGTCAGACATGGATAAAAACTAGTAAGTGTTGATAGAGAAAGACAAAGGAAAGGGCTGTTGGCAATACCCTAGCCTCACTTTATTCAAGATTTTGGACCTGTTCTCTAATTCTCTCAATTTCAGTTTTTACCTCTAAAACGGCTCGAGTTGTGGCAATTTCCGATGCCTTACTACCCACAGTATTAGCCTCCCGGAGCAATTCCTGCACGAGAAAGTCCAATTTTCTTCCATTCTTATCACCTTCCAAGTCTTGTTGAAACTGTTGAATATGGCTTTTCAGCCTGACGATTTCCTCGGTGATATCGCAACGATCCGCCCAAATCGCAATTTCCTTGAGCACACGTTCGTCGGCTAAATCTAATTCCAGACCCATATCTTTTAATCGTTTGAGCATTAAATCGCGATGACGTTTGGGAGCTTCCTTTTCGGACTCCTGCATGACATCAACGCTATGATTAATTTTAATGAGTCGGGCCTTTAAATCTTTTGCCAAGATCTGTCCTTCCACTTCACGCATTTTCATGAGTTGCTTAACGGCAATCTCGATTGCTGATAAAACTTCTTTTTCACAAACATCCAAAGAAGGTAAACTGGAACGATTGTTACTTCGAACATTACTCAGACTTAAAAGCAAATGTGCGTCGGGCGTAACAGGTACGTTTAACTTTTTGGCAAGAGTTTGAAACTCTTCGAATAAAGATCGGAGATTATTTTCATCCCAATTCGTTACAGAACGATTTGAAAAGTCGGCGGAATTAATTCGTACAGTCACTTTACCACGATGTAGGTGCTGACGAATGGCGTTACTAACCAATGTTTCCAAGGTCGGCCATTCTTCCGGACCGTACACCGAAATCTGCAAATTCTTCTGATTTACCGACGCAATTTCGATGGCATAGGATTTACCGTCGAGTGTAAGTTCCGCCCGACCAAAGCCTGTCATGGATGCCGCGCACATAAATCAGAGTTTAATTTCAACGCCCATCGCACGAGCTGCACTCCAAACATCTTTATCACCGCGACCTGATAAATTAATCAAAACGGTGGAAGTTCTTGGACTATCTGAAGCTAGCTTACAGCCATAGGCTACAGCGTGACTAGTTTCCAGAGCAGGAATAATCCCCTCTTTACTGGATAGTAATTTGAAGGCATCGAGGCATTCTTCATCGGTTGCGTAGGCAAACTTGATTCTTCCTCTTTCGTGATAGTAAGCGTGCTCAGGCCCAACCGCTGCGTAGTCCAATCCTGCCGAAACAGAATGCGTGCCTTCGATTTGACCTTCGCTGTTTTGTAAAATGTGAGTGAGGCAACCTTGGAGTACGCCGAGACGACCGCCGGCAAATCGAGCGGCGTGTTGACCTTCGACAATTCCGCGACCACCGGCTTCGACACCGATGAGTTCAACTTCGGGTTCGTCTAAATATTCAAAGAAAGAACCGATTGCATTGGATCCACCGCCAACGCAGGCGACGACATGGTCGGGCAATTTATTTTCGGCACGCAGCATTTGCTGCTTAGATTCCATCGATATAATGCGGTGAAAATCGCGTACCATCATTGGATAAGGGTGTGAGCCGTAAGCTGTTCCTAAAATATAATGCGTATCGCGTACATTGGTCACCCAGTCACGCATCGCTTCATTGACAGCCTCTTTAAGGGTCTTCTGCCCAGCTTCGACTCCGCGGACTTCAGCGCCCATGAGACGCATCCGATAAACATTGAGGGCCTGACGTTCCATATCTTCAGCACCCATGTAGATGACGCACTTCAGACCAAATTTAGCACAGACGGCAGCAGTGGCTACTCCGTGTTGTCCAGCACCCGTTTCAGCAATGATCCGTTTCTTGCCCATACGAACGGCGAGCAAAGCCTGACCGACGGCGTTGTTAATTTTATGTGCACCCGTGTGCAACATGTCTTCACGTTTTAAATAAATGCGGGCACCGCCAAAATGTTTGGTGAGTGATTCTGCGAAGTACAGTCCAGTGGGCCGTCCGGCAAAATCACGCAACATGTTCGTGAAGTCATTTTGAAATGCCGGATCACGACGAGCTTCGGCGTACGCTTTGGATAACTCGAGGAGCGGAGTCATCAAAGTTTCCGGAACGTACATTCCGCCAAACTGACCAAAACGTCCACGGATATCAGGCACCTGGAAACGAGGTTCTTTGGTTGGAATGAGACTCGAAGCGGACATAATTAAAATAATATAAAGAGCGAAGTAAGACCAAGGGCAAGCGACAAGGACAAATCGGAGTCTTGCGCTTTCTTTCAACCTATATTAGATAAATCCATGCCTTGTGCCCTGCTATTTTTATTACTGGTTTGTCCTATAGGCTCATGGGCGGCCGAACAAACTGCTCCGGATAAAACAGCCGAAGAAGTTCGAAATCAATTCACCACCCAACGTGCCATAGTCACTGGACTCGTCGAAGGCATTACCGAATACCTACCCGTCTCATCAACCGGCCACATGATTATTAGTGATGCGGTTATGGGTGTCGACAAGAGTTCAACTCAGGTGGAAGCCAGCGTAGTGGATCGAAAAGGTCGCCGACTCTCGCTCGAAAAAATTGCGGATGACTATATTGTAATCATTCAGCTCGGTGCGATTCTAGCCGTACTTTTTATTTTTTATCAGCGAATGAGTTCGGTGGTTGTCGGAATTTTTAAAGGACATCGCAGTTCCATTTTCTTAGCATTGGCTATTCTCATCGCATTTTTACCTGCAGCGATTCTCGGTTTTATCATCAAGGACTACATCCCCTTCAATGTCACCATCGTCGCCGTTGCCTTAATCATTGGCGGATTTTTAATATTTATAGCAGAAGAAAAATTACCGAAAATCCCCTCAGACAATACGGGTGAATTAAATATAACACCGAAACAGGCGATGTGGATTGGACTTTGCCAATGCTTTGCGCTCATCCCCGGAACCAGCCGTTCATTGGCTACCATTCTTGGAGGTCGCTGGGCTGGATTGTCTTCCGCCGTTGCGACAGAGTTTTCATTCCTCGTTGGCTTCGTGATTTTATCTGCTGCCTCAGTCTACAAAATGTACTCACTTGGACCTGCCCTCTTCAAAGTCTACCCGATTGGAAATGCGAGCCTTGGACTCTTAGTCGCAGCGGTGGCTGCATTCATTTCAGTAAAATGGATGATCGGATTTATTATGCGCCGCGGACTTAAACCCTTCGCCTGGTACCGTATCATTGCTGGCCTGCTATTACTTGGGGCAAAGAGCTTAGGATACTTCTAGGCCTTATTTTATTAACTTTATTATCATTTAAGTTCGCCCGCTTAATGACCAAAAGGGGTTTGACTACCCTAACTATAAGATGTTTAACCACTTCAACCACTACGACTGATGTTTAAGCGCTTCCCAGGGCTATTCACCCAAGCCATTGGTATCGACCTAGGTACCGCCAATACTTTGGTCTTTCTCAAAGACCGAGGTGTTGTCCTTCGCGAACCTTCCGTCGTCGCCATTCGCACTAGCACTCGCAAGCCGATCGCTGTAGGTAACGAAGCGAAGATGATGCTTGGTCGTACTCCTGGTGATATCCAAGCACTGCGTCCGATGAAAGACGGTGTAATCGCCGATTTCGAAATCAGCGAACACATGCTTCGCTACTTCATCGGTAAAGTAGCTCGTAAATCTATTTTCTCAAATCTCACCGTTGTTGTTGCTGTTCCTTACGGCATCACCGCCGTTGAACGTCGCGCTGTTATGGATTCCGCTTATCGCGCCGGTGCTGACGACGTGATCACTATTCCTGAACCTGTTGCCTCGGCGATCGGTGTAGGCTTACCTGTCGAAGAGCCAATGGCATCGATGATTGTCGATATCGGTGGCGGTACTACCGAAGTTGCCGTCATCTCTCTCGGTGGTATTGTGCACGCACGCTCCATTCGCGTGGGTGGTGATGAATTTGATTCGGCAGTTATTAAGTATATTAAGAATTCATATAATCTCATCATCGGTGAGCGCACCGCTGAAGAAATTAAGATCAAAATTGGCTCTGCTTATGCTTTAGAACAAGAGATGACCTACGAAGTACGTGGTCGTGACTCTGTCACTGGCCTACCCCGCTCTCTCCACCTCACTTCGCAAGAAGTCCGTGAGGCGATGGCTGATAACATTAATCAAATCATCGAAGCCATCAAGGGCTCCTTGGAACGTATTCCTCCTGAACTTTCTGCTGACTTAGTCGACCGTGGTATCGTGATTGCTGGTGGCGGAGCTCTCATCCGTCGCATCGACCGTGCCATTTCCGAAGCCACCGGGCTTCCTGTCATTATCGCCGAAGATCCTCTCTGTGCCGTTGTTAATGGTACTGGTAAAATTTTAGGCAACGCCTCCCGCTGGAGCGGACGCGACTAATCTAAGCGGGCTAACCCGCCATGA
>Ga0209191_1001467_pt1 | contig 15575 bp, 12 predicted proteins | sample S_130626_EF_Meta_FD_187320 | JGI IMG/M metagenome (GOLD analysis project Ga0209191, IMG submission 187320) | Freshwater microbial communities from Lake Simoncouche, Canada to study carbon cycling - S_130626_EF_MetaG (SPAdes) (version 2) | ecosystem: Environmental > Aquatic > Freshwater > Lake ...
ATATTCACACGACGGCGTTAACTATTTGATAGTCGGTAGCTATCACCCAAGCCAGCAGAACACTTTCACAGGCAAACTCACCAAACCAATGTTGGATTCAGTCTTGAGAAAAGCAGCTAAGTTCGCGAGAATTCTCTAACTTTTCACCTAGTAGACTTCCCTCTCTATTGGCCCCCATAGTCCAATGGCAGAGACAGAGGACTTAAAATCCTTCCAGTATCGGTTCGAGTCCGATTGGGGGCACGTTGAGCGGGCTATTTAACCTTCGTACTGCAGGATGTAGAGCCCTGCATTGTAGTCAGTCATATAGATGACTCCGTTTGCATCAACAAAGCAATCTGCACTTTGAATTACCTGAGGTCGATTTGGACGGTTATCCCACATACGTTCTGGCTTAGGTGGTACCCAGTACGCAGTCTCTTGAGGATCGAATTCATTCTTAAGATCAAACACTCGAATTCCGGCATTTTGATATGTTACAAAGAAGATTTCATCACTAACAAAAGATCCAGGACGGTTCTCGTGGAAGTTGTGAAGTCCAAAGTGACCCCCCTTACTAGGGTAGTCAACTTCACTAGGTATTGGGAATGTTGAAATAGAAATTGGATTCTTTGGGTCACGGATATCGAAGACCCAAATACGTTTAATTCCATCGACGCAGTCATCCATGGTTCCTTCATCGCCTACTAAGAGAAGGTTGCGACTTGGCAGTGGAAGTGGACTATGTGTTCCACCTTCAAATGGCGGCGCCCATTGTTTGTGGACGATGAGTTCTGGCTTGGTACGGTCTTTCACATCGAGCATGACAAGAGATCCATCTCGCCATGCTCCATACGCTGTATCTCCGGCAATAACAGAATGGTGATGACCATAGCGCCACTTAAGTGGATCCCATGATGGCTTTTCGCCGGCAGCTATATTTTGTCCGGGAATCCACCACTTACCAGCAATCTTTGGCTTAGTTGGATCTTCCATGTCGATCGTAATAAACATGTAATCCGTGAAACCTGTAAGCAGTGCAGATGCATACGCCCAACGTCCACCTGTATACCAAATGCGGTGTAATCCAACGCCATCTACATCCATGAAACCAATTTCGCGTGGGTTTGCTGGATCTTTCAGATCATAGACGCGCATGCCTGCTTCATAATCTTTTGGCTTCTTCATGAAAATTTCACCAAAAGATTGACCGTAGTAATCGGCCTCATTTGGAAGAGCTGCAAATAGATTTGCTGCACTGATCATTAAGAGCATGTCATCGCCAACCTGCATATGAATATTCCATGTGCCAGGAGCAGCGGGGTAATACTTTCCAGGAATTGGTTTGCGCGGGTCACGAACGTCAATCACAGTAAATCCATTTGAGAACATATGTGAGACATAGGCGTAGCCCTTATGCACCATAAGCTGCATTCCATCAGCACGTTCGCCTTGAGTTGTATGGCCTAAAAACTTTATTCCCTTTGCAAAGTCGGGTCTATCTAAAGCCATTTTGAACTCCTCTTTGAGGGATGGGTTATTGCAGGATTATGGAAGGTTACTTTCCAAGGAGATGCAAAGCAATAGGTAAACACTTATATCTTCGATACAGTCCCACTATTGCAATCTCAAAGCGGGAAAGGTTCGACATGACAACACTTTCAGAACTTCTCCCAAATGGTACGGCTGTCGACAAGGTTTACACCGGTGCTATCTGGTCTGAAGGACCATGTTGGATTCCAGCACGCAACTGCCTGAGATGGAGCGATATTCCCAATAACCGCATTCTCGAATATTTCCCAGCAACTCGTGAGACTTCTGTCTATAAAACCGATGTTGAATTTACAAATGGCCGCACTTTGGATCTAGATGGTTCAGTGCTCCAATGCTCACATGGATGTCGCCGCCTCGAGCGCGATCGCGGTGGAGAGGTCACTTCAGTTGTAGATTCCTATAACGGAGTTCGACTTAACTCTCCCAATGATGTTGTTGTTTCACGTGATGGAACGGTCTGGTTTACTGATCCTCCATACGGGATCATCGTTGAAATCGAAGGACATCCCGGAGTCAAGGAGTACAACGATTGTTTCGTATTTGCAATCGATGGAAAGACAAAGGAGTTGCGTCCAGCGGTCACTGATGTCGAAGAGCCTAATGGCTTAGCTTTTTCACCTGACGAATCTATTCTCTACGTTGCTGACACATCTGTTCTTTTCAAGACAACCGGAAATCACCATGTGCGGGCATACGATATGCAAGACGGGCGCCCCAAAAATGGTCGGACTATCATCACGATCAAGGAAGGCGTTGTAGATGGCTTACGCGTTGATAAAGATGGAAATATTTGGTGTTCCAGTGAGATTGGTATTCAAATCTTTACAGCACAGGGCGAACCAATAGGAATTATTCCAACCCCAGAAAAGGTAGGAAATCTTGCATTTGGCGGTGATGACGGTAAAGACCTCTTTATTGCAGCAAATACCAGTCTCTATCACATCAGAACTTCAACCACCGATGCTGCAAAGCATTACTAGAAGATAGGAAGCGACTATGAGACTTGCTCGCATAAAGACTGTCAGCGGAATCCACCAGGTAGCTTTCAAAGATGGCAACTGGCATGCGGTCAAAGATATTTTCGATTCATCGCTTCAGTACACCGGCGAATCCTTTGCTGAAAAGGATTGCATTTTCTTATCACCTGTCGAACCTCGTGTAATTTTTGCAATGGCACATAATGGAACACCGGATCAGATTAATAATCCTCCGCAGTCATTCCAAAAGTCGACACATACTCTTTCAGGCCATGGTGATCCCATTTATCGTGATTCAACACTTGGACAGATGGATGTCGAATGCGAGCTGACAGCAGTGATCTCAAAGACTGCACGCCACCTAACTTTAGAAAATGCCATGGACCACGTATTGGGATTCACTATCGGTAACGATGTGACGCTGCCAGAACAGACACCACATGATCATCTGCTGTTACAGACCAAGAATGGAGATGGTTTTACGCCGCTTGGACCGTGGATTGAAACGGATTTTGTCAATTATGACGATGTAACTATGTTTGTTCGGGTTAACGGCAAGCAAGTAATTCAGTCATCGACTAATCAACTCGCACGCGGTGTTGCTGCCCAACTGGTTTACGTTACTAAATACACAACTCTGGGTCGTGGAGATGTTTTGCTTGGCGGTTCTCCTACATCAATGTATGCGGTACATGCTGGCGATCAAGTAGAAATAGAGATTGAAGGAATCGGCGTGCTCGCCAATCCGGTTGTTGCTTCTTAGTTAAGCCCGACAATCTCTAACACCTTCATCAAGGTATCTGAATCTCCAACGCTACCTGGGACGATTACTAAGAGAAGTTCGCGATTACCGCGATCTCTCACCTTCCATACTGAAATTCCGGGAAGTATCTGCCCAAGTACCCAGGCATCATCTGCACCAATGCCTGAACGGGCTACTTCAGCAGATGTAATTCCACCTTTTGATATAACGATATCTGCAAAGGTGCACAACTCTTTCACCGTACAGATAAGTGAATCCATCACCTTTTCTCCATGTGCAAGAGTGTTGTGCTCTGAAAGCCGGTGTCGCTCTGAAGTAATGATTGCGAGAGAGTCACCTTGAAGTTTGAGCTTGCCTTCAGCGATGGCGCTAGTTGCTGCCTGAGCAGGGTTCTGCATTGCAAGGGCTGTATTGATGACCTCTGCTTCGCCCCAACGAGCTGAGATCTGAGCTAACTGTCTTGTTGCACCATCTGTGTGCGAACCTGCGATCAGTAACGTCGAGAACTTTCCGATCATCAATGGCGGAGTTAGAAATCCAGAACTTCGAACTCCTGCCAGCAATGCAGCAAGTGGCGCAGAACTTCTCACTACGAGTTGAGTGCCGCTATCTCGCAGAATTTTTATTGCATCAGCAACTATCTTAATGTCATCATCGCTTTCGGCATCAGGCAAGATGACACTGCCGGATGCGACTTTTGCAAACTGTTGAGATAACGAGAGTGCACCTTCGCGGATTTGGACTAATGAAAAATGAACCCCATTACGATCTGACTTCTCAGCCACGAAATCGAGAAGAGTTTGAGCTGAGTATGAGAAGACTGGGTCTTGAGCAAACTCCGTCTCATGTGCTGGCCTATCTACACCCTCAATGCGAACGTAATGAACTCCATCGATTGTCCTGCGCCCAACTTCGGGATAAGCCGGAAGAAAAATAATTGAGTTGGCGGAATTGAGGAAAACTTCAGATTCTGTAAAGACATGCCCTCGCAGGGTTGAATCTCCACGCAATACATATTGAATTTCTTCGCCTATTGCCAAGCCAGCTGCATCCCCATCATTTTTGACGCGTTGAGCCAAAGCAACAGCATCTCTTTCATTGAGTGCACGTGAATTAGTTAAGAGATAGACGCTGTCGACCTTGGTGAGGACTTCAGCGAGGGATGAGACATCCCATCTTAAAAGTACTTGTACGCCAGTAGCACACTGTGTTCCAGTGGGATCATCGTCTAGGACGATTGTTTTCACTTCTTGATCGCAGACATCAAAAGTTGCGCGAGAGTAATGCCATCAACTCCTTCAAGTTGCTCAGCTTGTGTACGACATGAAAAACCATCAGCAAGAAAGACTGTCTTTGTGTCCCGTGCCCTAAGAGCCGGCAAGAGGGCATTTTCTGCCACTGCGACAGATAGGTCATAGTGACCGCGTTCCATTCCAAAGTTACCTGCAAGCCCACAACATCCTGCTAATTGCTTGAAGTTAATACCAGTGCTTTGTAAGATCTCTTGGTCATCTCTAAATCCCATTACTGCGTGTTGATGGCAATGTGGTTGAACAACGAGATTCATATGGGATAAATCTGGAGCCTTCCATTTCAATTTGGGATTAGATGGAACCCGAGAAATTACTTCTGCAACCGTGCGGGTTGCTTGTGCAACTTTGACAGCACGAGGGTCTTGGGGCAGTAGGTCTAGTAAATCTGAACGTAGAACAGCTGTACATGATGGCTCAAGTCCGACAATCTCCATTCCCTGCTCGACATATGGCGAGAGGACGCGAAGCAGATTTGTCAGTCTCTTCTTCGCACCATCGAGTTGACCAGTGCTAATCCATGTTAATCCACAACATGCTGCTTCATCGGGGATGAGTACTTGGTATCCGATATGTTCTAGTAATTCTTTTGCAGCTTGCGCACCCGTAGGGGTAAATGAATCTGTAAAGGAATCGACCCACAGAAGAATTTGCGGCCGATCAGTTCGCAGCGTTTCTTTCTTCTGTGACTTGAGGAATGGTTCTTTTGCAAAGCGCGGCAGCGATCTCTTCGAATCCATTCCGCCAAGAAGCAGCGCCATTTTGCTTCCTATGCGAGACTGCGTTGCCGCATTAACAACACCCGGTGCAATCTGCACTAGAGAGGACCACCTAGGCAACCAACCAAGTACGTAATGGCTAATTGGACGGAGCTTTCCTTTGTAACGACGGTAGAGAACCTCAGACTTGTATTTAGCCATATCAACTTCTGCTGGGCAATCACTGGCGCATGCTTTACAACTCAGACACATTTCGAGCGATTCTTCGACTACTGAAGAGCTCCAATCGGTCTTCTTGCCAGTGTTTTGAGTGAGCTCTTGCAAGACACGTGCTCGCCCACGTGTGACTAGTGATTCATCTTTTGTAGCAAGGTAGGAAGGACACATGAACCCCCCTGAGCTTGTGGAATCTGCACGGCATTTACCAATACCAACACAGCGATGCACAGCGTTAGTGAAATCACCACCGTCTTCACCGAATGAAAATCCACCGGCTTGAGCAATTGGTACAGCTGTAGGGCGACGCAAATCTTGATCAATTCTGCGCGGGTTAACGATAACGCCTGGATTTAAAATATTTAAGGGATCGAAAATCTCCTTTAGTTCTTCAAACATCGTAATAGCTGCAGGTGAATACATCCGTGTGAGCATCTCACTTCGGGCTCGTCCATCACCATGTTCACCAGAAGGTGAACCTCCGAGACTCAAAACGATATCTGTAGCAGTTTCAATAAAAGTTCTAAAAGTCTTGGTCTCTCGATCAAGCGGGAAGTCGATACGCACATGAATACATCCATCACCAAAGTGTCCAAATGGGACGCCTTCAAGATTGTGACGAGCCATGAGTTGTTCCATCTCGCGCATATATGTTCCAAGATTCGCAGGCGGAACAGCCGCATCTTCCCAACCTGGCCATGCTTGATTGCCGCGTGCAGTGCGACCAGCGTATCCAGAACTATCTGCACGTAATTGCCAAATGGTCTTTGCTTCCGGCCCTGCAGGAAGCACTCGTGAATCAATTGCGTGTGATGCTTGAGCAATAGCTTTTCCTTGCACAACCGCTTCTTCAGAAGAATTTCCACCCACCTCAATCATGAGCCATCCTTGACCCTTTGGTAACTCTGGAAATCCCTTTCCTTTCCAATGTTGACGAGCAACATCAATAAGGCGTATATCGATACCTTCCATTGCAAGGGAATTAAATTTCAAAAGATTTGGAACATCATCTCCGGCATCCGGCATGGTTGCATATCCCAAAATAACTAGAGCAGGAGCAGAGGCTTGAGGCACCAAGCGAACCTTTGCCTGCAGAATTGTTGCCAAAGTTCCTTCAGTACCTGTTAAAGCTGCTGCAAGATTGCTCCTATTTTCTGGCAATAAATGCTCGAGCGCATAACCACTTACTTGTCGACCAAACTTTCCGAACTCGGTACGAAGCACCGCTAAATTCTTTGAAACCAATTGCTGTAAGCCTGGGATTGAATCAAAACCTTTTTCGGCGGTGAATTTTCGGAGTCGACCGTCAATGAGATCTAAAGAGATTACATTTTCAGCGGTTTTACCGTAATGGAGCGCATGCGGCCCACAGGAGTTATTACCGATGAGCCCACCCATCGTGGCGCGGTTTTGTGTAGATGGGTCTGGGCCAAACCTAAGTCCATGAGGTGCTGCAGCGCTCTGCAGGGAGGAAAGTATTACTCCCGGCTGAACAATTGCTGTCCGGTTTATTGGATCAAGATCAAGAATTTTATTCATATGTACAGATGTATCAATTACGATACCTGTACCAATTGAGTTTCCTGCAATTGAAGTGCCTCCACCACGGAGTGTTACTGGCACGCGATCCTCATGTGCTATTTCAAGAATTCTTGTGAGATCTTCTCCATCAATAGGAGTGACTACAACCTCTGGTAAAACTCGATAATTGGAGGCATCTGTTGAGTATTCAGCCTTCTTCAACAGAGAATCACTGACAGATCCACGCACATCTTTGCGAAGGCGCGCAACAGTTTTATGCACTTCACCAGTTGCAATGACCATTGATTGATTCTCTCTCTAAATAGCAAACTCCGGTGAAGTTAGTTCCCTAACCTCACCGGAGTTTACAGTGCTATCTAATTAATTCAATTTGAATTAATCAACTGACCATAGCTTGAGGTACACAGCACGATATCCAGAAGCTGGATCGAATGTGTTACCTGCAGGTACGTTTGACTTGTCGATTAAGCCAGGTGCTGCAACCCACTTTGCAATTGGAGCCTTTGCAAATGTGCTGTTGATTGCATCAATGAGCTGCCAAGCCTGTAGGTAAAGAGGCTCTGCAACTGTTGCCAACTGGTACTTGCTGGTGCGGATACGGTTGAGCTCAGCGCTGTCTCCGTCGCCTGCAGCAATTGCGTATGGCGCTCCTGTTGGCTTAATTCCAGCTGATTGAAGAGCTGGAGCTGCACCGTTTGCATATGCACCGTTAATACCGAAGAAGTATGTGAAGTTCTTTCCGTACTTCTGAAGCATTGAAGCGATGATTGCTGGCATCAACTGTGAAGTTGAAGAAATTGGAGTGTCCTTGATTTCCAATACCTTGCCGTATGGATCCTTCTTGATTTCTGTAGCAATTGCGTTTGACTTAGCAATCGCAACTGCGTACTGGCTATCAGTAAAGATAACTGCACCAAACTTAGTCTTTCCAGACTTTGCGATTGCGTAAGAAGCAGCTGTACGTGAAACAACAAGTGGATCAGTTGTTACGTTAGTCTTCATTCCAAGGCTTGCACCTGGAGTTGGACCTGAGTGCCAACCGAATGTAGGAATTCCAGCTGCAGTAGAAGCAGCAACCTGAGCTGCTTGTTCTGTCGCATCTGTTCCGCCAAGGATGATTGCATCAACCTTGTCAGCAATTGCAGCATTCATAGCAGCAGTACGGCCACTTGGTGTTGCCTGTCCGTCGTAAACCTTGATTTTCCAATCGAGGTGAGCAGCAGCTTCCTTGACGCCAGCGAGCACGCCAGTGATTCCACCGTTTGATAGATCTGATGCAACGAATGCAATTGTCGCACCTGACTTCTGTGCCTTAGATCCTACTGCGGGAGGGGTGAACCCAGATTTCGCAGAGAGGCTGTTAGCCACATATGCCTTAGCTGCGGCAACAACATCTTCCGCTGCTGAAGCTTGGTTGGCAACAACAACTGCTGGCACAACCATCGTGATACCCAAAGTAGTCGCTAGGGCGATTCTTAGGAGTTTCTTCATGTGTATCCCTTTCTTTGATTTGGGGTATTGAGTTTTGAATAGCAGCTCTGCCACTATTTCGTAACTTCCCCTTCCGCACGAGAGGTTTTCTCGCTCGGAATCTCTTTACCTGCTTTGCTGCGCCGGTTTCGACTTGCGATAGAGGCGATTGTGATTGCCGTGACCAAGGTAAGGCCATTAAAGAGAGGCGTCAGGAAGAAACTTCCTGGAAATACCTGAAGTAGGCCAGAAATTCCAATAACGGCAATGAATATTCCAACCACAGTACCGAGCGGATTTACACGCCCTGGCCGAATAGTTGTAGAACCAATGAAGGCAGCCGTCAATGCTGGCAAGAGTAAATCTGGTCCGATATTGCTTTGGACATTTCCCAGCTGGCGAGCACATAGGAGATAACCCGCAAGACCAGTGATCATTCCTGATGCAATCATTGAACCGTAGATATATCTACTTCTCCTGATACCCATCAATTCCGCCGCACGAGGGTTGGCGCCTACTGCGTACATATATCGTCCAACAGGTAAGTACTCGAGAACAATAAACATAGCAATTGCGATTGCAACTGCCACTAAGAACGAACCAGGAATTCGATCAATAGACCAAGTTCCAAACTTATTGAATGCCTCAGAACGCTGGTTCTTGAGGTCAATGATTTGTGTGCCGCCGGTTACAGCGTATGAGATTGCATAAATAACTTGTCCCGTGGCAAGCGTTGCAATAAATGCATCTACCTGTGCGAGTTCAATAAGGAGTGCGTTGACGACTCCGACGAGGGCTCCACCCACGATTATCATCAGTAGAACCAGTCGGTAATCAAGTCCATTCATCTGCCATACAAGCGCCATGACTTGCCAGAGGCCAACTCCGTAGCCGAAAGAGAGATCGATCTTGCCCACAGCCATAGGCAGAGTTACACCAAGTGCCAGAATAAAGAGGACCGCATTTCCTGAAGAGAGGATTCTAAAATTTTGAAGCGTTGGGAATGTATCTGGCTTGGCAATGGCGAAAATGATGAAGAGCACGACAATGATTGAGACCATGCCGTAAACAGGAACTACGCGTCGCATAAAGCTTGAGCCCTTAGGTGCTTCGAGCGCAGTTGAAACCACTGAATTCTTACTCATTTAATTATTTCCTCCTGAAGTTGCCATTGGAACGAGATTTGAAGCGATTGAGATTAAGTTATTGAAAGTGATACCTGATTTTTCAACTATCTTGACGGGCTTACCTTGGAAGAAAACCACTGCACGGTTTGCAACGCGGACAACCTCTTCCATATCAGTTGAGACGATAATCAAAGAAGTTCCGGCTTCTGTGACATCTTTAAAGAGTCCATAAATATCAGCTTTGGCACCAATATCAACGCCCATGGTTGGTTCCTCGAGAACCATTACATTAAATGAGAGTCCAAACCAGCGAGCAAGAATTACCTTCTGCTGATTTCCTCCGGAGAAAGTATCTAAAGAGAGATCAGGATCGCGAGGACGAACCCCAAATTTATCCAGATGTGGGTAGGACAAGCTTCGTTCTTTCTTATTACTAATTGGGCTGTGCACATGCCGTCCCCAGAGGAATGGGTTTAAGAAAAGGTTTTCCTTTACTGACATTCCAGGAGCAATGGCTTCGGTCTCGCGATTGGATGTACTAAATCCAATTCCAAGTCGAACTGCTTCTGAAACTTTTCTATATTTCAAGTCCTTGCCAGATAATGAGATAGATCCACGAGAAGACGCAATTACCCCAGCAATAGCCCGACCAATTTCATCTTGCCCAGCACCGCGTAGTCCGCAGAGTGCAATTACTTCACCTTTAAAGACATCTAGGGAGAGCGGCCCGGCCTGGTGAGTTCCAAATTCGCGCAGAGATACCAGAATGTTGTTTGAAGGAACGGCAAATTCAGTATCGAGAACTTCTTTACCCACAATAAGGCTGACAAGTTCAGTCTTTGGAAGAGAATCGACTTTTCGGTTGGCAACAACAGAACCATTACGCATAATTACTGTTGAATCTGCAATTTCATAGACTTCATCGAGTCGGTGAGAAACATAGATGATTCCGACACCACTTTTTTTAAGCTCACGTAATACTTCAAAGAGCCGCACCACATCGTGTGCGGGAAGTGATGCCGTTGGCTCATCAAGAACCAAAACTTTTGGCTTTTGAATCAATGCTCGCGCAATAGCAAGCAAACTGCGATCTGTTCGGCTTAAAGTAAAGATACGAGCTTCTGGATCGATTCCACCAGCAACTATTCCAAGGACTTCTTTAGCTTGTTGATTCATCGCCTTAATGTTGATCAAACCTAATCGACGCGGATAGCCAATTATCTGAGCAATATTTTCAGCAACTGTCATCCACTCGATTAGCCCAAGAGCTTGATGTACAAAAGCAATTTGTGGATTCTTGCCATCTAGATGAATCTTTTCTCCATCAATAAAGACTTCACCAGAATCGGGTGTGTAAACGCCCGCGAGTATCTTTATAACAGTTGACTTGCCAGCTCCATTTTCACCCAGCAATGCAACTATTTCTCCTGAGTGCACATCAAATGACACGCTATCGGCGGCGTGTGTCGCATAAAAGGACTTGTCTAACCCTTTTACCTGTAAAACTGGTTTTGAATTAATGTGAACGACGTTTGAACATTCAGTGAGGCTAACAGCAAAAAAGAGGTTGCTACAGAATGAAGATAATCGTTATTCATTCGTTATTAATGGCATATACCCGCCAGTACGGACTACGCTCTTAAACATGCCTATCGCGCTGTATGCCTTGGCGCTCGGTGGCTTCGGAATTGGCCTGACCGAATTTGGGACCATCGGACTGCTTCCACAAATTGGCCACGACTTCAATATTTCGGCAGCAACAGCCGGATATCTCGTCTCTGGCTACGCCATAAGCGTCGCATTTGGTGGAGTCTTTATCACTATCGCTGTTACTAAATTGGAACGTAAAAGAGTTTTACTAGGCCTGATGACCCTTTTCATTCTTGGAAACTTTATCAGTGGAGTTGCAAACACTTTCGCCATCATGATGGTGGGTCGAGTCGTTGCAGCTTTATGCCATGGCGCCTTTTTCGGAATTGGGGCTGTGGTTGCAACAGATCTGGTTGACTCAACTAAAAAGGCTCGGGCCCTATCAATCATGTTTACCGGGCTAACTGTGGCCAACGTTTTGGGAGTTCCCTTTGGCACTTGGCTGGGGCAACAATTTGGTTGGCGATCAACATTCTTGGCTATTTCAATTGTTGGAATTTGCGCCTTCCTAGCAATTGTTTTTCTTGTTCCACTAGATCCGCCCAATAATCCCGAGACAGGCGCCCGTAAAATTCGAGATGAATTGCGGGCATTCGCACAGCGTCAAGTTTGGTACTCACTGCTAGTGACAATTTGTGGTTTCGGAGGAATGTTTGGTGGTTTCACATATATCGCTTACACCCTCACGCGGGTGACTCATTTCGCGGATTCCTCAATCCCATACATCTTGTTCCTCTTTGGAATCGGAGTATTTGTTGGAAATAACTTTGGGGGGAAGTCTGCAGATAGAAATTTGAAAGCAACTATTAGCGGTTACCTCTCCGGTCTATTCGTCATTCTTGTGATTTTTTCTATGACTGCAACCAATAAGCCTGCCTCAGTTCTATGTATTTTTCTCATGGGAATTCTTGGCTTTGCACCAGTATCTGCAGTACAGATGAGAGTGATGAAGTTTGCCTCAAGTGCCCCAACCCTTGCATCCGGAGCAAATATTGCATCATTTAATATCGGGAACACTATTGGCGCTTCAGCAGGTGGGTATTTGATTGCAAAGAATTTTGGCTACACATCCCCGCTATGGTCTGCCGCTGCGCTCACAGCTCTGGCAGTTATTATATTTTTTATCGCAGATTTTGATGAAAAGAAGGCACTTAAGAAAGTAGCGCTTTCTTAATAATTTCTGCATCCTGGCTCGGCGAATGACTGAGTTCTACAACCAGCTTCGAGACAGTTGTATACAGCGGATCTCGACGATTAAATCGCTCAATGAGAATATCGGTACCAGCGCTTTGAAGGACTTGACGGCCCACTCCTGAATTACCTGCTCGCTCAATAATCTTTTCGATCGGCAGTCGTAGATAAACACTAAAGACCGAGTTGAGCAGGACGCGATTCTCTTCGTTATCGATAACCGATGCCGCAGCTCCTGAAATAAAGGAATCTGGTCGAGTGAGTACATCACGCAAATAGCGAGTCTCCAGAGCATGTAATTCTTCAACAGCAAGCTGAGAAACTTCTTCATCATTCAACCCATAAGACTTGGTTATTTCTAGATCATTGTCGAAATACGGCCATCGCAACTCGTGTGAAAGAATTTTGCCCAGCGTGGATTTGCCAGCGCCCATAGGACCCAACAAAATCAACTTCACCATGCACCTCTATCTCTTGGCTCGCAGATTCGACTAGACTTTCAATACAAAGTTTCCTCCAGAGATAGTAATGGTACCCATTCATGGATTTCACAGTTGGACTCACTCGAGACTTAACCGATGGAGCAGGAGGATTTAGCTGGGGAAATGTTTCCATTGAAACCCTCTCACCTCTTCCTTGGAAATTTATGGCCAACGCTGAGCCATTTTTAACCCCTAACGATTTTGAAGGTTTGAGTGCAGTTGCTTTTGCTGGAGTAGGCATTAATTCAGAATCTTTCGGTCCGCCTTCCAAGTCGCCGTTGCTCATCTCTCGTTTCGGAGTTGGGTATGACAATGTTGATTTAGTGGCCTGCACTCAAGCCGGTGTTGCGCTCACGATCACACCAGATGGTTCTAAGAAGCCAGTAGCAACAGCCGCGCTTACTCTGATGCTTGCCACATTGTTTCGTCTTGTAGCAAAAGATCATCAAGCTCGTACCTTTGACTGGGGAAATCGCATACAAGGACTCGGTAGCGGTCTTAATGGAAAGACTATTGGAACAATTGGTCTTGGAAATGTTGCCAGCGAATTCTTTCGTTTGATATCCCCCTTTGAAACAAGACGTTTGGCCTGTGACCCTTGGAAGAAGAGCGAAGAAGCCGCAGCGATTGGTGTCGAACTCGTTGACCTGGAAACACTTATTGAGCAATCTGATGTAATCGTTGTCACTGCAGCACTTACTCCTGAAACCCGACATTTAATCGGGAAGACTCAGTTTAAATCAATGAAGAAGAGTGCAATCCTTATCAATATATCCAGAGGCCCGATTATTGATGAGGAAGCGTTAGTAAGTGCGCTTAGCCATGGAGAAATTGCAGGAGCTGGCTTAGATGTATTTGAAGTTGAACCAATTACTGAGAATAATCCGCTTATGCAGATGTCCAATGTGATTGTCACGCCACATAATCTTGCTTGGACCGATGAACTAGCACTTGGCATGGGGAAAAGCGCATTCGGATCAATAGTCTCAATTAGCCGTGGAGAAATCCCTCAGTACGTTGTCAATCGTGATGTTCTTGAAACTTCGCAATTCAAAGAGAAACTTGCGAAGGTTCGCTCATGAGCCAGAAAATGAAGGTTGCCGTTATTGGTTTAGGAGCAATGGGTTTGCCTATCGCGACAAATTTGGCACGTGCTGGATACCCAACACAAGGGTGGAATCGATCATCTGCACCTCGTGAAAAAGCAGCACAACATGGAATTGCTACTCCAGCTAATCTCAGTGAAATCGATGCGCGCGTTGTTTTTGTAACACTTCCAGATTTGCCGCAGCTCATAGAAGTCCTCAACAATGGGTTACAGGCTGCTCTTAAGCCTGGCGATTATCTCGTTGTCATGAGCACTGTCTCTCCAGTAGAAATAGTTGAATTCGCTACGTCTATGAAAGTACGCGGCGTGATTGTTATTGATGCACCTTTAAGCGGAGGTGAGGTTGGAGCAGAGCAAGCGACGCTTTCTATCATGGTCGGCGCAGATGACGAGAGTTTTAGGTTCTTACAACCAATATTTTCAACTCTTGGCAAGACTGTAGTTCTACTTGGTGATGTTGGAGCTGGCCAATTAACTAAGGCTGCAAATCAAATTGTTGTTGCAATCAATCTTGTAGCTATTGGTGAGGCAGTCACTCTTGCTCGCCGAGCTGGTCTTGATGCAAGTAAAGTGCTGGAGATTTTTACTGGGGGATTAGCTAATTCTGCTGTCTTGCAACTTCGCCGCCCGAAGATTGAAGCGATGGATTTTCCTGCTGGTGGAAAGTCAAAGTTTTTATTGAAAGATCTTTACTTTGCTCTCGATGCAGCAAAGTCTGATGGAACAGAGCTGCCCGTTACTGAGTTAGTAACACAGCTCTATGCAAAACTCATTGATAATGGTGATGGGGAGTTAGACCACAGCGCAATCATTCGTGAAATCGAGCGGTTAAGTAATTAACCCTGCGCAACAATATTTGCAGGCTCTTCACCTCGAGCCACACGTTCTAGCTGGCGTAGAATTAGTTTCTTCGCACGGCTATCGAAGGCCGTTGAGTTTCCGCCCACATGTGGAGAAAGTACAATATTTTTTGCGCTCCAAAGCGGATGACCTTCTGGAAGAGGCTCGGGATCTGTCACATCTAATCCGGCAAATAAGCGGCCCGAGTTGAGTTCGGCAATCAGAGCATCTGTGTTAACAATTGGACCACGCCCAACATTTACCAAAACTGATCCATCTTTCATCTTCTTTAATCGTGAAGCATCAAAGAGATTTTTTGATTCGTCGTTGAGGGGAAGTACAAGAAAGACGATATCTAATTGTGGAAGACGGGTATCTAGTTCAGAGATTTTTACAGCGCCATCTTTACCTGAACGTGAGAAGAAAGTAACTTCTACATCGTAAGGTGCCAGATAGCTAGCAAGAGTGTGTGCAATGGATCCTGCGCCGATGATTCCAATCTTGCTATCGTTAAATGACGGATACCTCTTATTGGCCCATCTTCCTTCTGCCTGAGCGATTGCAAAGTCATAGAAACCTCGACGAGAGCTGATAGCTAAAGCCACGGCCAATTCGGCAGTGGATGCATCATGAACACCCCGCGCATT
>Ga0209191_1001469_pt1 | contig 15559 bp, 25 predicted proteins | sample S_130626_EF_Meta_FD_187320 | JGI IMG/M metagenome (GOLD analysis project Ga0209191, IMG submission 187320) | Freshwater microbial communities from Lake Simoncouche, Canada to study carbon cycling - S_130626_EF_MetaG (SPAdes) (version 2) | ecosystem: Environmental > Aquatic > Freshwater > Lake ...
TCTGGCAATATATACCCGATGCAGTCCAGAACGATGCTGGATAGTCCCTTTACTGCCCGACCAGTCACAGACAGTCCTGACTAGTGGCAGCTCGTAAGCAGCCGCTACGAGGGGCAACCAAGGCAAGGCTTCACAGTCCACTTCTTAAGGGCAAGACACGCTCAGATGAGATCGCCAAGCTTGCAGATGATCTTGGCATGCCGTTACTGCCGTGGCAGAAGTGGATGCTCGATGACATGATGCGAGTTGACGCTAAAGGCATGTACATTCGCAAGACTTCGCTCTGTCTTATCGCTCGACAGAATGGCAAGTCTCATTTAGGCCGCATGCGTGTCATCTGGGGCTTGTTCTATGGCGGCGAGACTAAGCATCTAATCATGAGCTCTAATCGAGCGACTGCCCTTATGACCTTTCGAGAGATTGCATGGATCATCGAGAATGCTCCTCACCTAAAGGCCGGAACTAAAGCGATCCGATATGCCAACGGCGGTGAGCGAATAGAGCTGCTCAATGGGGCGACACTTGACCTCGTATCTGATACTCGTGACTCATCTCGTGGACGCACAGCAGACTTTCTCTGGATCGATGAAGTCCGAGAAATCAGTAAGGATGGCTACACAGCTGCAATTCCTACGACTCGTGCCAGACCTAATGCACAGACCTTGCTTACATCTAATGCTGGCGACGCCTTCTCTGAGACGCTTAACACGCTAAGAGAAAGAGCCTTATCTGCACCGCCTAAGTCATTTGGATTCTACGAATGGTCAGCACCGCAATACTGCAAGATCACAGACCGCAATGCATGGGCAATGAGCAATCCTGCCCTTTCTTACACAATCACAGAGGAGTCCCTTGAAGAAGCTGTCGCGACAAATAAGATTGAAGATATTAGGACTGAACTTCTATGCCAATGGATTGATTCTCTACAGAGTCCATGGCCTCATGGCGTACTTGAGGCGACCAGCGATGCCACGCTCCAAATCCCGATCGGTGGCTATACAGTATTTGGCTTCGATGTATCTCCATCTCGCCGCAACGCGAGCCTCGTTGCTGGTCAAATTATGGGTGACGGAAGAATCGGTGTTGGGATTCTCCAGACGTGGGAGTCGCAAGTCTCAGTCGATGACTTAAAAATAGCAGCAGAGATTAAAGGATGGGCTGATCAATATCGTCCAAGAATGATCTGCTACGACAAGTACACGACGCAATCAATTGCTGAAAGATTGGCTAATGCTGGACAGATAACTCAGGACGTCTCAGGCCAGCAGTTCTATCAGGCTTGCTCTGATCTTCTTGATGGCATGGTGAATGGTCGAGTAGTCCATAACGGGCAAGAAGAATTAATAAAGCAGATGAATAACTGCGCGGCTAAGACTAACGATTCAAGCTGGCGCATAGTAAAGCGTAAGAGCGCTGGTGATGTATCTGCACCGATCTCACTAGCAATGGTCGTGTCGATGCTATTAAAGCCACAACAGGTAGCGGCTATATACACCGAATAACACAACATGTAGTGTATAATTGCGGTCTATGGGTATCCTCTCGCGCCTTACAGGTGCAACACCGAAGGCCAATGTCGAAGCGCAATACGCACCGCAGGTTCTCGGTGAGTACTCGCCTTATGCGATGCCGTTTCAATTCGCTTACGTCGGACGCACCGAGGCCATGGGCGTGCCCGCGTTAGCCAGGTGCAGGAACCTTTTGGCGGGAACGATCGGCACAATCCCACTAGAATTATACAAGCGATCAACTGGCGAAGAATTAGGCAAGCCACTATGGCTTGATCAGCCTTCATACTCTCAGCCTCGTTCAGTAACTATTGCCTACACAGTCGACTCACTTCTATTTTACGGACAAGCCTTCTGGCAAGTTGTCGAAACTTATCAAGAAGACGGACGCCCATCTCGATTTGAGTGGATCGCTAACAGTCGAGTAACTGCAACACTCGATCGGGATAACGTATTCGTCAAGTCTTACGCAGTTGATGGCACAACGCTACCGATGGATGGACTTGGATCGCTGATCACATTCCAATCATTAAGCGATGGCATCCTAAACACAGGCACATCGACAATTCGTGCAGCTTTAGATATTCAGAAAGCCTCAGTAATTGCCGCGGCTACTCCGATGCCTACTGGCTACCTTAAGAACACAGGCGCAGACCTACCTCCAGCAGAAGTACAGGGACTCTTAGCAGCGTTTAAGAATGCTCGTCAAAATCGTTCAACCGCTTACTTAACCTCGACTCTAAATTATGAGACAGTAGGCTTTAGCCCTAAAGACATGATGTATAACGAAGCAATTCAAAATCTTGCTACTGAGATTGCTCGCCTTTGCAACGTCCCTCCTTATTACGTCTCAGCAGATCAGAACACCACAATGACTTACGCCAACGTAACCGATGAGCGCCGTCAATTTTTAACATTATCTTTACAGCCATTTATCTCAGCCATTGAGGATCGTCTATCGATGGACGACATTACGGCTCGTGGCAATATCGTTAAATTTGACATTGACAAGAATTATCTCCGCACCGATCCACTGCAAGAATTAGCAGTTATCCGTGAACTTCTCGACCTCCAGTTGATCACTCAGGAGCAAGCGATGGAGATGACAGACCTAACACCTAACGGAAGCGAAGGAATGATATGAGCGAGATGCTTACATTCTCGGCAGAACTTGTAGCAGATAGCGCAGCACGCACTATCTCTGGCAAGATCGTGCCATATGACGGCGAGGTCGGAAACACCTCCGCCGGTGCAGTTGTCTTTGAGCGCGGCGCAATTAACATCGCTGATTCAAGCAAAGTGAAGCTCCTACTAGAGCACGATCCTAAGCAGCCAATTGGCCGTGCTCAATTCTTTAATGAAACAGAAGATGGGATTTTCGCATCTTTCAAGATTTCTAAATCATCCCGTGGCACAGATGCTCTCATCGAAGCTAGCGAAGAACTCCGCACAGGTCTCTCTGTCGGAGTAATGGTCAATGCAGCAAAGCCTAAGAATGGCGTTCTGTATGTATCGAGTGCTGACCTACTCGAAGTAAGTTTGGTTCAGGCAGCAGCCTTTAAGTCTGCCGCCGTAACCGATATCGCGGCGTCTGAAGATGAAGCCGTTGAAGAAACCCTACCAACAGAAAGCGAGACAGCCACAGTGGAAAACACTCCAGCAGTCGAAGCAACACCAACAGTTGAGGCTGCCGCAGTTGAAGCTGCTCGCCCTGCTGTAACAGCAATGGCTTACACAAAGCCACGCATCGAAGTAACAGCGGCTAAGTACGTTGAGAACACAATTCGCGCAGCAATGGGCGACGATGCAGCACGTCAATACATCGCAGCAGCAGACAACACAACTGACAACGCTGGTCTCGTACCAACACGTCAACTGTCTGAAATCATCAACCCACTCGGAACAACCATCCGCCCATCAATCGAAGCAATCTCACGCGGAGTGCTTCCAGATGCAGGCATGACTTTCGAGATCCCAAAGATTACAGCAATGCCTGTAGTGGCAGTAGCAGCAGAAGATGCAGCATTTACTGACACCGATCAGACTTCTGCATTCCTTTCAGTAGATGTCAAGAAGTATGCTGGACAACAGACATTCTCAGTAGAATTGCTAGATCGTACATCTCCAGCATTCTTCGATGAACTTGTTCGCAACATGGCCGCAGCATACGCAAAGGCTACGGATAAGGCAGTTAACGCTGCAATCATCACAGGTGCGTCACTAGATGCAACTACAACAACAACTTATCCAACAGCAGCAGAACTCCTCGGAGTAGTTGCTCGCGGTGCAGCTTCTGTCTATGGCGCAACACTTGGCCTAGCAAACCCATTTGCTCGCAACATGATCGTCAACACTTCACAGTGGTCTAACATCATGACACTCAATGATGCAGGACGTCCGATCTACACAGCTTCACAGCCACAGAACGCAGGCGGAGCAGTCACACCTACAGCCCTACAGGGTAACGTTGCAGGTCTTAACCTCTACGTCACACCTAACACAGACTCAGGAACTGACACAGATGGATCAATCCTCATCGTCAACCCAGACGCCTACACATGGTACGAGTCACCAACATACCGCCTACGCGCAGAGTCAACAGCGGCAGGCCAGATCACAATCGGCTACTACGGCTACGGCGCAATTGCGACCAAGGTCGGAGCAGGCGCATTCAAGAACAACAAGGCGTAAGCCACCCTTAAGTCGCTGGCGGCGGAGTGCCCTTCTCCGCCGCCAGTCTTTAGAAAGGATAAGAGCATGGCACTCACGACGATCGCCGAATTACGCACGGCGCTTGGAATTGGCAGCCTGTATTCGGACGCCGTTTTAACCGAGGTCGTAGATGCCGCAGATGACGTACTCTTGCCCTTTCTATGGAATAACTACACATTTAATGTCGGACACAGTAATACAACTACAGAAGGCACATTGTATTTTGAGCAATCAATCAAGGATGTCTTTTATGTCGGTCAAACTGTAACGATCAGTGGTAACGGCGCACCTCATAATGGATCCAAGGCAATCACTGGCATGAGTAACACATCTATCACTTATGCAGTTACAGGCAGTCCGACAGCGCAACCTCAACATACAGTGACTCCTTTTGGACGGGTAGCAGCAGTAGCCACAGTCGATTACACAACGATTCCGGCAATTCAAGAAGCTGCGCTCATGATCTCGATTGACATCTGGCAAAGCCGTCAAGCACCATCAAGCGGCGGCGTGACCATTGATGGCTATCAGCCAAGCCCTTATCGCATGGGAAACACTTTGCTTGCTCGTGTCCGTGGCTTGCTTGCCCCGTATCTTGATCCGAGATCGATGGTGGGCTAATGGCCGCCATTTCAACACTTCGCGCAGGTATCGCAGCAGCTCTTACAGATAACACAAAGTATTCGGTTTTTTCTTTTCCACCAAGCACGCCGATCGCGAACAGCGTCATCATCGCTCCAGCAGATCCTTATATCTCACCATCTAACGGATGGAATGCAACCATCGCACCAATGGCTCACTTCGTCGTGACCATTCTTGTGCCACTCCTCGATAACGAGGGCAATCTCAATGGAATTGAGGACGACGTGATTCGAGTGTTTAACTTGCTCGCGGCTTCCTCATACACCTACAACGTGTCAGACGTATCGGCTCCAGCCGTACTCAATGCCGTCTCAGGTGATTTACTTACATGTAATATCAATATCTCAGTCCTAACGAGTTGGAGCTAAAATGTCCGAGTGGGAAAAAGAGCAAGAAGCCTTCCTGATCAAGATCGGGCAGGTAGCACCATCAACACCTAAGCCAGTAACTACTAAGAAAGACGAGGAATAATCTCATGGCTGTATTTATGAGCAACAAGGTCGGCGTGAAGGTAAACTCTGTCGATCTATCAGACCACGTTACATCTGTAACTTTAAACCGCACCTTTGAAGAACTAATGGTCACGGCCATGGGGGACTCTGGCCAGAAGCAAGTCAAGGGCCTAGAGAGTTCGAATGTGGCTATCGATTTCCTAAATGACACAGCGTCAGCTAACGTCCTTGCAACCCTTCAAGCTGCATGGGGAACTAACGTCACAGTAGTTCTACTCCAGGAAAAGGGAACAGCTGTATCAGCTACTAATCCTCTCTACACAATGACATGTCTTATCAATAACACGACTGACATTAACGGCGCAGTAGGCGATCTTTCTACTCAGTCTGTTACTTGGAACGTGTCTGGTACAGTAGCAGTTGCCACAACAGGTACATTCTAAAACACTAAACAAAGGGGCATAGCATGGCAAAGTTAATAGTAACGATGACAGACAATAGCGTTACCGAGATTGAGATCACACCTCGTCTCGAGTATGCATTTGAGTTGCACGCTAAGATGGGCTTTCACAAAGCCTTTCGCGATTTAGAGCAACAGTCACATCTCTATTGGTTGTCGTGGGAAGGCCTTCGACTAAGTGGAGTCACAGTCAAGCCATTCGGCCCAGACTTTCTCGATACCTTAAAGAGTGTCGAGGTTGCAGAGTCTAGCCCTTTGGCCTAGGCAGCGATAGCATCCACTACCTCATAGCTCGGTTGAGCATTGAGACGGCTATCGCTCCACAATTCTTATTGGATCTAGATCCATCAATGCTCCAGATGTTACTGAAAGCATTGAAAGACCGAGCAAAGGAGCAAGCGAATGCCTACAGAGCTAAAAGGCGCTAATGAACTTCGCAAAGCTCTCAAGAAGTTTTCTCCTGATTTAGACAAAGCAACACGGGATGAAATGGTCGGATTCCTCAAGCCTGTAGTTAAAAAGGCTAGAGGCTTTATGCCCTCAAATGCTGACATGCCTTCTGGCTTTATCAAGCATGAAGTTAAGACGGCAACCTTTCCAATGTATGACGCGACAGAAGTCAGACGTGGCATCGGTTATAAGTTGACACCTACTAAGCCTAACCGCGAAGGATGGTCATCGACCGTATCAATTCACAATAAGACTGCGGCAGGTGCGATTTATGAGACCGCTGGTCGCAAGTCTGGAATTACTGGTCGCTTTAGCACCAAGATGCCTGGTGGCATAGCAGGCGCAGCAAAGATGGCAGGCCGCGCAATGTTTAAGGCTTACAAAGAAGATGAAGGTAAGGCTAAGGCTGGAGTTATTAAGGCGCTTGAAAAGGCAGCCGCTAAGTTTAATGGAAGTGCTAACTAATGGCTGAATTAAGAATACCCGTAATTGTCGAAAACAAAGGTAAGAAAGCCCTAGGCGATGTCGATAAAGGCATCAAAGGAATTACTAAGTCTTTTAGCAAGTTAGCAGGCGCGGCAGGTATCAGTCTTTCAACGGCCGCTGTTATTAACTTTGGTAAACAATCAGTCAAGGCCTTTATGAATGATCAGAAGGCTGCCTCACAGCTTGCCTTATCTGTGAAGAACTTAGGCTTAGCCTTTGAAACTCCAGCGATTGAGCAATTTATAAATCAGCTATCCAAGGCTTCAGGCGTGACGGATGACATGCTTCGTCCGAGCATGCAGAAACTATTGACCACTACAGGATCAGTCAAGAAGTCAACAGAATTACTCACTCAGGCGTTAGATATTTCACGCGGTAGCGGAATCGATTACGAGACTGTAATTTCAGATTTGAGCGCGGCCTACCTAGGTCAGACTAAGGGATTGAGTAAGTATTCTTTAGGACTCACCAAGGCTGAATTAAAGACCATGAGTTTTACGGATATTCAAGCAAAACTCACAGACCAATTTAAAGGCGGCAATGCTGCTTATCTCGACACTTATGCTGGCAAGATGCAGATTCTTGCAACAGCATCAAGCGAAGCTCAAGAAACTATTGGTAAGGGCCTAGTCGATAGCCTTTCATTACTTGCAGGTGAAGGCAACACCATCCAGCCGCTTGCTGATTCCATGCAAGATTTTGCCACCTATATCTCGGATGCTATTTATGGCGTGGCTACTCTTATTGATAAAGTCAAAGCAATTCCAGGTTTAGATTTTATTACTAAAAACCAAGACTTTATTAAAAAATATCTAAGTGGTACACCTGGGATTGTTTTTCAGGGTATTGATTATTTCAATAAATTAGGAGCAGCTGCCCGAGGCACTGCAGGGATGGGCGGCTATCCATCCTCAGCACTAGGCCCAGGATATATTGACCCTAACGATGCAGCCCGTAAGAAGGCAGAAGCCGATGCACTCAAGCGTGCTAAAGCATTGGCGGCGTTACAGACTAAAGCCCTCGCAGACACAAAGAAGAAGACAGCGCTTGAAAAGGCTGCACGTCTTTTAGAACTTGATCGCATTAATATCACGGCTGCACTAAAAGGTCAGATAAGCGAAACAGATCGCCTTTCTCTTAACTTGCAATTAGCTATTCTTGATAAGAATGATACCGCAGCGACAAAGTTAGCAAGTCAACTAGAGGCATCGGTTAAGCGCCAGAATGAACTAAATGCAGCCTTGCTTGCTACTCCAGAGGCCCCTAATCCTTATCGTAACTGGACTGTACCTCAAGACCTAGTCACTTACACAGCCGCTTCTTTAGGCGTAGCCATTGGATCAGTAGGCACGGCTCCAGTTGCCCCATCATCCAATTTCTCAGATGCACAGATGGAATTAGCTGCTGCACTTAACTCTTATACGGCAGCCAATCAGGCAGCGATTAACATCGTAGTAGAGCTTGATGGCCAGACAGTCGGTGGAGCGATCCGCGATAGTCAGATCAATGATTCACTTTCTGGATCATTTAGCCAGACTAATAGATTTGGCAATAAGCAGGGTACTATCGCAATATGAGTTTACCTGCCACAATTTCGGTCTCATTTGACTTTAGCCAAGGTGCTACTTTCGGGTATCCGTTTACTGTGGGCGATGCTAAATACGGCGTTATCGGAGTGTCTCAGTTTGCTTCTACAGAAGTTCCGGATCCAGTAGTTGATCTCAGCGATGTTACTCGGTCGATCAAGATCAGCCGCGGCCGTAATATCATGCGTGATACTTATGAGACTGGCACATGCACAGTCAGAGTTATTGATCAGACAGGCGCCTTCAACCCACAGAACGTGACAAGTCCTTACTATGGATATTTAACTCCATTGAGAAAGATCCGTGTAGCTGCCACTACTTCCACAGCGCAGGAATTCTTATTTTCAGGCTATGTGGATTCATACAAATATTCTTATCCAACATCCCAAGAATTAGGTTATGTTGATATCGTCTGCTCGGATGCATTTAGACTATTTCAGATGGCTAACGTCGCTACAGTGACAGATGCAACTGCTGGCCAGACTACTGGCACTCGTATCGGCAAGATCCTAGATCAAGTCTCATTTCCAACATCTATGCGTATTATTGACACGGGATCAACCACAGTTCAAGCCGATCCAGGAACGTCTCGCACATCCCTAGCAGCTCTTAAAGCGGCAGAGTTCGCAGAGCAAGGCGCATTTTTTATTCGCACAGATGGCACTGCCGAGTTTAAGGATCGCACGGATGTCGTGGGATCTTTAGCGGCTACGCCTATCGAGTTTAATCAGACTACAGGCATTCCTTATTCTGACCTTCGCTACGCCTTTGACGATAAACTTATTGTGAACCAATCCAGCATGACACGCGTCGGTGGATCAGCCCAGACTGCAACAGATGCAACTTCATCCGCTAAGTATTTCCCTCATGGCATGACAGTAACCGAGATGATCCCTGAGACGGATGCTCAAGTCTTAGACATCGCCAAGATATATGTAGCAACTAGAGCTGAGACTACGATCCGCATTGATGCCATGACAGTTGATCTACTCGATACAGCAGTACCAACTAACACGATGATCGGTCTAGATTACTTTGATAACGTCAAGATCACTAACGTCCAGCCAGATGGTTCAACAATCGTCAAGACCTTGCAGGTACAAGGCTTGGCATGGGATATAACCCCTAACAGCATGAAATGCACAGTTACAACACTTGAGCCTATAGTCGAGGGATTCATCATCGGATCATCGACTTACGGTATAATCGGACAATCCATTATGGGATACTAGGAGAAAATCATGACAGTAGGCTTTCCAGCCGTTACGGGAGATATCTTCACAGCGGCAGATTATAATTCGTTAGTTGCTTTTACTATTGACGCAGCGCAGACTGCGGATTACACGGCAGTCATTGCCGATACCTATCAGGTATTAGAGCTCATGAACAAGGCTACAGCGATCGCCTATAAGATCCCTACTAACGCTTCAGTAGCATTCCCTATCGGTACTGTATTGAACATTCTTAATATCGGCGCTGGCACATGCACGATTTCTGCCGTTACTTCCGGCACGACTACAATCCTTTCAGCTGGCGCAGTACCTGCCGCACCTACCCTCGCTCAATATAAGTCAGCCGCCTGTATCAAAACAGGCACAGATGCGTGGTACGTTGTCGGAGCCATTGGATAATGCTTAACAATGTTATTAGCCTTTACAGCGTACCAGTACCGCCACTCACAGTAACAGGCGGAACGCTTTACACTTCTGGCGGTTACAATTACCGAGTATTTACTGGTAACGGAACGCTAGGCGTATCTGGTGGAACTCTATCTTGTGATGTATTGGTTGTCGGTGGTGGCGGTGGAGCTAACTCTGGCGGTGGCGGCGCAGGCGGTTATCGTTCAGCCGCTTTATCTTTAAGCGCAGCAAACTACTCAGTAACAGTAGGCGGTGGTGGTGCAGGCACAACAGGTGCGAATAATCCTACCTCTGGCGTTGATTCAACTATTAGCACTATTACTTCAGCAGGTGGCGGCGCTTCAGGCGGTACTGATACTGGATCTGGTCATGGTATTGCTGGCGGATCTGGCGGTGGTGGTGCAGGTGAAGGTGCAAGAACTACAAATGGTGGTGCAGGTAATACTCCGAGCACATCGCCTTCACAGGGTAATGCAGGTGCTGGTAATGCTGGATATGTAGCTTCACCTTATCCCGGCGGTGGTGGTGGCGGCGCAGGAGGTGCTGGCACAGCAGCAAGCGGTGCTTCTGCATCAGGTAATGGTGGTGCAGGTTCTAATTCACTTTCAACATGGGCTTCAGCAACTTCAACTGGTGTGAGTGGTTATTACGCTGGTGGCGGTGGCGGCGGTGGATTTAGACCGGGATTTACTGCTGGAACTGGTGGTTCTGGCGGTGGTGGTGCAGGTTCTGCAACTGCAAACGGCGCAAACGGAACTACAAACACGGGTGGCGGCGGTGGCGCTGCTAACACTCAGCTATATACAGGCGGCACAGGTGGTTCAGGAATTGTTATTGTGAGGTATGCAGTATGAGTCATTGGGCAGAGATTGACGCAGACTCTAAAGTTATTCGTGTCCTAGTTGGGGACAATAACGATCCAGTAGGTGACGAAGGATATCAATGGCTTATCGATAATCTTGGTGGTACATGGGTAAAAACAAGCTATAACAACAAAATACGATTTAACTATGCAGGGATTGGTTATACCTACGATCCTATTGATGATGCATTCATTGCACCTATGCCTGAATGCGGTCATGATTCTTTGCTACTTAATGATCTAAAGCGATGGGAGTGTGCAGACTGTGAAGCCGCGTTTAAGTCACTCAGCGATCCAGCTTAGAGAGCAGATCGATGATGCATTCCCAGATCGAGATAGAGCTTCGGACGGCTGGATCGGCGATACAAGACACGCTGCGCGCAAGTCTGATCATAATCCAGATGCACAAGGATGGGTTCGTGCCATCGATGTTGACCGCGGCCTTTACGGGAAAGGCCGGAAGCCCGATCTCATGCCTGACTTGGTCGATCAGATTCGACTCCTTGCAAAGTCTGGCGATAAGAGAATCAGTTATATCATCTTCGATGGTCGCATCGCCTCATCTAAGAAGGCTTGGTCTTGGCGTCCTTATGATGGGATCAATAAGCATAATCATCACGCGCACGTCAGCTTTACTATCAAGGGCGATGAAGACTCTAGTTGGTTCAATATCCCGATGATAGGTGGAAAATAAATGAACATGAAGCATCCAGCAATAATCGCAGTAGGCGCATTCTTATGCGTATGGGGTACTACATCTAACTTCTCTCTAGACTATCGCGCCATTCTTGGCTCAGTCGTAGCTGGAGTATTTGGATACGCGACACCTAAGAAATGAGCACATCGGACTTAATGACACTTTACTTTGCAAGCCTTGCCGTCATTGGTGGGCTGGCAGGTTACGTCATTACTCATCTGCTTGGCGAAATTAAGAGACTAAACTCGCGTGTCGATGAGATTTACAACATACTTCTTGAGCGATAATTTTCAACATGGCAAAGAAGAAAGTCATCGATCTCGATACGTATAGCGCACTAGATGCCTATGCGATTTCTATGCATGAGTTCTACAGAGCCTTAAGACGTGCAGGCTTTGCAGTCGATCTATGCCTAGGGATAATTACGGAACGAGGCGCTTACCCTGACTGGCTACTTCCTGCGCTCCCTGACCGAGTGGATCGCTTACCCTATGAGGACGACGACGAGGATTAGATGAAGCGCATAGTCATAGTGAGTGACCTACAGGTTCCCTTTCATGATCGACACGCAGTCAAGAATGTAGCACAATTCATTACCAAGTTTAAGCCGCACGAAGTAGTCACAATAGGTGACGAGATTGATTTCAACACAATTAGCAAGTGGTCAGAAGGGACTCCAGAAGCCTATGAACAGACTCTGGGAGATGATCGCGATGAAGCTGTTCAGGTACTTTACGACCTACAAGTAACACAGATGATTCGGTCTAATCACACAGACCGCTTATACACGCAAATCATGCGTAAGATCCCGTCATTCCTTTCATTGCCGGAACTTAGATTTGAGAAGTTTATGCAGCTTGATGAACTAGGGATAACCTTCCATAAGAAGCCATACAATATCGCGCCTAACTGGATTGCAGTGCACGGCGACCATACCCCTATCAAGTCTCAGGGCGGTCTTTCAGCCCTTGAGGCAGCCCGTAGGCACGGTAAGAGCGTTATCTCTGGACACACACACAGGGCAGGGCGATCGTCCTTCTCAGAGGCGTCTGGTGGCCGTATAGGGCGTGTTCTGCATGGTGTAGAAGTAGGCAACCTTATGGACTTTAGCAAGGCTAGTTACACAAAGGGATCGGCTAACTGGCAGCAATGCTTCGCCATCATGTACGTCGAGGGTAAGAGCGTGCAGGTTGATTTAATTTATCTCGAAAAGGATGGGACTTTCGTAGTCTCGGGCAAGCGGTATGGACGACCTAGATAACGAGCTAGACAGAGACATCGATGACCATATTGATGACATAGAATCGTTACCGTTTCGTTATCTAAATCTCTGAAAATTCCCCTTTAGGTCATGAGACAGTAGAGCCATTAACGAAGGGCGTTGATAGAAAGGCTCAACATGTTCGATCCATCACTAGGCGATCTTCTTGCAATGATTGTCTTATCAGCACTATATTTTCATCTAGGCCGTATTGTCGGCATTCGCGTGGGATACCTCAAAGGCCGCAAGGCAGTTCGAGATTACTACGAGACCAAAGAAAGGGTGAGAGTGTGAAAGCAAGTGAAGTCCTATTATCAGCTACTGACATCATTGGAGACCGAGGACGAATATATGGTCATCCTCGTATCAATCAGACTCGAATCGCATTACGACTCCAGCAAATGCTCGAAACTCCAATCTCAGACCACCAAGCATGTCTGGCGATGGTCGAAGTTAAACTTGCCAGACTACAAGAAACAGCAGATCACGTTGACTCCTATATCGACGCGTGTGCTTACCTTGCATTAGCTTGTGAATTAATTACAGAAAAGGATGAGCAATATGTTTAACCTTGAAGATTACCAACCCGTTGAAGACAGGCTCTTATTGTTTTGGAAGGATCACCCAGATGGACAAATTCATACAAAACTTCTTGATTCAGCCGCTGGCCGTTTTATTGTTGAGGCTGCTATATATCGCACAGAGGCGGACATTCGGCCATGGACTACGGGACTTGCAGAGGAAACGATCCAAGGTCGAGGTGTCAATGCGACAAGCGCGCTGGAGAATTGTGAGACTAGTGCTATCGGTCGAGCGCTTGCTAACGCAGGATATGCAACAAAGGGAAAGCGAGCGTCACGAGAAGAAATGGTCAAAGTTAATAAAGCGAATGAAGTAAAGGCCAGCATCGATGAAGTCAAAGCAAAGATGGCCGACACGTCCGGCACTTACATCCCAGTAGTAAAGGAAGACGACCCATGGACTATCAAGCCAGCGAATATGCCGCCCACAATGGGGGAAGCTGTATCGACGGTGAAAGAGATTATTGGCGGCCAGACCGAGAAGGACATTCCTCACTGCAACCATGGGGAAATGATGTGGAAGACAGGCACTACTAAGGCTGGCAAACCTTGGGGTCATTTTAAGTGTAAGGCAGCTGTGACAGGTGAAATTGGTGGTCGTTGTGAGGCTCCTTGGGATGTCGTGTGGTACGAAATTGCCCAAGATGGATCATGGCAAAAACAGAAGGGTAGAAAATAATGGGACGTTTACAATTTATGAACCAAGATGGTGAGTGGGAGTCATTCCCTACAGAAGATGAGATACATCGATCGAAGGAAGTCATAGCGATCCTTGAGGAGTTTACATTCACTACTCGATGCTGCTTATGTAATGAGGCAATACCTTACAAAGACATCCGAGTGAACTTGGCTAATAAGAGCTGGTCATGCGCCAAGTGTCACGCTGTCAATGGCCTCACAAAGCCGTAAGTATCGAGGATTCTCTACAGAGCGTGTAGTTGCCAAGTACCTTTCGACTTGGTGGCCGCATGCAGACATAGGTAGAGGGGCTGGAAAAGATATAACTCATGTCCCGTTCGACATGGAAGTTAAAGCTAGATCGGCGTTCCAGCCAAAGGCGTGGATCGATCAGGTCACAAAGAGGGCGAGTAAAGCTGGTGACTTGCCTATCGTAGTTAGTCGATTAAATGGTCAAGGGGAGAAGGCTCCTAGTGAGTACCTTGCATTCATGAGATTAGGTGATCTGGTCGATCTATTGCTCAAGGCAGGTTACGGGGATTTTACAGATAATCTGAGACAATTAGAACCTATGAGATGCAATATGTGTGGCGCTTGGGCGTTTACTCAGACGTGCAGAATGTGTCAAAGTGATCCAGATGCCAACCTATGAGTTCGAGTGCGACAACGATAAGTGTGAAAGCAATGCACGCATTGAGGAGTGGCTGAGTCTTACAGAGCCGCACGACCTCGAATGTCCCTTCTGTAGTTCACCAATGCATAAAGTTTACAGCTCTATTGGAGTATCATTTAAGGGATCAGGATTCTACAGTACGGACAATCGATGAGCGACACGCCTCTGAACAGGACTTATACCAACGTCCTTGACACGTCTGGTACTCTCAGGGCTAGAGCCCATCAGGGGCTCAACGCGAGCCCTTTAGGGCTAGCTCGCGTGGTAGCACTCGCTATTGGGATATCTCTATCTATGGCTATGCCACTAGATGCACAGGCGAATAACGTGCGATATACAGAGCTTAAGAAGTTAGCCAATTACCAACTTACTGATAAGCAATATGCATGTCATAACGAGATCATATACAGAGAATCTCGATGGGACTATAGAGCTATAGGTAATAAGTCCGGCACTAAGCAAGCGCATGGGCTGTATCAGATGAAGTCTGAGAGTCTTAAGAACTCAACACCTATTAAGCAGTTCTGGATGTATTGGTATTATGTAACACATAGGTATGGGGTAACTCAGTATGATGAGCCTAACTACTGTGGTGCATTGCATCATCTAAAGACTAAGGGATGGCAATGAGTACAAAGCGTGGTGATCCTCGAGGGACAAGAGCTTATAAGGCTCGGCGCTTAGAGGTACTGCAACGTGACCAGTGGTCATGCTTCTACTGCATGCAACCTGCCACTACAGTTGATCATGTCATTCCAATAATCCAAGGTGGAGATCCTATCGCTTTTGATAACTTGGTGAGTTGCTGTGCTAGGTGCAATAGCAGCAAGGGGAGCCGTTCAGAAGGCTCTTTTTTAGCACGGAAGGCCAC
>Ga0209191_1001470_pt1 | contig 15558 bp, 7 predicted proteins | sample S_130626_EF_Meta_FD_187320 | JGI IMG/M metagenome (GOLD analysis project Ga0209191, IMG submission 187320) | Freshwater microbial communities from Lake Simoncouche, Canada to study carbon cycling - S_130626_EF_MetaG (SPAdes) (version 2) | ecosystem: Environmental > Aquatic > Freshwater > Lake ...
GACAATGGTTACCTTTTGGAGCAATTGCTCGCCAATAAACTTGACCTTGCGCTGTAAAAGCGTATAATTATATTATGCGGACTCAGGCATTCATCCCGCAATATAAACTCTGCATGCCATTGCTTATTCAAGGAGAATACAATGGCAAAATTTTACTCAACAAAAACTTACGGCAACGACCGCGGATTATCCTGCTGTTTTAGACAATGGCGTGCTTCGCACAGTCATTGTTCTACACTACATGGTTATAGTCTTGGCATCAAATTAGTATTTGAGTGTGATACACTGGATGAAAAAAATTGGTGCATGGACTTTGGCGGTCTTAAACAATTCAAAGCATGGGCGGATCACATGTTTGACCATACCTTAGTAGTTGCTGAAGATGATCCAATGTTGGATTTTTTCAAACACATGAACGAGATAGTGGACATTGACAGCAAGGATCATCTGAGCAAACTTCCATACGAGCGTGGTGCATTGTGTGATCTGCGTATTGTACCTGGAGTAGGCTGTGAGATGTTTGCCAAAATGGCATATGACAAAATGGCTGAACTATTGGCTAGTGGAGACATGCGCTACCCAATTAATCCCACAGTGAGAATCAAATCAGTTGAAGTATTTGAACATGGTGCTAATTCGGCTACATACGAAGGTTAAGCATTACTGGAGACTTTGGGCAAAAGCCCTGGGTGAAAAATCAGGCAGTTCGGACGTGGAAGCGGATCGAATTGCTTGCATTAGAACGCTGATTGTGTTAACATATGTTATCGCAAATTTTTTTATAATCGCAGGCGTCATAAGGCATTGGTAATGGGAAAAATAGGCTTTGCGTGTAAATGGATCGACCACGCCGATCAAGTAAACGGCATCAAGAAAGATGACGATGCTAAACAATACAATACTGGTACAACTACCATAAGTTGGTTAAATAGACAGTCAAAGGATGACGCAGAGCAAAGACTCTGGGATCTAATGGTGCAAAACATATCGGCTACACAAAAACTTGTAGACCGTGTGGGAGAACTAGATGAAAACCTTAGGATGGTTCGCCTTAGTAGCGACATTCTTCCTGCTTATACCGAGCCTACTTGGAGTTATTTTTGGCGTAGGCCTGACGTTATCAGCTATCTCGAGCGCAATTTTAGCCTTATTGGTCATAGTGCTCGTGCAAGCGGTACCCGTCTTTCTATGCATCCTGGCCAGTTTGTTGTTCTTGCTAGTATTAATCCGGGTATTGTTCAACGAAGTATAGAGGAATTCGAATATCATGCTGACATGGCCAGGTATATGGGCTACGGCAAGACGTTCCAAGATTTTAAAATTAACGTACATATCAGCGGCAAACTAGGTCCTGATGGGATTCGTGATGCTTATAAGAAACTAAGTAACGAAGCACGTAATTGTATTACTATCGAAAACGAAGAAAACTCGTGGGGGTTGGATGACTGTCTTACTATTAGTGATGTTGTGCCTATTGTTATGGATATTCACCACCATTGGATCCGGGAAGGTGTATACATTACACCGGAAGATGATCGAGTACAACGTGTTATTGATAGTTGGCGTGGTGTTCGCCCTACTATGCATTACTCAGTTAGTAGGGAAGATTATCTAGTTAATCATGATGCAACCGTTATGCCGGACTATTCAACACTGTTAGAGTCGGGGCATAAAAAACAAAAACTAAGGGCACACAGTGACTTTTATTGGAATCAAAAAACAAACGAATGGGCAATAACTTTTCTAAAACAGTTCGACATGATGTGCGAAAGCAAGGGCAAAAACCTCGCCAGCATGGCAATACACAATCAAGCCAAAAGCTATCTCGAGAACAACTGATACATAGGTTGGAAACTCTTAGAGAAGAGCTAGAAGAAAATCCCAACTTGAATGATCAGCGCAAGGCTCGTATTCAAGAGGATATGGCTCGCTATTCTGAGCAATTAAAACGATTTGAATAAAAGGGCACAAGGCCCTTTTATTATTTTGCTACTTTAGGAGCTTTTGGAGCACGTGGCTTTTTGACCGCTGGTGCTTTTTTAGCCGCTGGCTTTTTCTTAGCTGGTGCAATAGATTCTACAACTGCTTGAGTAGCTTGCTCAGATACTGTTGCAACTTCTGTAACTGCTGGTACAACTTCAACTTTATATGGTGCTTCTGCTACTACTTCTGCAGGCTTACCTGTAAAAAACTCTTTAATTTTTTTGAACATTCTATGTTCCTCCTTAGTGTTTTATTTATACACTAAATATAGCCATGTACAACTTTATTCGTCACATTACCCTAAATGAGGGCAACACTCCTAAAACCTTAACTCAGGCAGTTTTGCCCTACAAGAAGGACGATTTAGAACCATCAATCTCAGAAGATACTATCAATTATCATTATGGTAAATTGTATAAGACCTATGTAGAGCGTTTTAACAACGGCGAGGGTGATGCGGACTTTAATGAAGCGGGTGCGTTTTTGCACCATTTGTTATTCACGCAATACCAAGCACCGCAAGCCTCAAACGCACCTACAAATATTGCTGAAAACTTTATCAACAAATACTTTAAGAGTTTTGATAATTTCAAAGATGCTTTTCAAAAAGAAGCAATGAAAATACAAGGTAGTGGTTGGGTGTATTTGTCCACGGACGGTACCATTAAAACTATCAAAAATCATCAAATAAAAATGGATATTGTGTTTATAGTAGATTGGTGGGAACATGCATGGGCATTGGATTATCAAAGTGATAAAAAAAGCTATCTAGCTAATCAGTGGAAAATTATCAATTGGAACATTGTCAGTTCTAGAATTGGTAATAGACAACTTGTGTCAGAGGCTAAGATTTCTAAAATAGCAGTGGTAGGAGATAGTATTGCACTTGGACTTAGTAGATCGTTTCCCACAGCACAAGTAGATGCCGTAGTTGGGCGCAGTACCAAAGCAATTTTATCAGCAGTTGCTGGCAATGCAACGGTTCAGGGTGCAGACTTGGCAATAGTTAGTGCTGGTACGAATGATTACCCTTTGGCCAACGGCGGCAAAAATAACAATCCTGCGGCCACTATTGCAAACATAGAAAGTATTAGATCCGTGTTAAAAGCTAAACAATACATATGGGTTTTGCCGTTTAACAGAAGTGCCGCTAACGATATTAGATCCAGCATTGGCGGAGATGCCAGTATTGATTTAGCCGAAGTATCAACTACTAAAGATAAACTGCATCCCACAAATTATAGTTCTGTGGCTAGCGAAATTAAATCTAGAATTGGTCTAAGGTCTTAAGGCTGCTTACGGGCATATCCCACACCCGACGTGCTTCCACACCCTTTAGCTGTGCAAATTTTTTAGGGTCACAATCCCCACATACGTGATAGAAATTGTTGTTTAATCGCTTGGGATCCATGGATCCTTTTTCTCTGTTAAACACTCCCTGACAGCAATCACACTTGAATACCACCACAGTGACCTTACGGCTATAAGAATGGGTCTTACCCTTCTTACTGGTGCGTATGTGCTGATTTATTCTAAATTCTGTTCCAATATACATAACTGTATTTACATTAAGGTTATAAAATCCTTTGATAAATATTCAATCAAGGACAAATATGATCACTATTTCAGACTCAGCAAAAGCAAAAATTAAAGATTTACTACTAGAAGAATCAAACCCGGCCCTATCATTGCGTACATTTGTACAAGGAGGCGGATGTAGTGGTTTTAGTTATGGCTTTACCTTTGATGAAATAGTCAATGAAGATGATTTTGAAGTTCCAGTAGATGAATTTCGAGTACTAGTAGATGCAATGAGTATGCAGTATTTAACTGGTTCGGAAATAGATTATAAAGAAGATTTACAGGGCAGTTCGTTCAGCATAAAAAATCCCAACGCAACAACCACTTGCGGCTGCGGCTCAAGTTTCGGAGTTTAAACACAAATGACACAACAACTAATTGATATTGGCGTACAAGGTAATGACGGAACTGGCGACAGTATTCGCGAATCGTTCCGTAAAGTAAACGAAAATTTTAACGAGATCTACTCTGTTTTTGGACTGGGCGGAACTATTAGATTTACAGATTTAGGCGATACACCCAACAGCTACACTGCCAATCAGGTTATCATGTCAGACACCACTGGTACAACGCTAACTGCCAGAGATTTGGTAGCAGGTGCCGGTATTGCAATTAATAAAACTAGTAATAACTCTGTAACTATCACATCAACTACTACAGGTTTGATTGGAGATAACGCACCTAGCTTAGGACTAAACTTAAATGCAAATAATTTTACCATTGCTCGTTTAGCAAATCCTAGTCAGTCATTGGTTGATGCGTTTAATGCATCCTATGCCAGTTTAGGAGTATCAACTACACTTGCACAATTGGCCATCAACAAAGGGTATGCAGATAGTAATTATGTTGCGGTTTCAAATGGATACATTACCAATGCATTAAAATCACGCCCTGAGCCGGCAATTCCGCAAATTAACGATGTAGATTACGATAAAACATTATCTAGTAATTATCTATCTACTGAAGTGATGCAACGTAAAGACACAGTGTATCGCGGCGGTGATAGCATGACTGGGCCACTGACGTTAAGTGACCATCCTTCTCCATTAACAGGGTCTGGTACACCAAACGGTGCCAGCGATTTGCAGGCCGCTACCAAATACTATGTTGATAACAACAGCTATTCTAGCAATATTAACTTGTACGTGTCAGCAACTAGTGGTGACGATCAGCAGACAAAAAGCCCTGCGGGAAAGGAAGGCAGGTTTTGGCAATATGCTTATAAGACTGTGGGGCAGGCAGCATTGGCCGCAGAGAATTTAATTAACTTGGCAAGCATTGAGCCAGGTCCGTACACACAAAAAATTGCCTACACTGTTGGTGTAAATCAATCATTTAGTACTATTCAAAGTGTGACATTAACTGGTGGCAATTCTGGAGTTAGTGGCTACGAACATGCAAGCGAACTCATACGTCTTAATAAAGCCTTTATACAAAGCGAAACCATTGCATATCTTAACAAAAAATATGTAAACTACATTCCCATTGACTCAGGCCGTTATAACGCAATCATCAGCAACATCGTTGATGGCGTTGGTTACGATTTAGTATTAGGTACTAATTATAATACTATTACACAAGCTTCAAAATTATTTAATCCAGTGTATGTGGATTTAGTTACTGAACAATTAACTCAATTACTGGATGGTATCGAATATGCTAAAAGCATAATTTTAGCTTATAGTTATAGCACTGCTAACGCACAAAATTATATTGGTGCAGTTATAGATGCGCTTTGTTACGATTTAGTGTTTCAAGGTTCATTCCAAAGTATTCAAGTAGCACTGGCATTTGATCAATACAACACTGGTTTAGATTTAGATGAAATCAAAGCTACTTTGTTAAATTTAAGAACCAGTTTAATCGCAATTGCTTCAGTTGCTGTGTCGCCGAATGCTGTTTCATCTATCACCAATAACATTACCCTTATTAACAATTTGTTAACAACAGAAGTTATTCCAGCTGTATCTTTTCCAGCAATTCAAACCACTGCCGCTGGTCGAATCAGCGCAAGAGAATTGTTGTTAGATAACATTTCATTCATACAAGCTGAAATCACTGCTTACTTAAAAGCAAACTTTCCAACAGTTATATACAATGTAACAAAAAACCAACAAAATGTAAAATATATAGTTTGGAGTTTAGTATATGATTTAATGTATGGCGGCAACCAACAAAGCGTTTATGCTGGATTACAATACTGGCAAGGCGGAGTTTACCAACTGTTAGCTTCTGAAAAGGAAGCATACGTTGCGGCTATTGCATATATTAATACATTAGCTCAGGCCGTAATTACCAATACTGCTCCTGCACTTGTTTATCAAACCAGCTTTAGACAATATACAAATGAAACTATTGTCGGCGGTGCCGCAGCCTCAAGTAGTATTTCAACAAACGTAACTACTATTGTAAACATTGTTAATGCTGTTAGTTTGCCTGCTCCCGCTGTTGTTAATCCTACTATTAGCTCTGTGTCTTCTATATTATTAACAGCAAGAACTGATATTTTAGCTCAAAAGACTGCATTGAGAACTGCGGCAACTACTTATATTAATTCTAACACAAGTTTTTCTGTTATCAATAACGATATCATAAATGGTATTATTACTACTAATTTTGACACAATAAAAAATATTTTAACATTAGGAATTAGTTCTCGATCTGTTCCTACGTATACTAGCCCGTCTGGATTAGCTTCAGGTTTTACTTATGCCAGACAAGCATTATTGGCCAACAACAATTTCTTAGTAGAAGAAACTTATGCATGGCAGCTGGTACAAACTCCTACTTTTGTTCCTAGTGAAGGAGTTGCATCCTTTAAACGTAGGCTGGGATATTTTATAGAAGCAGTTGCATACGATATCACTTATGGCGGTAATTCAGGTAGTTTACCATCTGGATATGAATACTGGATCAACGGCGTGTCAACATTGTCCAGTACTGAACGTACTATCTATGTACAGACCATTGCACGTTTACAAAATATAGCATCACTTGTGTGTTCTAATTCTGTTATAACGCCCACATTTCAAAGCAATGTCAGCCAAACATTTAACATTGTATGGGCCGGTGGCAGTGCGGCACAATCAACTATAAATGAAAGATTTTCAAACATATCAACAATCATTGCAAATAATACGTCTTTAGTATATGTGTATCCAAATTTAGATGTATACGACAGTGTATATAGAGCCGCAAGAACAACTATTATTGGTAACAGAGCAGCCATATCAACCAGTGTTGTTAATTATCTAACTGCAAAATATATCGGCGGGTTCAGCTATAACGAAACAACTTGTTACAGAGACCTTGGTTATATCCTCGAAGGCATGCGTATTGATTTACTAACCGGAGGTAATTATCAAACGGTTACTGCTGGTAAGAGTTATTATAAAAGCGCCAGTGCCAGACTAGCTATTACAATACAGTTGACAGAAACTATTGACGGTATAACTTTTGCTAGGAATTTAGCGTTACAAGTATTAAATCAATCTTCCGCTACTCGCTTCCAAACACTGATCCCCCAAGTGTTCAACGGATCATTAACTGCATCAACACCGGCAAAGACTACACTTACTAATAATATGAATACTATCCTTAGTATTATTACTAACGGATATGGGTCAGCGCCAGCGGCTAGTTTTGGTACTGGTATATATACCGTAGTATTCAGTAACGGCGGCAACGGTTATGTTGATCAAGGCGCACCCGGCAGTGTTCACATTATTCCTGCTAAAATATTATTAGGTAGCACATCTAAAGCAGGCGGATCTATTGTAAAATATCTTCCAGGTAGCGGTGCTAGTGCAGATTCTATTCAGGTTAGATTAACTAGACCGGGTTTCTTCCAAGTGGGAGAGGAGATGGAGTTTGGTGAAACTGTTAAAGACCTTAACATTACCATCTTTGTTGAAAGTGGAATTTATCAAGAAGACTATCCAATTCGTTTACCTGCAAACTGTAGTATTAAAGGGGACGAATTCCGTAGAACAATTATTCGACCGCTGGATAGAATTAGTCAGAGTCCGTGGAGGAAAATATTCTTTTATCGAGATGCAGTTATTGACGGTTTACAAATCGGTTTAACAAACACATCCATTGATTACGCACCGGCTGCAAGTATTACACTAGGCGGCACTACAGATAAAATTGTTATTACATTGGGATCAGGTCAGGCCCAAGCCAGTTGGATTGGAAAAATTATTCAAGACAACAACGTTCCAGCTGGAAAAGCCGTAGTCGAAACTGTGGCAGGCAACACGATAAATTGCGGAGTTATCTATCCATTTGCCGCAAAAACAACTTATGCATCGGGTAATTGGCATATTTACGGAACATATAATTACGGACGACATTACTTAACAAATCCATTAGACATAGCAAGTAATGCTAAAAACAACAAAGATATCGACGTGTTGCTATGTGGTGATGCCACAAGAGTCAGTAACATTACATTCCAAGGCCACGGCGGATTTGCCATGGTGCTGGATCCAGAAGGCCAAATTAAAACCAAGTCACCCTATGGCCAGGTATGTACAAGTTTTAGTCAGTCAGTAAACAAAAAAGCATTCCGAGGTGGTCAGTTTGTTGACGGGTTTGCTGGTAGACTATTTGGTACTATTACCGGCGTGGCCAACAGCGGCATAACTGTAACTGTAACTGGCAGTGTCAACAGCGGTTTGGATATTCGTCCTCCGCAAGTGCCATGTGTATTTTATGTACAAGGAAATCGTTTTCAAGTTAACGATATTGTCAGTTATGATCCTGTCACGTACACTGTGGTTATGACATTGGATGTATCGACTCCATTTAATACACTCAACATTTTTAACACTGTTAATTTCTCAACTGAGGTAGGCTTGCGTGTTGACGAATTGACTACCGATCTAGTACTAGGTTCAAATTTTCAAAGTATCAAAGCAGGATTATATTATCTACAAACTGCAAACGTTGTGGTCGGTATACAACAAATATTCCGTTTGGCCGGATTGAACCAAACTCGAGAATTAATGAACGCGGCTATTTCTAATGGAGTTTCTCGAACTACTATAACAAGTCAGATGACCACAATCACTGACATGATTACTAATGGCTTTGCAGCCTTACCCACTGCAACATTTCCAGAACCAGTGGGAGTAGCTACTAATGTATCACGTGCAAAAAATATATTAATTGCCAATAAACAGTTTCTTCGAGATGAACTGGTTGCATGGGTTGCACAGAATTTTGCAACTAGAGGATATCCTGGATATAATGCATTTGTCTTAAGTCAACGCATGGGATACTTAATTGATGCTATGACATACGATTTATTATATGGTGGTAACAGTGCAACTAGAGATATTGCACAACTATATTACAGCAATAACGTTAGTCAGATTCAAGGCCTAGAATATTTGTACTCAAGTGCAATTTCTAAACTTATTTCTCTAGTAAGATCTATAGTAGAAAATACTACAATAACTCCAACCATTGGAAACATATCTGTACAAGTTACTAATTTGCCTGTGGCTACTTCAGCACAAGGAATAATACTAGCTGACTTGGCTAGTTTAGCAATTGATTATATTGTAGATGGTAATTTTAATAATGCTATTATTGGTACTATCACTAGCGGTAGTGCCAACATAACCAATGTGTCATACAACCCTGCTTTAATAAATGGTGCAACTATTGCCAGTGCAGTTAATGCCGGAGTGCCTGTGGGAACAACTATTATTTCCTACAATCCAGTCACTAACATTATTGTTATGAGTACAACTGCAACTCTTTCTAGCACTAATTTAAAATTAACAGTTGGCGGCACAGTGCCAAGTAGAACGACACCTACCTTAACTGGACAAAACAGTCAGCGTCAAACTGATGCCAGCACTATTGTGTCTGCAAAAACCTCCATACAGAATGGTGTTATTAGTTATTTAAATGCAGGTGGCGGAACAGCTATCAACGTTGAGATGGGCGGTAACCGCAGTATGTTGGCCAATGACTTTGCCATGATTAACGACTTGGGCTATGCTATTGTGGCTACCAACGGTGGAGTGACAGAACAAGTTTCAACATTTACATATTATTGTCATACTCATTACTGGGCCAACAATGGTGGACAAATTCGTTCAGTGGCAGGATCAAACGCACATGGTAACTTTGGATTAAGATCCAGCGGCTACGATGTAACTGAACTACCTGACGCAGTAAAATTAACCAATGACATGGTGCAAACTGCACTGGTGTACAAACAAGGCTTAGTTGCTAGCCAGATGACTCCGACTGCTACTTCTCGAGCATTGGGAATTTGGCTTATTGGTTACACATATGTTCCTCCAAATAATTCAGAAATTGAAATTGATCACTCTGCACAGGGCGGTGTCATTACTCGATACCTTCTTAGCACTGTTGAGAATACTACTATCACAATTAATGGCCAGACTGTACTTAAATTAAATTTATCAACTGCGGGTACAAACAGTACTGTCACTACAGGATTGCAGTATGCATTATACGATGGACAGATGTTGACTATTCGTGTTAATCAAAATATTAAATTTAATAACATTGATAATGTTAAACCAACAAGGCCAAGTACTGCTGTTCAATACAGTGAAAATTTAGGTGACATTTATAGAATTATTGCTTACAACTTGACAGAATCAACAGGTGAGCTGTTGCCAGCAAACGTTGCTGTTCTACAAAGCGATGCCGGATTCAATTACTATAAACTTACAACTGACGGTACAAACATTACTCAAGTAGATCCAGGCGATCCTACTAAAACACAAGGCAGTAAGGTTGGAGATAATAAAATTGCTATATTGCAAATTAGCCAACAAAGTCAAATTGATCAATTGAATAAAGGAATTTTCCTAACTGGTTGGAACGGTAGAGTACATCGTATTATTGGATATACTCCGCCGTTGTTTACTGCAACTGGTGCATTTAACAGCTACAATGATGCAACACTCACATTAGTTGTAACCAACGTGGCCGGTAGTATTGACATAGGTGATGTCATAACTGGTACTGGATTTACCAGCGGACAGACTGTTACAAATGTTGTACTCGCTGGAATTGGTACTATAACTGCAACAGTTACTCTAAGTGCTATTGCGAATACAACACCTGCAGGTACTATTACATTTGGTGTTAATAAAAACGGATATTTAAGTATAGATCCCAATGCTGTTCTTAATAATTCAGCTGATGGTACTGGCATTGCTTCGATGAATTATTTCTCAAAAGAGGCCGGGCCTACTGGTACTGCTTACACTCAGGTAAATGTTAACGTGCCGTTCACTACCACATTACCAGTTGTGGATAGTTATTTAACAATTGCAAATCAAGGAAATACTGCTTATAACGGAACGTATCAATTAGTATCAGTAACCAGTAAAACACAAATTTCTATTGCCAGCACTAGTGCATTATCAGTAGGCATGGTTATTGCCAGTACAGCAACTGGCGTATACATTCCAAACACTTGTGTTATTCAAAGTATCGATAGTCCAACAGCATTTACAGTCAGTCCGGCAGCGTGGATCCCGGCTGGGGCAAATATTGTTTCAACTCTGGTGGCGTACTTGTCAGGCGTGACTATTAGTAGTCCTGGTACTAATTACTCAACAGTCCCTCAAATTACAGTGTCAGGTGGCGGAGCATTGGTACAGGCCATTGTTACATGTACTGTTGCCAGCGGCAGTATACAATCGGTAACAATTGTTAGCCCAGGCTATGGATACAGTAGTGCTCCTAACGTTACTGTCAGTTACGGTGATGCAATATTGACTCCGGTACTTTCAGAATCGCCTCAGATTAATTCCACAGTAACATCAGGCAATATAACAACTAGATTAGGATTAATTTATCCTAGTGATCCTGGAGTGTTTGCAACTGGTATTGTTAGGACTGGTCTTACATTTGCCAGTATTGCAGGCAGTGATCCTTATATAGTTAATTTAACCATCGATGTTGGCGCAATACCTGTTGCAGGCACTTGGTACCAAGTTAGTGGTAATACAAATGCGCTGTATAATGGATTCTATAAAGTCAATGCCACTGGGTCATCAACAACTAATATTGCATTAATTTATAATTATAATCCAGGAACTTGGAGTAGTGCCACTCCAACCACGGCAACATTGTCAGTAACTAATGCAACTAGTACCCAACTAGGTATCAGTAAACCATTCAGTACAAGCACTGCTGTAACGCTACGAGCAGGGTATCCTGCAGATTCAGCGGCACAGGTTACTACACGTATTAGTACTTGCCGAGTTACTGGACATGACTTGTTGGACATTGGTACTGGTAGCTATAACACAACTAACTGGCCTACTGTGATTTACGGTAATCCAGCAAAAGTGTATCAACAAGCACAGGAAGTGTTAGAAGAAGGTGTGGGTCGTGTGTTTTATGTAACAACTGATCAAAATGGTATTTTCCGTGTGGGTCGATTCTTTACGGTTGACCAAGGCACCGGCAGTGTTACATTCTCAGCAAGTATTGCGTTGAGTAACTTGGACGGACTAGGATTTAAGCGTGGTGTTGTTGTAAGTGAATTCTCAACCGATCCAAGCATGACTAACAATGCCAGCGATACTGTTCCTGTCATGAGTGCTATCAGAAGTTACATTGATAAACGCTTAGGAGTAGACCATGGTGGTAGTCCTGTTGCGTTGGCAAACTTGATTGGTTCGGGATACGTGCCGTTGAACGGTACATTGGCAATGAAGTCTACTTTTAACATGGGTAACTTTAACATTGTTAACTTGGGTACACCAGGCACCGATTACGAGGCTGCAAATAAATTATATGTTGACGGTAGAGTTGTATCGTTCAATGCTATTAATAAATTAACTGACGTGACTGTTACTCCTCCGTCAACAAACAATATTCTCGTATACGATCAATCAGTAAGTAAATGGAAAAATAAAACCATTACCGGCGATATAAACTTGGACTTTAATACAGGTACAGGAGTGTTGTCTGCTGTTATACAACCTAGTTCAATTGTTAATACACAAATTTCGCCTAGTGCAGGAATTTTACAAAGCAAGCTAGCAATGAACATTGCCAGCGCATCAGGATCATCACCTAGCGGTAATGCAGCCTCAATACAGTCTAGCAACGGACTTGCAAGTTTTAATAGTAATGAGTTTGCATTGTTCAATGGTTGGGCAAGTTTACGAACAAGCTCCAGCGCAAGCACTGGAGTGACATTAGGCAAAATACAACAAATCAGTGCGGGAACTTTATTGGGCAACAGAACTGGCTCTGCCGCAAGTCCTGCCGAAGTAACTCCAGCACAGGTAGTAAGTGATGCTGGGGGTCTTACCAATACATTGTTTAATTCCAATGGTGCGGTAACTGTGGCATTCGATGGCACCAATGTGGCAAACAATGTATACTCTGTAACTGGTATTACAACTACTAGAGCTGTTAACAGTTTGGTCAAAACAGACAGTTTGGGCGGCATTGATGTTAACTTTGTGAAGATAGGCGGGTATAAAGCATTGGGCATTACATCTCTGACCAACACATTTACCACACCTGGCGGATTTGATTACATGACTGTGCTGGGAACAACGTCAAGTAATTCCAACATGACGGTGTTTGGCACATTGGATGTCAGCAATGGTACATTAAAAACCAACTTGTTGACTACTGACAAATCAGGTGCGCCAAGTGGTCCTAACGCAGGTAGCGCAAGTATTAACGGCTGGTGGGCTATGCAAGCGTCCAGTCAAATTGACTTTAGTCTGGGTACGCTAAAATCTCTATCACTGACCACAGGCGGTGATACTATCAACGGTGTTATGACTGGACGTTGGAGACTGGACGGTGCAAGTAGATTACAAGCTACTTACGCTGACTTGGCAGAATATTACGAAGGCGACCAGGACTATGAAGAAGGCACTGTGTTGGTGTTTGGTGGTGACAAAGAAGTTACTGTCACAACACAAATAAACGACACACGAAGTGCTGGAGTGGTCAGTGCTAACCCAGCGTATGTGATGAATGGTGAGCAAACGGGCATTAAAGTGTGTATTGCACTGGCAGGTCGTGTGCCAGTCAAAGTTATTGGGCGTGTTAAGAAAGGTGACATGCTGACCACCAGTGCCACTGCTGGTTATGCTGTCAAGGCTTTAAATCCTACTTTAGGTGCTGTGATTGGCAAGGCGCTGGAAGATAAAAACTACGGGGAAGCAGGTATGATACAAGTTGCTGTTGGGAGAGTATAATGGCTAAGAAAAATATTAACATTGGACAAAGTGTCAACGACAAGACGGGTGACACACTTCGCTCAGCTTTTGATAAAATAAATCAAAACTTTACCGAACTGTATAATGCCACTGGCGGCGGATTAGATTTGTTGGCCGTTGCATCCAACATAGTTCCCGACACTGACAACACACGTACTCTAGGTACACCCACAAAACGATGGGGCCACCTTTATGTTGGTCCAGGATCAATTTCAATTGGCAATGCTGAACTGACTCTGGAAGGTGGCAAGATAAAAAGTAGTACTGGTTTCAAGTTGACTGACAGTCAGTTGGATGAGGTGTTGCCAAGTCAAACTGGCAATGCTGGCAAGTTCCTCACAACTAATGGCACTAGCACATTAAGTTGGGCAACTGTGTCTAGTGGCACAACTGATTACAACAACTTGACCAACAAGCCCACTATACCAGCGGCACAGATACAAAGTGACTGGACTCAGGCAAGTAATGTGGCATTGGACTTTATCAAGAACAAGCCCGCATTGTTCAGTGGTAGCTATGCTGACTTGACCAACAAGCCCACTATACCAGCGGCACAAGTACAAACAGATTGGAACGCAGTGAGTGGATTGGCAGTTGTGCTCAACAAGCCTGCATTGTTTAGTGGTTCATACACTGACCTGACCAACAAGCCCACTATACCAACCAGCTTCAGCAGTTTGGTCAACAGCACAAAAACAGTTAGCCTTGGCTCAGATGGTGTATTGACGCTACCAGCACAGTCGGCTACACTGACCAATGTGAATCAAATTGTCTCAGCTAAAATCTATCGAGCTGGTGCCAGTACAGATACCGTCACAATACAAACTGCTCTAGAAACTTGGATGGGATCTGAGCAGGCGTGGATAGATATACGTACTGAAGATGCAACATCAAATGCCGCGGCCGGAAAACCTGCAAGACCGTGGGCAGGCATGCCCAGCTACACAGCATATCCATTAGTGGCGGGTTATCAGCCAACTGGCATACAATTACCACCACCAGCAGGCATGGCTCCCACAGCCAAGACCGCAAGCGATCTTTACCTAGCATACAAAGAACTGCAACGCAACATTGACATTGTGGCAGGCAACAACACATTCAGCTTTGAGAACACTGGCGCCTTGAGAGTTCCGGGTGTAATTACCAAAAACAATAATCTCACATTGGTCAGTGTAGGCACAACCGTCTATCAAGGGTTATCTGATCAAGGATTACCTGTAGAGGTTCGAAACGATCTAACAGCGTCAGTTGTTGCTGACGGAGAGTATGGTAGAGTATTCATAAGAACAGATGATGGAACAACATTACGCACTTGGCAGTTTGATAAAAATGGTAGTTTGACATTCCCCAACAACACAGTGCAGACCACAGCCTGGCTTGGCAGTGTAAGCAGTTTGGTCAACGGTGCAAAAACTGTTAGCCTTACTTCAGATGGTAATCTAACATTTGCTGACGCCGGCGGTACATTCTTTGGTAACGGTTATTTGCAATCAGGAACCGAAGGCACGAATATAGGTATAAAATCTTGGGACGGTAGACAAAAGGTATTTGTAAACGAAACCAATGTTACTATACAGACTGTTAATAATTCAAGTCAGGCATACAATTGGACTTTTGGTAAAGATGGTAGTATAACATTCCCCAGCAACACCATTAAATCTGCGGTAGACACTGCGCTTGCAGTTACCACTCAGGAAACAGTGGTTACCACCAGTCCGACCTATAACAATGCAACAGC
>Ga0209191_1001471_pt1 | contig 15548 bp, 15 predicted proteins | sample S_130626_EF_Meta_FD_187320 | JGI IMG/M metagenome (GOLD analysis project Ga0209191, IMG submission 187320) | Freshwater microbial communities from Lake Simoncouche, Canada to study carbon cycling - S_130626_EF_MetaG (SPAdes) (version 2) | ecosystem: Environmental > Aquatic > Freshwater > Lake ...
GTTTATCTTGCATTGAGGCAGAGGGTGCGTTCTATGCTTTTCCTGATGCAAGAAAAGCCATTGAACATTTATTTAATCAAAAGATTTTAAAAGAAAAAACAGATCTCGCTTTAGCTGACTACTTGCTTGAAAAAGAAGGTGTGGCAGTTGTGCCAGGATCGGCATTTGGTTCAGATGGTTACTTCAGAATTTCATTTGCAACTTCTATGGAAAATCTTATAGAGGCAATGAAACGCATCAAACGCGCGCTTTCTGTTTAAATGCAGGCTCAATTCAAGTATAATTTATAGCTTGATTAAGTTGACCATTCAGCAATAACTGTTTTATGATCACGTTCTCTATTCCTCGATAGCTCAGCTGGTAGAGCAACGGACTGTTAATCCGTGTGTCCCTGGTTCGAGCCCAGGTCGAGGAGCCAAATTTAAGCCCATAGAATCTATGGGCTTTTCAATTCTGAAGAAAACTTTAATTTATAGCCCCATGACATCTAGCCAGGTATTTAATCATTCGTCTTTTTTGAAAAAAACAAAACATTAGAATCGCTAATAAAAAATTAGCAATAACCATTCCTAATCTATCTAAATAACTTATTTTAAAGAAACCATTTTTGCTAGTAAAAATACGCTTGGATCTATACCAATGACGACTTTTTAGGTATTCAGATCGAAAAGAAGGCTTAGATGATGAATGAGGGGAATGGAAACAAATAGCTTCATGAGCCAAAACACAATCATAGCCAGCCTGTGTAGCCCGATGACAAAGGTCGTACTCTTCATAATACATAAAGAGGTCCTTATCAAATCCGCCGACTTTTAAAAAAAGAGGGATTCTTAATAGCAAACAACATCCAGGTAAAAATTTAGCAGATAAATCGCCTTCTGGAATAATATCAATAGGATGTGCTGGCCACGACCAATTATAAGAAACGACTTTCTTATTTTGCTTTTCATCAAATACTTGTGCACCGATTGCTAGTGCATTGGGATATTTTTCTGCACAACTCAGCATAGATATAACTGCTTCTCTATTAATTTTCACATCTGGGTTTAAAATCAGTGCGAATTCTGTTTTAGCATAAGAAATACCAAGATTATTACCTGGTCCATATCCAATATTTTTTGATGCAATGTAAATTTGGTTAGGGAAGGATCTTTTTAGATTTATAATGAGTTCATCTGATTTTTCTGAATCATTATCAACAATAACAAAGCTCTGAAAAATACTTAAAGTTTCACACAGCCTGCTATAAAGATCTCCGCTATTGTATGTAACTACAATTGGTGTAATTTTATCAATCAATTTCATGTGTTTAGCCCAATAAAAATTTAACTCTTTTGAAAACATTTACTGGCTGAATAGATGACATACAAGAAACAGCGTTTTGGCATGTTTCATAGTGCTGAAGTGATTTTATGCACAAACATTTATTTCCAATGATTTTTTGACTGCTTTTGTAATTAGGGGCTGCATGGACAACTGAACCTTCTACAGCATAAAGCCCAACAATTTTAGCGCCTAAAGCAGCTGCGAAATGTAAAGGTCCCGTATCACCAGATACTACGACTTTTGAGAGGCTTAGAACTGCTAAAAATAAATTTAAATTCTTAGTGGGCTCTAGAGTGTGAATGAACTTATCTTTAGTCTTTAAATCATCAAGCAAGGATCGCTCTCTTAAACTGACACCTGAGGTATAAACAACCTTCAATCCAGCATGCTTAAACAATTTATTTAATTCTAACCATCGATAAATAGGCCATTCCTTCTTTGGCTGAGAAGTTCCGATATGACAAATAATATCTTTCCCCTTTAAAATTTTTTTAGCTTCAAGCAAATGGGACCTATCAAAATCAATTTGAGGAATAGATTTAAATGGCATGTCAATATTCCACAGACTTAACAAATCTAGATTCTTTTGAATATATACTTTGGATAAATTTGTAGCTTCAATTTTTTGGTTATAGCATAAATTATGAAGTATATGATTGGGCTTATTAATCATGCCCAATCTTATCTTAGCACCGCTCAGTAAGCTATAAATTGCCCCACGATCATTGCCACCAAAGTCAACAGATCTAGTAAAAGTCTCTCTCCTGAGGGCTAAAATCAAAGGGAGATTTGTAAAAAAATTTATTTCACCTCTAACCCTGGAAACAATCCAAAGTCTATCAATGAAATTCACATGGCTTAATAGGTCTTTCATTTCTTTAGCAACTAAAACATGGAGCTCAGCTTTGGGAAATTTTATTTTTAAAGCTTTCAGCGCGGGAAGCAAAAAAATTATATCGCCAAGATATTGAAATTGTATTGCCAATATCTTTTCATTTTTTTGAGTCATTATGATTGCTGGAAGAGTAATTTGATTCGAGTTAAGAAAACCTTAAGGCGAATACGAAGGTTGATGATTGGCTCGCCTAAAGGCCCAGACCAATTGCGACCTCTTTTAAGATAATGAGTTGTAAATACGTTTGAACTAACCCCCCATTTCCTAAAAAAAATTCTTCTACCGTCAAATTTCTTAAAATTGATTTTTTTAGTTGACTTGGACATAAAATGGTAGACACGACTTTTGCTGACGCCCTTAAAGTTTCTCACTCCAGCATTCCATAACTTCATCGAAAAATCTGGGTCAGAATACATGCCAGGCGAAAATTCAGTACTATAACCACCTACAAGGTTCCATAGTTTTTTGGGAACCAAATTAGGTGGCCATGTTGCTCCTGTCCAATCGTTTTTTTTAAATTTCCTAAAACTATTAAGAAGTTCTTTTTCTTTAAATTTGTTTGGGTGATCACCGAAGTCAAAAGGTGCGATCACACATGTATTATTGCTATCCCTTGGTTCAATCATAGTCGATGACAGAAAAAAATAATCTGAAGATTGTTGCTTAACCTCTTTAAGAAGCCAAAAATCCCAATCGGGGCATGCATACATATCATCATTGAAATATACAATATAATCAGAACTAGCTAGTGTACTCGACGCATTCAAAGCAAAACAGATACCTATATTTTCTTTTGAATGAGAAAAATCAAACCCATTTTTTTTAACCCACTCAATTGTTCCATCATTACCCTCATTAATATGTACAATAATTTGATGCTTATAACGTGAATTTTTCTTAAGGCTATCAATGCATAATTTCAAAAAATTAAGATTATTCCAAGTTGGTATTAAAATAGAAAAAGTTGGTTTCTTTTCCTTCTTACTTCTAGAGAAGGTAATTTCTGGGGGGGTTTGAAGAAAATTAGAATGGCTAGACATTAAAAATGAATTTTTGATTTTTTTTGAGAAATATAATAAAGCTTTAAATATCGGTAATAAGTTACTTCTGCATTTGCAATTGCAAGCATTACCCCTTCCTTGCCGTCTAAGAAACCCGCTCTTATAAAATAAGTTCGAAAAAAAGCCCATAAGCCATGGAATATTGCTTTTCTTAGTGAGCCATTCTTTCCCGATTTTAAATTATCTCTGGCGCCACCAGTAGAATAAAGATTCATTTTATTAATAACAGATTCAAGATCTCTGTAACTAAAATGAATGATAGGGTTTTCTAATTTTCCGATTTTATATTTGGTAGACAAGTGTGCATGAACCTCATGTTCAGTGAATTTAGCAAAACCTTTTTTAAATAAACGTTTAGTATAGTCTGGTCGCCATCCTGAATGATCCATAAATTTTGATACAAATAAAGATTTTCTTGGTACGTTATAAACATAAAATATATCTTCTTTAATAGCTTGAATTATTTCATTCGCAAGCTTTGCTGAAATCCTTTCATCTGCATCTAACGAAAAAATCCAGTCTCCTTTAGATGCATTGATTGCTATATTCTGCTGCGGACCATAACCCATCCATTTTTTCTTAAGTATTCGCGCTCCTGCACTTTTTGCAAGATTGATAGTTTGATCAGTACTTCCCGAATCTACAACTAAAATTTCGTCAGCGAAAGCAGCACTTTTAACGCAATCATAAATATTTGCAGATTCATTTTTTGCAACAATTACAACAGATAATTTAGTCATTTTTTTTAGTATATGCACTTAATAACAAACCAGTTAGAACACAGTAAAATTTACCCTCGGTCGCATCAAGCAATAAGGAATTAAACATAGAGCCTATGGCAATAGTAAGTACAACGCCTTTTAAATACATTCCTGCGTATTTGTCGGATCTTGCTATAACCTTAGAATACTGCCAAAAACGATAAAACATAAAAATGAGCGCTGAAAGTCCCACAATACCAAGCTCAAAAAAAGTTAATAGGTATTGATTATGCGGATTTGGAACATCTTTTAATAAGGTATCTTGCGTGTTCGCCAGTTTATTATATTCATACCTAAGTGCGCCGGTGCCATAACCGATGAAAGGCGATTGCTTAATTAGTGATAGAGTATTTTTATACATCTCCAATCTAATACCAGCCGAAGTAAGATGTTCGTCTGATTTATGCTCTGAGACTTCCTGGCTTGTCTCTAGCAATCTTCCCGGCACTAAAGGCTCTAATTGCTTGTGTAGCATAAATATTGATATCGCAGCAATTAACAGGTACTTGTAAGCTTCCTTGCCATAAAAATATAAAGGTAGAAATAAGACAAGACATAAAGCAATAATTTGCCCTGACCGCCCGCCCACAAGATACATGAGATTAATAAGAGAAAGTAAGGCAATGACAAGCCAAACCCAGCGCCACTGAGTCTTATCGAAATAAGCCTTGCAAAAAAATACAAACATTAAAAAAGACATCAAAATATTATGTGCAATACGATTTTTAAAGGCGAGATAACCTTGGCTATTGTCTGGCAAATCATGCAAGCCTAAATTCATAGGAATAATGCCAAGCCATTTAAAATAAGAAATACCAAGTAAGATTAGAGCCCCAAATAAAAATGCATTCATACCGTCATGACGTATTTTTTTTGTTCTAACCACACTAATAATTATAGGAATAATTAAAAGTTTTGCATATTTCAATAAAAACGTTCCGCTTTCTTTAATTGTGCCAGATGAGTAGATCAAGCCAATACAATAAAAGCTGAATAGAATAAGCACAGATATAGCAGCTGGATTTTTATAAATAAGCTTAAATTTCTCAGAATATTTGCCTGAAATTATCCATGCAAACAAAAGAAGTGCAGAGGCTACACTGACCCAAGCGGTAGGCATAGCTATACTAAAGCATGCAAAAATAATGAGAGCGTTAATTAATTTTTGCATAAAATCTTGATAAGCTTTAGTCATAATTAATAAATTTAAAATGCTTTCTTGTAAAATCTTTGTTTAGAAACTTTTCGAAGAACATAAGCCAGCGATGTCTCTTTTCTCTACGTGTGATCTGATAATTTGGATCAGGATGAAATGTTTGCTCAGCCTTTTCTTTAAGCCAGTTTTTCATAATGGCTGGGTGCTTGCCTGAAAATGGTTTAATTGCCTTTGGGTCAATTTCGTAGGAAATAAAATCAGGTATCTTCTTATTCCAATACTTACCAACTCTTTTCAATTTGTCATTCATGGACGCTTTACTTCTTATATGTCCGTAATGATAAATGGGCACGCCTATTGAAATTGCATGAGGATATCTACCGTTTTTATTTTTATCCATATTGACAAAATAAAGCGCGTCAGGTGACCATACCCGAAGATTATTTCGAATAATTCTTGCCTCATTTCGGTACCAAGCAGGGCTTGTTGCAATCCAATCTTTACTTCCAAAAAAATGATAATAATCAAATACTAATGACTCAATATTAGAGTTATTTAGAGATATTTGCATCATGTTCTTAATTGTTTTTAAATCGTCTTGGTGAATCACCTCATCACCCTCGAGATAAAAAGCCCAATCGCCAGAACAATTAAATTGCGCAATCATTTTTTGCTGAGCATAAACAAACCCCCTATCCTTCATGTTCTCATTCCATTGGGTTTGGATAATTTTTATTTTTTTACTTTTTATTTTCTTAAGAAGCGTTAGGGTGTCATCTTCGCTGGGGCCAACTGCTATAATGAATTCGTCACAAATTGGCAAGATAGAATTTATACTTTCAATGAATGGATACCCCAAAATGGTTCCATTACGAATAAATGTGAAGCCACTAATTTTCATAAGAAAATATAAATCCTTAAAAACTTAATTATATCAATCAAAAGCTTTAATACAGTTTAAAAAATAAAAAACATACTCAAGAAATAAAGACAATATGCATGGATCAACTAACCAAACGGATTGTTTAATTATAGGTGGGGGTATTATGGGCCTTACCCTAGCCTCCCTTATTAAAGAATGCACTCCATCAATTAAAATTGATTTGTATGAGAAGCTACAAGGTGCAGGGCTTGAAAGTTCTGAGGCTTTAAATAATGCAGGCACGGGTCATGCTGGTTATTGCGAGCTTAATTACACTCCAATGGGAAAAAATGGGAAAATTAATATCGAAAAAGCCCTTGAAATAAACGCAAAATATGAAATTACACTTCAATATTGGAGTTACCTAAGTAATAAATATAAATCTTTTGATCCGAAAAAATTTATTCAACGTACGCCTCATGTAAGTCTTGTATTTGGTGACGATAATATTCGTTTCCTAAAAAAAAGATATTTACTACTTAAAAAGCACCATCTATTTAAATCGATTAAATTTTCCCAGAATAGAAAAGAAATTTCAGAATGGGTTAACTTAACAATGATAGGGAGGGACCCCCATCAGAAAGTTGCAGCCACAATCGTGAAGGAAGGTGCGGATATAGATTTTGGTGCTGCCGCCAATGCACTTTTAAATATTCTAAAACATAAAAAAGATTTCGAAATTCATCTTAATCATGAAATTTTAACCATTAAACAAAGCAAAAATAATTTATGGGAAGTGTCTGTCAGAAATAATATCTCCCGTGAGATAAAAAAAACTTTTGCAAAATTCATTTTTATTGGTGCGGGAGGTCATGCTATTCGAATGCTTCAGAAAACTGGCATACGAGAGCAACAAGGGTATGCAGGATTTCCTGTGAGTGGTCAATGGCTAGTTTGTTCAAATGAGAATATTGTCAGCCAACACAATGCAAAAGTATATGGAATGGCTTCTGCAGGCTCTCCCCCAATGTCGGTTCCGCATTTCGATTTGCGAGTTATCAACGGTAAGAAAACATTATTATTTGGACCATATGCGGGATTTACATTTAAATTTTTAAAATCAGGGTCTTGCCTTGATTTAATCAAATCTTTAAGGCTTAGGAATCTTATTCCAATGATTTATGTCTTAATACACAACTGGAAATTGTTTCAATATTTGATTCGTGAGTCTTTTCAGTCAAAACATGCTCGGATAAACTTATTAAGAACCTTTTATCCAGGAGCAAAGGAAAAAGATTGGTCTATTAAAATAGCTGGTCAACGAGTCCAAATTATTAAACCGAATTCATTAATAAGCGGCAAATTAGAATTTGGTACTGAAGTAATCATTTCAAAAAATAAAAAAATAGCTGCTCTTCTAGGAGCTTCCCCAGGAGCTTCTGTCGCGGTAGACTCGATGATCAAAGTGATCGAGCAATGTTTTTCTAAAAAACTTTTAAATAGTAAATTTAAAAAGCAAATGAGAGAAATGATCCCTTCGTATGGCCAAAATTTAATTACAAACAAGAAATTGCTTGAAAGAATTAGGCTTTCATCGCACGAAACTCTTGGGCTTAAAGATTAATTCTCTGACGTCGAACTTCAGATAAACAAATACCCGCTGCCACACTTACATTTAAGCTTTCAACTACGCCTAGCATTGGTATCTTAATTAAAGTATCACATACTTCTTTTGTAAGCCTTCTGAGCCCGTCTCCCTCGGAACCTAAAACGATTGCTATAGAACCTTTAAGATTGGAATCATACAAGGAATGATTGCCATCCTCTGCTGTACCAACAATAAGAACATTTGCCTCTTTAAGGGCTCGAATAGTTCTCGCTAAATTCGTCACAACAATCAAAGGCACAGATTCTGCAGCGCCTGAAGCAACTTTTCGAACCGTCGCATTAAGTCCAACTGCCCTATCCTTGGGAACAATGACAGCATCTACTCCCATACAGTCTGCAACACGAAGACAGGCACCTAAGTTATGCGGGTCTTCAACACCATCTAAAATAAGAAAAAAAACTGGCTCAGATAAATCGCCTTCTAAAATATCTTCAATCGTTAGAAATGGAACTTTAATTTGCTTAACTATCGCAACAACACCTTGATGATTCTTATTTGAAGCCAGGCCATCTAGTCTTGATCGATCTACAGCTAAGACGCGTATATTGTATTCTTTAGCAAGATTAATAATTTCTTTACTCCTAGGATCATTTCGATCTTTATCGATTATTATTTCATCAATACTATGAGAGGATTGCCTTAGGCGACTGATAATTGGATGAAATCCAAAAATGATCTGACTTTGAGACATATTATTTTGCTCTTATTTTCTTTTTACTTTTAGTTGATCTCGATGATTTAGGCGCGCTTTTATGTTTTGTTGTATGTGTTTTCTTTTTATGCCCCTGCTTATCCTTGAAGAAATTTTTTGGTTTTCTATCCTTCAATGGAGATTTTTGAACTTCCTGATGACTCTCAAGACTAAAATCAATTTTACTAAGCTCTAGATCAACGCGCACTAATTTAACTTTTAAGCGGTCACCTAAACGATAGATTGCGTGAGATCTTTCACCCACCATAGCGTGTCTTGCTTTGTCATAAGTGAAATAATCGTTACCTAACTCTGTAACATGCAACAAACCTTCAATATAAATACCATCGATCGAAACAAACAAGCCAAAACTTGTTACGCCTGCAACAGTGCCTTCATATATCTCGCCAATCTTATCTTGCATGTAATAACATTTAAGCCATGAGGATACATCGCGTGTTGCATCATCAGCTCTTCTTTCGGTCATAGAGCAATGCTGACCTAGAACATGCCAATTTGCCTCAGGCATTTTCTTTTTTTCTAATGTGGCTTTAATAGCACGATGAATTAAAAGATCAGGATATCGCCGAATCGGAGAAGTAAAGTGTGCGTAAGCCTCGTAAGCTAGACCAAAGTGGCCAATATTGTCAGGGCTATAGACAGCTTGTTGCATCGACCTTAATAAGACCGTTTGCAATAAGTGTTCATCAGGTCTTCCCTTGATCTTTTCAATGACTATTGCATAGTCTTTAATGCTTGGTTTATCCCCACCACCTAACATAAAACCAAACTCTGCTAGAAATATGCGCAAGTTTTCAAGTCGTTCTTCAGTAGGTCCCTCATGGATTCTGTAAAGTGCTGGGTGTTCATGTTCAATTAAAAAATTAGCAGCACATACATTGGCAGCTAGCATGCACTCTTCTATAATTCGATGCGCTTCATTTCGAATGACGGGCTCAATACGATCAATTTTTCCTTGATCATTAAAAATCATTATTGTTTCAGATGAAGCGAATTCAATCGCGCCACGTTCATGCCTTTGCTTGGTGAGTAATTTATATACAGACTCAAGATTTTTAATGTGCGGGATAATTGCTTTATATTTTTCTGTTAACTCAGGTGATGTCTCGCTTAATAAATTACTGACATCTGTATAAGTCATACGTGCTTTCGACTCCATCACAGAAGGATAAAATTTATACGATATTACCTTCCCATGCTGGTCAATCATCATGTCACATATCATACATAGGCGATCAACTTGAGGATTGAGTGAGCAAAGACCATTCGACAATGCTTCAGGCAACATCGGAATCACGCGTCTTGGGAAATATACTGAATTACCCCTTTCGAATGCTTCTTTATCTAAAATCTTATCGGGTTGCACATAAAAACTAACATCAGCAATAGCCACCACTAAACGCCAATTTTTATCAACACTTTCAGCATAAACTGCATCATCAAAATCTCTTGCTGTTTCACCGTCGATGGTAATGAGAGATAAATCACGCAAATCAACTCTTCCTTTAAAGTCTTTTTCTGTAACTTTTTTAGAGAAAGATTCTGCAATCTCAATCGTTTCTTGTGAGAAATTATAAGGAAGTTGATGCTTCCTTAAAGCAATCTCAATTTCCATTCCACTGTCTGCGTAATTGCCTAGAATTTGCACGACCTTACCCATGGGCCTTGATTTAAATGAAGGTTGCGCCGTAATTTCGATCACAACGATCTGACCTGGCTTGGCATCCATATCAAAATGATATGGAATAAGAAAGTCTTGGTTAATGCGCTTATCTTCAGCAGCTACGATTGTGACACCCTGCCCTTGAACGACTCTTCCCACTAAAGTCTCATTTTTTCTCTCAAGAATCTCAATTACTTTACCTTCAGGGCGACCCTTTCGATCTTGGCCTATGGTCTGAACCATGACGCGATCGTTATGAAGAACTTGCATCATCTCTCTAGAAGACAAGAAAATATCATCACCGCCTTGGTCTGGAATAAGGAATCCGAACCCATCTGGGTGACCTTGTATGCGTCCTGGAATAAGGTTTAATTTTTCAGATATGCAAAAATCATTTTTTCGATTTCGCATAATTTGGCCTTGACGCTCCATAGCTCGAATCCGTTTATTAAAGGCTTCAATTTCGGAATCGTCAATTTCAAGTAATTGTATTAATTGATCAATCGATAACGGAACACCTTGTTCCGTCATAATATTTAATATCAGCTCTCTACTTGGCAAGGGCTGATCATAAAACATAGCTTCACGATCTTTTTGCGGATCGCTTAAACGAAGAGAATTTTTTTTAGGTTTAGTCATTGCAACATTGTGCCATTAAATGGGGTAATTAAATGATTTCATGACTAATTTATAATGTGCAAATCAGGCAAGGACCTTCCAAAACCTTGGTAATCTAGTCCAAAACCAAAAACAAATTTATTCGGAACATTTAAAACATGATAGCTAGGAAAAAGACTTTTCTCTTTATCAATTAATTTATTGAAAAGTGCCGTATAAAAAATATTCTTAGCACCCATTTTTTTACATTTAGAGATAATTTCTGAAAGCGTTATACCTTCATCAAGAATATCATCAATTATCAATATATTTTTCCCTTTAATTATGTCTTCAGGTTCTCTTATCCAGCGAAGAAGACCGCCATGTTCTTTATTACCATAGCGAGTGGCATGGATATAATCATGATAAATGTTATGCTTTAGGAGCGGTATTAAGTGAGCTGAAAAATAAAATCCTCCATTCATCACAGTTAGAACATAGAGAGCATCGCTCTTAATATCCCGATTAATTTCTTCAGCTATATTTTTAATTGCAAGATGAATTTCTCGGCTGGAATATAAAACTGATGATTTTTTTAAAATAGACTGAAAAAATTCCATACTAGGTTAAAGATTTTAAATACTGAATAAAATCAGGGCCTATTTCAGGATGTTTCTTTGAAAATTCAATGTTTGCCTTCATAAAGCCTAATTTATCTCCGCAATCATATCTAATACCTTCAAAATTATATGCATAAACAGCTTCGTGATTCAAAAGAAGCTGAATCGCATCAGTCAATTGAATCTCGCCAGATTTTCCAGGAGTAACTTTTTCTAAATAGTCGAAAATTAATGGCGAGAATACATAACGCCCAATAACACCTTTGGTTGACGGTGCATCTTCAGGCCTAGGCTTTTCTACAATTTTATTGATTTGCATTAATTTATTGTCTATCTCTTTTCCATCCACAATACCGTATTGGAAAGTTTTTTCTTTGGGTATATTTTCTATTGCAATAACAGAAGCTTTATTTTTATTATATTGATTTATTAATTGTGCTAAAACAGGCTCTGCACTATCCGTGAGATCATCTGCTAATATCACTGCAAATGGCTCATTATTAATTACTGGTTTTGCTTGAAGCACAGCATGGCCCAGTCCAAGTGGCTCAGATTGTCTAATATAAATACATGAAACGTGCGGAGGAATGATCGAATTAATTAATTTCAATAATTCTGTTTTGTGCGAATTATTTAAGCTCGCCTCTAATTCTATATTTTTATCAAAATGATCTTCAATAGAGCGTTTATTTCTTCCTGTCACAAAAATTAATTCTGTAATGCCTGACTTAACAGCTTCTTCAACGGCATATTGAATTAAAGGCTTATCAACAATAGGGAGCATCTCTTTTGGGTTGGCTTTGGTCGCTGGTAAAAATCTAGTTCCAAGACCGGCAACGGGAAAAACAGCTTTTTTAATTATAGTCATCAAAATCTCACTTCCTCTTTATCATAAATTTAGGCGTCTTAAAGCGAACAATACTTCCGTAAAGCCAGAGATAACACAAGGCAAACATAAGAGCGAAAATCTTTAAAATTTGATGGCTCTTCCAGAAAAGAATAGCAGGAATAATAGAAACCAAAGACAAAGCCCAAAGATACGGTGCTGTCATTGAATTTTTTTTATTTTTATCATTCTTATCAACCACAATCCAACGCAATACTCTTTTATAAATTAATTGATGCAAATGAAATGAGTCTGGCAGGCCTGGGCTAGTTCTTTTGATGAAATATCTTCGAAAGACTGTAAAAAAAGTTTCAAATATGGGATAAAAACACAATAAAAAAGGAAACCAATCTGAAACCTCTTCATGTCTACTTACCAAAAGCAAGGATAATAGAGCAATCCAAAATCCGATAAGGTAGGCCCCTGAGTCGCCCAAAAAGATCAGGCCTTTAGGGTAATTTAAAACAAAAAAACCTAGAATTGCTCCAATCACTGAAATACCTAACATGAGGATAGTTACATCGGATACTTTGAAAGCCACATAAACAATGGCAGATAATATGAATATACCGATCATGCTTGCTATGCCATGAAAACCATCAATTAAATTGACGCTATGTGTCACACCAGCAACTGCAAAACAAGTAAAAAGAATTGAAATAGGGGCAATCTTTAACAGTAGATCTATGTTCATAAATTGAATATTTGTCAGCCAGGTATTTAAAAAATAACAAGCCAAAAAAGCTGAAATAAATGCGGCTAGTAATCGATAAGATGCACTAATTTTTTTTGTAACGTCTTCTAAAAGTCCCAAAATAAATACTGGCAAGGAAGATAAGACCAGAGTTAATCCGGTATTTGCAAAAGATAGTTCTTGAAAAAATTGAATGGCTATAGAAAAAGCGATGCCGATAAAAATCGGCAATCCGCCAATTCTTGGAGTGTCAAACGAATGAAATTTTTGCACACCTTTTTTATCATGATCGAAAGATATATGTCCATGTAAATGTGAATACCTTAATATCAACAGGGAAAAAATAAATGAGACAAGAAATGAAATAATTAGGGTGGTCATGAATAATATAGAGTATTTTTAAGGTGTATTATAAATTAGCTATTCCAGCGAAATTTCATCTCATTATCACTTTCTTTAGCCTCAACCCATCTGGATCCTTCTTTTGTGCTCTCCTTTTTCCAAAAAGGCACTTCTGTCTTTATATGATCCATCATAAAAGCGCATGCTTCAAAAGCGTCTTTGCGATGTGCACTTAAAACTATTAGGCCTACTATTGGATCGTGTAATTTTAATTCTCCAACTCTATGCACAATAAAAACGTCTTCAAGATTCCATTTTTTACGGGCCTTATTTTCAATTTCCAAAAGTGACTTTTCTGTCATGCCTGGGTAATGCTCAAGGTATAAAGAAGTTAAGTGCTCTGATTGATGACTTCCTGGAAGATCTCTTACAAATCCTATGAATGAAACTGCTGCGCCTACCGAAGCATTGTTTTTTTTCATTTCATAAAGAATATGGTTTAAATCGAAACTTTCATGTTGGACTCTTGCCGACATTTAACCCCCTGTAATCGGGGGGAAAAACGCTATTTCGGATCCCGCCTCTATATTGAAGTTAGAGTGCATTAAATTTTGATTCAAAGCACATCTCGTTGCACTGTTAGATAAAAATATTTCAGACCAAGGGGCACCCCGTAAAATTAAATAATTTTTAAGCTCTTCTAAAGTAATTACACTTGCTGGCAGGTCAATTATTTCATTATCTAAACCCACCAGTTCTTTAATTTTAGCGAAATAGAGAATTTTAACTTTCATCTTGCTCCTGCTGCTTCACGTATACCTCTTCTTCAAATTCTAATAAAGCATTTGGATCATCTTTCAATTCCACACGCTCAATCTGAGAAAAACGTCTCGATATTTTTTGACTTGTCACATGCACATCTTGAGCGTGCTCATGCGCTTGTCTTATATTGTCAGCTAATTTTTTCATGCGTACATCAAAACGCTCAAATTCTTGTCCGAGCCTTCCAAGCTCTGCTTTAATAATATGGACTTGTTTTCGCGTTTCAACATCTTTTAACACAGCTCTTGCTGTATTAAGGACAGCCATGAGCGTTGTAGGGGAAACAAGCCATACCCTTTGACTCATGGCTTCTTCTATTAGATCGGAATGATAAGCATGGATTTCTGCAAAAACGGCTTCAGCAGGAATAAACATGACTGCGCCATCAGACGTCTCATTGGAGATAATGTATTTACTCGCAATATCATGAATATGTTTTTTGATATCAAGCTTAAATTGTTTTTGCGCATTTTTAATATCATCTGGCGGCAAGCTGGTATCCAACATTTTTCTATAGCTTTCCAATGGAAATTTAGAATCAATTGCGACGCTGCCTGTAGGCTCAGGTAAAAATAAAACACAATCTACTCGATTACCATTAGATAACGTATGTTGCATCGAGAATGCATCGGGTGGGAGCGCATTACGCACAAGGCCTTCTAACTGTACTTCTCCGAATGCTCCTCTAGATTTTTTATCTCCCAATAACTCCTGAAAGCTCACGATGTTACTGGTAAGGCCATCGATCTTCTTTTGCGCCTCATCAATTGTGGAGAGTTGTTTCATGACACGATCAAACGTATCATTTGTTTTTTTGAATCCTTCCTCTAAGCTTTCTTTAACTTTACTATCAATATCTTCTAATCTCATATTGAGTAAATTTTTTAATTGATTAGTGGCGCTATCCATAGTGTCACGTACAACTTCACCGTGTATCTTTCCTTGTTCTGAAAGTGTCACGTTAAGACGATCAGTCAACTTATTTAAGCTATCGTTTAAACCTACAATCATTTCCCGATGCTTTTCTTCCAGTGCTTTTAACATCACCGCTTCGGGAGATTGATTTTGAAAGCGCCAAAACAAATAGGCGGCTAGAGCAGACAAGAGAACAAGAAGAATCAGAATAAAATTAAGCATACATTGATTATAGCGGATGTTTTTTTAAGGTTTTTATATGATTAAATATATTAAAAATGGTTGATATCAGTCATAGGAAAGCGTGCTTTTAATTTATCGAATTCACCTTCAGGAAGCCTTATCGAAAGGCTCACTTTTTCATCAAAAGTTTTATCTAAAATACTTCCATTCATTGAATGTATGACATGAATATAGTTATCTAACTCATTGTAATTTATAGTTAATTTTAATTTAAAATATTCAACATAAGGCTCGATAACGGAATGGGCTAAAGCAAGCTTTCCTGTACCTCCATAAGCTCTTGTGAGACCGCCTGTACCTAAATTAATGCCGCCATAGTAACGA
>Ga0209191_1001473_pt1 | contig 15543 bp, 14 predicted proteins | sample S_130626_EF_Meta_FD_187320 | JGI IMG/M metagenome (GOLD analysis project Ga0209191, IMG submission 187320) | Freshwater microbial communities from Lake Simoncouche, Canada to study carbon cycling - S_130626_EF_MetaG (SPAdes) (version 2) | ecosystem: Environmental > Aquatic > Freshwater > Lake ...
GGGAAACAAATGCCACTTCAGCTCTTCACATTCTTGAAGCAATTAGACTCTATCATCCAAGTTGTAGGTTTTATCAAGCTGGCTCCTCAGAAGAATTTGGCGATGTATCTTATGTTCCTCAAGATGAGAAACATCCACTGCGTCCTAGAAGCCCATACGGAGCGTCTAAAGCAGCATCAAGACAGCTCGTCAAAGTCTGGAGAGAGTCATACGATCTTTACGCTATTCAGGGCTGGCTTTTTAATCATGAAGGAACTAGACGAGGTGAAGAATTTGTTACTCGCAAAATAAGCAAAGCAGTTGCTAGGATTAAAAATGCTCTTGATAATGATCAGAAATTTGATCCTCTTGAATTGGGAAATCTTGATGCCAAAAGAGATTGGAGCGATGCCGAAGATTTTGTAGAAGGTATTTGGTTAATGCTTAATCAAGAAACTCCAAAAGAATATGTTCTTTCTTCTAATGAAACTCATACTATTAGAGAGTTTGTCGAATTAGCATTTGAACATGCAGGATTAAATGGAGCTTGGAAAAATAATACTGGCATTCCAGAGGATGAACAGTTCGTAGTCAATGATCAAATCGTAATGAAAATTAATCCTAAATTTTATCGACCAGCAGAAGTCGAACTTCTTTGGGGTGATTCTACAAATGCCAGAGCATTTCTTAATTGGAAACCTAAAACAGATTTTAAAGGTCTAGTCAAGAAAATGCTTGACAATGACTTAGAAGAACTTAAAATGGGGTGTGGCTAAAAAGAAAGCAAAGAAAAAAATCAACAAGAAAGACATTCTTTCTAGACTGACGCTTGTTCCCACAAAGAACAAGCGTCTTTTTTACATGCGCGAGATGAAGATCCTCAATGATCTTTGTGAAAGATATTCTGAAGAGTTCATGAATATTGTTTCTTTTGACAAAAAATTTGATTCATTATCTTATATTGTCTGTGATAAATTAAAAATGAAAATGGATATAAAATTTTCAGCATTTAACTTTAGAGTTGACTTCAGTAAGTATGAGGATTACTCTATTGGAGAGAAGATAGGTGAAGACGTAGAGGTAAAACAAAGAAAAAAAACAACAAAACAATTTCTAAATGACTAAAATTAAAGAAGAAAAATCGACAAAAGAAGTGCCATCGTCACAAAGCGTTCTTGGTTCTTTCTTAAAAACAAATAAAGAAGATCACTACAATTTTGAAGATGAAATAGACTATAAAGTGTCTAGTGGATCTATTCAATTTGATTTGCAATTAGGTGGCGGATTTGGGCCAGGATTGCATCGCTTTGTTGGTATGAACGAAGGAGGTAAGACTTCTGAATCTTTGGAAGTAATGAAGAATTTTTGCAATGATCTTCCAAATGCCAAAGGCTTTTATATCAAAGCAGAAGGTAGGCTATCTCCAGAAATGAGAAATCGTTCTGGAGTTAGATTCGTGTTTTCAGCGGAAGAATGGGTGGCTGGAACTTGTTTTGTATTTGAAAGTAATATTTATGAAACAGTTGTAGATGTGATGAGGGAGCTTGTCGCCAAGAATGATGAGAAGACGAAGTATTGTTTCTTGCTTGATTCTGTAGATGGTCTTATCACTAAGGGAGATCTCGATAAATCATTTGAGGACAGCAATAAAGTTGCTGGTGGTGCAGTCATTGCAGCAAACTTTATGAAGCGTCTATCTATCGCTCTTACTAAGCGAGGACACATGGCAATCTTCATCAGTCAAGTTCGTGCTGATATCAAGCTTGATCCATACTCTAAAGCCCCAATTCGTCAAACCAGTGCTACTGGCGGCAACGCTCTTCTTCACTTTGCGAATTATATCGTAGAGTTTGAGCCTCGTTATAAAGGAGATCTTATTCTTCAGGATTCAGCAAATAAAACTATTTGCGTTAAAAAGAATCCAATCATTGGGCATTTCGCCAAGGCTACTATTAAAAAGTCTCCTAATGAGAAAACCAATATGACAATCACATATCCAATTCGATATGGTCGCAAGAATGGAACTTCAATCTGGGTTCAAAAAGAAGTCGTAGATCTTCTTTATGCTTGGGAGTTTCTCGAAAAGAAAGGTGCTTGGATTAAACCAGTAGAAGAATTTAAAGATCTACTCATTGAAAATGGACTTGAATTCCCAGAAACAATTCAAGGAGATAATAATCTTTTCAAAATCATCGAAGATGATGATAAACTCTGCGGATTCTTAGTTAATTATTTTAAAGCGTCAATCAATAATCTCAATACATGAAATTCATAGGAATTAATGGTAGAGAACTTAATTTAAAAAATGCTAAAAAATATCTCATTGATTGGGACAAAAAAAGTAGAAGTAAATTTCAACTTCAAGTAAAATACTTTCTTCGCCCATATTGGCAACATGATATTGTTTTTGAAGAATTCAGATTAGTCGGAACAAGATTAAGTTTTGATTTTTATAATGCAAATAAGAAAATCATGATAGAAGTCCAAGGAGCGCAACATACAAAATTTGTCAAATTCTTTCATGGAAATCGACTTAAGTATTTACAGCAATTAAAAAGAGACGACAAAAAATATGAATTTTGTCAAAAAAACAATCTAAAATTAGTGGAAATTTACCCAACAGATAAAGTCTGTTTGGAATTTTTTGAGAATCAACAAATATACTTATAATATGGAAGAATTTGAACCAGAAGAACAGCCAGAATTTAGCATCCCAGATAGCCTAGTCAATAAACTGTATGAGCTGAGTGGAGACTCAGATAAATATAAAGGATTGATTATTGCTTGCGTTACTGAAAAGGGATATCCAATGATTTATTCAAGATTCGATTCAGTAATCACCGAGCTTGGATTGAAAAAAGCCATGTCTGATTATTTGCTTAGAACTAATAATGATACTGAAATGCTAGATGAATAAAGCTTGCATAGTTTAGGTAGAACAATAGAATAACTACAAAATGATTTATAATTTTGAAATAGAAAAACAACTTCTTGCTGGTCTTATTAAAGAATCACAGCATTTTTCGCAGATCTCTAATTTTATTGATGCATCTGATTTTTACTCCGAACAGAGTAATCTCCATAGCGCGATCTTTACTATTATTAAACAAGCTATTGATGCTGGTGATGAAATTGATGAAATCATTATCGCCCAAAGAATTAATTCAATTGGATTATCTTTCGAAGACAATTTGAATCCATCTGACTATATCAAGTCACTTGCATTGAGAAAAGTCCCAACTGGCAATCTAGTAAAAACTGCAAAGGAATTAAAGAAATTCTCTATTCGTAGGGAAATCTTTAATTCTTCTCAGGAGATGGCGAAAGCAATGAAATCTATATCTCCAGAATCTTCGTATCAACAGATTGTTGAATGCGCGGATAGCATTTACAACTCTAAGATTAATCTCTATGAAATTGGCAAGGATGTTCCAGAGAACATCTATGCTGATATGGAAGATATTATTGAAGAGCGTGGAAATAATCCTATTACCGAATTTGGAATGATGGGTCCGCATCAAAAGGTTAATGAGATTTATGGATCACTTTTGCGCCCAGGAAATATTACAGTTATTGTAGCTCGCTCTGGCGTTGGAAAGACTCAGTTTTGTATGCACTACGCCACTAAGGTTAGCGCAAAATACAATGTCCCAGTTCTTCACTTTGATAACGGAGAAATGAGCAAAGAGGAGCTTGTGATGCGTCAGTGCGCCGCTTTATCTGGCGTTCCCATGCATCTTATTGAGAGCGGCAACTGGCGCAGGGCTGGACAAGAAGTAGTCGATAAAGTTCGTAGTGTATGGTCTAAGATCAAAGATCTTCAATTCTATTATTACAATGTAGGAGGCATGGACGTTGATTCCATGATTGACACTCTAAAGCGTTTTTATTATTCTAAAGTTGGTCGAGGCAATCAGATGATTTTCTCATTCGATTACATTAAGACAACCTCAGAATCTGGCGCAGGAAAGAGCGAATGGCAGACTGTCGGTGAAATGGTTGATAAGTTTAAGAAATGTATTCAGAAAGAAATCCTTGAAGATGGCAATCCAGTCATTCCCATGATCACTTCAGTTCAATCTAATCGTAGTGGTATTACAAATAACCGTATGGCAGCTAATGTGATTGATGACGAAAGCGTCGTATCTCTTTCAGATCGCATTACTCAATTCTGTTCTCATATGTTTATTCTTAGAAATAAAACTGCTGATGAGATCCAGACAGAAGGAGTTCGATTCGGAACTCATAAACTTATTAATGTTAAGGCTCGACACTTGGGCAAGGATATTGCTGGTGCAGTAGAACCAATCCGAATTGGAGACACCCTGAGAAAGAACTTCGTTAATTTGGAATTTGCTAATTTTAATATTGCAGAACGAGGAGATCTGAGAGATATTGCTCAAGCATTAGAAGGAAATCAAGAATTAGAAGATACAGATGACGATGACCACATCCCCAACTTCGATAGATTCTAATAAAATTAAAGAAGTATTAGAGTCCATAGGATACAATCTTATTGATTGCGGCAATCACTGGAGAACTAGTGCGATTTATAGAAATGGCGACAATAAGACCGCAGTTCAAATCTATAAAAATACTGGAGTATGGAATGACTATATTGAGAATAAAGGATCAAAACCTTTAGAAGCTCTTATTCAACTTACTCTCAAAGACGACAGAACTAAATTAAAAAATATCTTAGATGGTATTCAAAAAGGCGAAACCTATACCTATACAGAAAATAAAGAATTAATCGAAATGGAAAAAATTTATCCAGAATCAGCACTAGAAAGATTGTTTCCCAATTACAATTTTTATAAAAACAAATCAATTTCAGAAACTACCCAAAGATTTTTTAAGGTTGGTCTTGCAGGAGTAGGTCAAATGTATCGTAGGATGGTATTCCCAATCTATGATGAGAATAAACAAATCATTGGATTCTCTGGGCGAAAAGTAGATAATGAAAATGATTTTGCTAAATGGAAACATCTTGGCAAAAGAAAGAACTGGGTCTATCCAGCATATATCCCTGCTGCCACAACAGTTGATGAATATATTGATCAAGCCAAAGAGGTTATCCTTGTAGAAAGTATTGGTGATAGCATGGCCTTGTTTGATCAAGGAATTAAGAATTCTTTGGTCACTTTTGGTTTGGGTATTAACCCTAAGATTATTTCATACCTTAGCGGTAAAGAAATTGATCGAATTATTATTTCTAACAATAATGACTCAGATTCAGAAAAGAATCATGGTCTTATTTCATCCATTAAGATCTTCATGAATCTGAGCAAGTTCTTTGATCTTAATCAACTAGTTATCAAACTGCCGCCAAAGCCTCATAATGATTTTGGAATTGCCCATGAAAGCGGATATAATCTTAAAGACTGGCTCTCACAGGAGATTGACAAAGATAAGCAAATAAAGGCTATTCTGAGTTTTATTGAAAAAAATTCCACACTTTTCAATGCTAAAGACGTAACTAAATTTTCAAAACTTTGTAATGACCGAGCCTAATACTCCACTATCAGCATCCAGAATTAAAACACTGCAAACATGCAGTTGGCTTTATTGGACAAATTATAAACTCAAACTACCTAATAAAAATAATCATGGTAATTTAAGGGGTACCATAGCTCACGCAATTTTTGAAAATCTAGGAAATCCTAAGCACAAGCATCATTATGATTCAATTATAAAAGCTCAAGATATTTTCGTATCTAAGCCTATTAAAAGAATGGTAATGGCTTATGCAAAAAAATACGATATCGCTGATCAGGAAAATATTGATCTAATTAATTCAATGACAGTAGAGGGATTAAATTTCGATTTCTTTGGAGAAGAAGATAAAGATTTGACACAAGCTCTCAGCGAAGAAAAATTTGATTTAAATATCAATCAAGATGGCAAAAATTATAGAATCTTAGGATTTATTGATAAGTTATTTCTTTTCAAGAAACAGAGCAGAATTCTTATTCGGGATTTCAAAACATCTAAAGGAGTTTTTGAGGGCAAAGAAGCGAAAGATAATATGCAAGATTTAATGTATAGTCTTGCGGTGAAATATTTATACCCAGAATATGTTAAGAGAAATTCTGAATTTCTATTTATTAAATTCGACTGTAGGGGTAAAGGCCATTTAAAAATGGATCAGCTTTCAGATGATGAACTTGAAGGCTTTGAATATTTTCTTACTGGCATACAAGAAACAATTAACAGATTCGATGAGAATACCGCCAAATCTAATTTCGCTTATGACAAAGGTTATCCCGCGAAAGACGAAGGATTTGCTGGCAAATTAGTTTGCGGCAGAGCTGATTATGAAGGGCAACTCAAAAAAGATGGATCGCTGATGTGGAAATGCTCTGCGAAGCTCCCGTTTTTCTATCATCATATTTTTAATAAAAATAAAGAATTTGTCACTTCAGTCAGAGAGGAAGAATTTTCTGAAAAACTTGTTCCAGAGGGAGGTAGTCATGAAATGAAATACTACGAAGGTTGTCCAAAATTCAGAAAATAAATCAAAATTTTTCTTGTGAGAATTTCAATAGGGGTTATACTAAACGTATGACCCCTATTATTCCAATATGGAAAAGTACCTATTCTATTGGTAAATCAATTTTGACTTTAGATGATTCAGAAGAGTCTGAAGGTCCAGACAGTATCATTACAATTTGCAATGACCATAACATAAAAACTCTTGTTTTAGTTGAAGATCGCATGACTGGCTTTATTAAAGCTCATAATGTTTGCAAAGAAAACGATATCCAACTAATCTTTGGATTGAGAATTACATGCTGCAATGATGTTTCTGATGAGTCTGCCACTTCTAATCATAAGATTATCATCTTCTCTAAAAACGATGAAGGATGTAAACTTCTAAATAAAATTTCATCTCATTCCGCATTGAATTGCGACAATAGAGTTGATTTTAAATACCTAAATTCAATTTGGGAAAAAGACAATGTTGATTTAGTGATTCCATTTTATGATTCATTTCTCTTTAATAATCAAATGTATCTGGCAAACTGTGTTCCAGATTTCTCCAAAATTAAACCATCATTTTTTATAGAAAATAATAATCTTCCGTTTGACGGAATTATTGAGAACCATATTAACCATTTCACTTCTGATGGACATGATTATAAAAAGAATCATGTTAAGTCTATTTACTACAAAGATAAAAAAGACTATGCCGCGCTCCAAACCTACAAGATTCTTTGTAATCGCAGCTTTGGAAAAGCAGCTTCACTATCCAGCCCTAATCTCAATCACTTTGGAAGCGATGAATTCAGCTTTGAAAGTTACTTAGAACAAAATGCACGACATAAGGCTTGACACAATATTTGAGATCCTTTATAAAGATACAAGTTTGGATTTCCTAGATAGGAAAAAAATAAAATTATTAAAACTATATGACAACAGATCTATTAAGATTCAATAGAGATCAAAAATATCTATGTTTAGATTGCGAAACAGAATCATTAAATCTTGTAAACTCTAAATCTTGGCAAATATCTTGGAATATTTGTCAAGCTGATAATGTATTGGAATCTTATGATTATTATTTAAAGTGGGATGATTTGAGGGTTTCAGAAGGCGCAGCAAAAGTGACTGGATTTTCTTATGACATTTATAATAAGAAAGCTATTGATCCTAAAATAGTATGGGAAAAATTTTCTAAATATTTATATGATCCACAGTATACCATCATTGGTCAAAATATTCTAGGATTTGATGTTTACATGATTAATATTTGGCGCAAATTAATGGGCTTAAAAAGTGATTACTCTTTCATTGACCGAATTATTGATACTCGTTGTCTTGCGATGGCTATTGCTAAACAAATTCCAGTTCAAAAAGATAATCTAATTAGTTGGCAATATAGATTGCTTAATCATAGAGATAAGAAAGTAAAAGCTTCTCAACTGGCTTTATTAAAAAAATACGAAATCGTATTTGATGAAAAACGTCTTCATGATTCTGAATATGATATTCTTATGACGTATAAAATTTTCCGTAAACAACTCTTTGAAATCGAACTATGAATTTTTCAGAATATCAATCATATAAAACGCCCTATCCAGTAGGTTTAAGACTTCCAAAGATCAAAATTGAAGATAAATATTATAAACAATTATCTTTAAACAAAGACGCTTCTAATTTTGATTTTCTTAAAGCTTTATGCAGAAAAGGTATCAAAGATTTAGGCATTGATAAAAAAGAAAATAAAAAAGAGTATTATGATAGAACTCTTTTTGAACTAAATCTTATTGAAGAGTTATCTTTTACTGATTATATGCTCCTTAATTGGGAGGTTTTAAATTTTTGCAAAGAGAATGCTATTCCAACTGGCGCAGGAAGAGGAAGTGCGGCTTCATCATTAGTGTTGTTTTTAATTGGAGTTACTAAGATTGATCCTATTAAATATGAATTATATTTTGAAAGATTTATTTCAAAAGCTAGAGCAAGAAAGTTTGTTGTAGATGGGATAGAATACTTGGATGGGTCATTAGCTCCTGACGTTGATAATGATATCTCCTATGATCGCAGAGCTGAAGTTATTGAGTATATTAACAAAAAATATAAAGGCAGAACTTGTAAGATTTTAACTCTTAATACCCTTAGTGGGAAACTCTGCATTAAAGAATGCGGAAAGATTGTGGATGAACTTTCAGAAACGCAAGTTAATGAGATTAGTGATTCTATTCCGAAGAAATTTGGCAAAGTCGCAAAACTCGATGTTGCCTATGAAGAAAGCGAAACATTCAAGAAGTATGCTGATCAATATCCAAAATCTTATGATATCGCCAAAAAGCTTGAAGGCTTAAATAAGAATACAGGAGTTCATCCTTCTGGAATTTGTATCAGCTATTATGAGGTTGAAGATATTATGCCTCTTCAAAAAACTAATGATGATTCTTTAGTTTCTGGATATGACATGAATGACATTGCAAGTCTCAGCGTTAAGTTCGATATCCTTGGTCTTCGCACGTTATCCGTTGTTCATGCTGTTTGCAAAAATATTGGAATCAACGTGGATGACATTGATGTTCAGCACCCATCTATTTATGCCGCTCTTGCCTGTTTAGAACAGCCACAAGGTCTTTTCCAGATCGAAGCTGACACCAACTTCAAAGTATGCAAGCTAATCGCTCCACGGAGCTTAGAAGAGCTTTCTGCGGTTGTCGCAATCGCAAGACCTGGGGCTTTAGATTTCAAGGATCGCTATGCAGATTATGTTAGGACTGGAGACTTTCAATCTGTTCATCCATTCTTTGATGATGTTCTTAGCTATACTGGTGGAATTCCTTTGTATCAAGAACAGTTGATGAAGATGGCGGTAAAGGTCGGCTTCTCTCTTGATGAATCAGAACAGCTTCGTCGCATTGTCGGCAAGAAAAAGGTTGATCAAATGGGAGCTTGGAAACAAAAGATCTCAGAGAAGATCGAACAAAATAATCTTGATCCAGAAATCGCAGAAGTTCTTTGGAAGGTCGCTGAAGATTCTGCCAACTACTCATTCAATAAGAGCCATAGTATTTCATATGCAAACCTCGCTGCAATTACGGTGTATCTTAAATTCAATTATCCGCAAGAGTTTTTTCTTGCTTTGCTAAAGTTTGCAAGATTTGAGCCAGATTCTCTTGATGAGATCCGCAAGATTTCACAGGAATTATCATTTTTTGATATCAAGCTTCTTCCGCCAGATCTTAATAAATCAGATATTGATTTTAAAATAGAAGAAAAAAACATTCGTTATGGATTAAACTGCATTAAGGGCGTATCAGATAAATCCCTTGAAGCTCTTTTAGAATTCAGAGAAGGATCATTCTCCAATAAGTATGAAGCTTTCATGGCGGCAAAACAATCTAGTCTAAACATTGGTTGTTTCTCAGCACTTATTCAAGCTGGACTACTTGATTCTTTTGTTACAAAAGATCGCTGCAAGCTAGTGCTAGAAGCTCAGACATTTAATATTCTAAGCGATAGAGAAAAGAGAAATATTGTTGAGCTTGGTGCAAAATATGATTATGACATTCTCCGTTGTATTCATGAATATCAAAAAGATTCTCTTCCTGCTGATGACAATAAGCCATTATTTACTGCGAAGAGATTTGAGACATTTAAGAAAAAGTATGAACCTTATAAAAATATTTATGAGATGAACAGGAAGCATATCAAGTTTGCCAACTGGTTTTTTGAATCAGAGCTTTTGGGTTATAGTTATTCTTATAATATCAGGCAAATTTTTAGTGGTTATAATCATACTGATCTTTTATCTTCTCAGCAGATTAAAGGTGTTGAACCTAGAGGCAATATTCAATTTGTGGGAGTGATTACCGACATCACGAAGAGAACAAGCTCTAATGGTAATAAATACGCAAGAATGGACCTTCAGGACGAAGTTGGATCTGTCTGCGGACTATTTATGGACAGCGCAAACAAAGAAAGATTGACTGAATACATAAACTCTGGTAAAAAACTACCAGTCAAAAATGATATTGTCCTTATCTGTGGAACCAAGGGAGACGACATTATTTTCATTGATAAAATCACTACTCTAGAAGATAAAATCTATATGAAACTTTCACAACTTAAATAAGTGTAAAAATATGATGGGAATTAATAAATTTAATCTGACGCCAAGAGCTAAAAAAGCTTACAAACGAGCTAAAGAATTCGCTACAGAATATTCACATGGACGTATAAATAATTCTCATTTATTTTATGGATGTGTTTTAAATCTATCAGAAGATCTGACAATGATGTTGGAGATGAATGATATAAATCTTGAAGATATTGATTTCAAATCTTTGATTGTAAAATATGCCAAAAATAATCCAAATGAATTTTATAACGAATTTTTCAAAACAGCATGGCATGAAGAAACAGAAATAGTTATTTCATATGCCCAAAAACTTTCTGAAGTTTATGAAAATGATTATATTGGTATAGAGCATGTTTTTTATTCAATCTTGGAAAACTCAAGCGAATTTTGCTTGTTTCTATCAAAAGAAGGTATTGATGTCAACGAATGGAAAACAATTATTAAAAGCCATATTGAATCTTTTTCTAATATAGAAAAAGAAGAACATGAAAAAATATCCGAACAAAAAGAAATTGGTAAATTTAAAAACGAAGAACAAAATAAAAAATCTAAAATTCTTGAAAAATACTGTCATTTTTTAAATGCCAAAGCATTAGCGGGTTCATTCAATAATATTTCTGGCAGAGACAAAGAGATTGATGAGCTTATCGAAATCCTTTCTAAGAAAGTAAAAAGCAATGCAATACTAGTTGGAGAAGGCGGCGTTGGTAAAACTGCAATTATCGAAGGATTGGCTCAGAGAGTAATGACCAACGATGTGCCATCTAATCTTTTGAATATGGAGATTTATAGCGTGGATCTCGCGGCAATGATTTCTGGCACTAGATATAGAGGAGAATTCGAAGAAAGATTCAAAGAGCTTATCGAAGCCGCATCACAGCAAAAAAATATCATTCTATTCTTTGATGAAATCCATAATATTGTAGGAGCAGGAAGCTCAGAAGGATCGTTAGACGCTTCAAATATGCTAAAGCCAGCATTGGCTAGAGGAAATTTTAAATGCATTGGAGCAACTACTACCGCTGAATATAAAAAATATTTTGAAAAAGATGGCGCAATGAAAAGAAGATTTGATTCAATTCTTATTGAGGCTCCATGTAAGAAACAAACAAAAGAAATTATTTCAAACTGCATTAAAGATTATGAAGAATTTCATCATGTTCAATATAGCGCAAAAATAATTGATACTATTATCGAGCTTTGTGATAATTATATTCCTCACAAAAATTTTCCAGATAAAGCTTTTGATATCGTTGATTTAGTAGGCGCAAGAGTTAAAATCAAAAATATTAAACTTCCAGATGAAGTTCAAGATCTTCAAAATTATCTCATGGCTCGCCTGATGAATGATACTCCATTTGAAAATAATGAAGATGAATTAATGTGCGAAAATCTTTTGACTGAATATATTCAAAAAATAAAAGCATTCAACGAAGATCTCTTTGAGAAAAAATTTATAATTAAACTTTCTGATGTCATAGAAGTTATTTCTGAAAAATGTGGATTATCAAAAAATTCAATTTCTATTAATGCTAATGATTTTTCAAGTTTTCAGCAAAATATCGAGAAAGAAGTTTTTGGCCAATCCAATAATATTGAAAAAATTACAGACATTTTATCTTGTGCGAAGGTTGGATTAAATGATCCTAATAAACCATTATGTAGTTTATTCTTTGTCGGGCCTACAAGCGTTGGTAAAACATATACAGCCAAGAAAATTGCAAAACATTTTTATGGCAATGAAAAATCGTTCATTCAAATCAACATGAGTGAATATCAAGAGAAGACTGGCATAAGCAAGCTGATTGGGGCTAATGCTGGCTATGTAGGCTTTGAGCAAGGAGGTTTGCTTACTGAGTTCGTGAGGAACAATCCAAACTGCGTAGTCTTGTTTGACGAGGTTGAAAAATGCGATCCAGAAATCCTTAATTTATTGCTTCATCTTCTTGATGAGGGGTATGTTAATGATAATCTTAATAATCAAATTTCATTTACAAAGTCTATTGTAATTCTCACAAGCAATATTGGTCATGATAAGAAAGAAAAAAAGTCAATGGGATTCGTTAATGATGCCGAAGAACCAGAGGCAATTTATCAAGAGGCTGTTAAAAAATATTTGAAGCCAGAATTTGTGGCAAGAATCAATAATATTTTAGTATTCAATGAACTTTCAGATAAAGAACTTGAATCTATTGTCACAATAGAAATCAAAAATATTCAAGAAAAATTAAAACAAAAAAATATTAAAATTAATTTTCACTCATCAGTGAAAGAATTAATTTTGAGTAAAATTAAAATAAATAAACTTCATGCTCGAAATATTAAAGATCTAGTTCGTTCTGAATTTCAAGTGCCAATTTCTAAATTTATTATTAAAAATTCAAGAAATCAAAAAATTTCAGTAAAAATCGTTGACAATGAACTGAATATCAGCTAATATCTATATATATGAATAACACAAAGCAACAAAAGAACGTAATTGATCAAATTCGCAATAGCCGAGGACGCTTTTTCGGACTTTATACCAGTAATCGTCCAGCAATTAATGCTCAGTTTCATGGCGAAACTCCATCATACGTCATGATTTATGATCGTAATTCAGGCGAAAAGTTGAAGCTTGCCAAGTCTAGCATCATTGGAGTGGCTATTGGTGGTCAGCTTATTGGACAAGGTTATTAATACTGATAATTACTAACGACATAAAAAGATCCTATTGAAAAATAGGATCTTTTTTTGTATTATCCAATAATGTCTACTGGCAATTTACTTCAAAATAAAGCTTACGTTTTGCCCGTTCATCTTGAATCTGATGATAGCGAAATAGAACTTGTAAAATCATTATTAAACTCTCTAGATGAGCCAATTTGCCCAATGGAGATAAAGTTCATAGAAACGACCGAAGACTATGATGTATATAGATATACTTATAGAAATTCATTTTATTGCATAAAAATCTCCCTAGATAAAGATTGTAAAAAAATACAACACGAAGCTAATTATTTAAATAAAATTAACAATTTAATTCGCCCCAAATATATAAAAGATGGAGCAATTAAAATTGGAGATGATTTAAGATATATTATTACTTCATATGAGCAATCAGAATCCATTCAAGAATTAGGCAGATCATTTTTATTAGAAAACTTTGATAGTTTTTGTCAAGCATATGCGTTAATGCAGGACTCAGAAAGAATCAATAAATCATACAAACAGAATATATCTGAATACTTTCAGACATCAAATATTTCTGAAATGCTAACAGAAGATTCTATCAACGCCATTAAAAACTATACTGATTTTAATCTGATAAAAAAGATAATGGATGATATGAAAAATGAACTATTATTATTGTATAATGAATCTTTCGATGATAAAACATTTATATGTCATGGGGCTTTAAATGCCAAAAATATAATTTCTAGAAATAATGTATTTAAGTTTGTTAATTTTGATAATTGTTACAGCTCTCATTGTTTTTTCGATCTAAATGAACTTTTTATAGAACTAGGGATTCCAGAAAATCTTGAATATGGATTATTAGAAATATTTTGCTCAAATTTAAAAATTGAATTCAATTCAAGTACTCTTAGTTTATATAAAAAATGCTACCAAATAAGCTTGATTAAAAAAGCCATAGAATTAATGACCAGCTACTTAAAAGAAATCTATCTCTATAGCTCAGAAAGAACCGATATGATTATAAATATATCCGATAAATTTTATAATTCTTACGATAGATATATGAGTATTAAATACTTCAAAGACAACAAAGACTTTATATTTAAAACACTTACCGAACCTATTTTAGATCAAAAAGCTTAATAGATTTTTTAAACAAATTTGATATAATCTTGCATGAAATTATATAAACCAAATTCCAGCAATACTGGATCTGCTTTTGGATTCCAGCTAGGAACTGGTAATAAAAACAAAGAGCCTTCGATTTTTATAACAGCTATTCAGCAATTTTCTTGGAATGAAACAACAAAAAATGGTTCATTTTCTGAAAACTCTAAAAATCCAGAAAAATCAATTTCACTTAAATTAAATGAAAATGAACTAGGTGGGTTTATTTATGCTATCGAACAATACGCAGAATTCTCAGCCTTTCATACATATGAAGATAATAAAACTGCGATCTCTTTTAAGCCCTATACAAAAAAGAATGGACAAAAAGCTTTTTCATTTTCTATTGTGAGAAATTCCGCCAATAAATTTGGTATGGGTGTGGAAATGTCAGAGGCTTATGCCCTATGCCAATTTTTTAAATTTTCATTAAATGAGATCTATTATGCAAGACAATCAGCAAATGATAAATAAAAAAACAGTTATCTTGCATTCTAATTTTTGCAAAGCCTTCACTGGATTCGGTAAAAATAAAAAGAATATTTTACGGTATTTGTTTTCTACTGGAAAATATAATATAGTAGAGGCGGCAAATGGGATTGGTTTCGAAGATCCAATTACAAAAACAGTTCCTTGGGAATGTTATGGCACTTTACCATCTCCACAGGTTTTTCATTCGCTTAATCAAGAACAACAGAGAGCGGCGGGATATGGCGGTATGGTCATTGATGACATCATTAAGAAGGTCAAACCAGATGTGTATATCGGCATTGAAGATATCTGGGCTTTCAATGAATTTAATAAGAAGCCTTGGTGGAATAAAATCAACTGCATGGTCTGGACAACTTTAGATAGTTTGCCAATTCTACAACAAGCCATTGACTTTGCCCCTAAAATTAAGAATTATTTTGTTTGGGCATCATTTGCTGAGAAAGCATTTAATCAAATTGGATATAATCACATTAAAACCCTAAGAGGATCTTTAGATATCAAAAACTTTTTTAGATTTTCTGATGAACAAAGACTCTCTTTAAGAGAAAAAAATAATATAGAAAAAGATAGTTTTATAATTGGGTTTGTTTTTAGAAACCAATTGAGAAAATCAGTTC
>Ga0209191_1001477_pt1 | contig 15531 bp, 26 predicted proteins | sample S_130626_EF_Meta_FD_187320 | JGI IMG/M metagenome (GOLD analysis project Ga0209191, IMG submission 187320) | Freshwater microbial communities from Lake Simoncouche, Canada to study carbon cycling - S_130626_EF_MetaG (SPAdes) (version 2) | ecosystem: Environmental > Aquatic > Freshwater > Lake ...
AGAAAGTCAGAATTGTTGGTGGTACAGGTTCTGATGTTGGTTTCGTGGGGATTGGTACTTCGTCGCCAGCGTACAAACTAGATGTAGCACAAAATTCAGCAGCCAATAACTTTATTGGTCGATTTATTAATACCGATACGGGTGGAAGCTCAGGAGCAGCAATACTTGTCACCCAAGGCGCTGTGACGGGACTATTCCAAGCATTTGCAAACAGCACTGTAAATTTTGGTACTCAAACAAATCATGCTCTTACTTTCCAGACAAATAGTTCAGAACGGATGCGTATTGATAGCGTTGGGGCTGTGGGCATCGGCACTACCTCGCCAAGCGCATCGTCTCTTTTAGATGTGCAAAGCACCACCAAGGGCGTGCGGATGCCCAACATGACCACCACGCAAAAGAATGCTATTTCTAGCCCTGCTGCTGGTTTGATGGTGTTTGACACAACCCTTTCAAAACTTTGCGTTTACTCCGGTTCCGCTTGGCAAACCATCACTTCTGTTTAATAAGGACTCACCATGACCACTACAACTTGGGCAATCACACAAACTGACTATTTGGTAGCAGACGGATTTATCACCACCGCGCATTGGACAGCAACCGCCGTTGACGGTGATTACACCGCTGGCACTTACGGCACTTGCAGCTTTGCGGCTGCTACGCCATCCATCCCCTACGCCAACGTGACTCAGCAGGAAGTGCTGGACTGGTGCTGGGCCAATGGCGTGGACAAGACTGCTGTTGAAGCCAACCTTGCCGCACAAATTGCAGCATTGAAAAACCCTGTAAGCGCTACTGGCACACCTTGGAGCGCGTAACTAATGACGCCTGAGCTTCAGAAATACTATGAAGATAGGTTCAATCTGTTCTCAATGGATGGCTGGAAAGACCTGATTGAAGATGTTGATAAAATTATTGCTTCAATAAACAACATTGCAACAGTTTCTGACGAAAAAGACCTACAATTCAAAAAAGGTGAGCTTTCAATTCTTACTTGGCTGAAAACCTTGAAAGAGGCCAGTGAGACTGCATACGAGGAATTGAATGAAAAGAATGTATGATTACGCCTGCAAATGCGGGCAAAGATTTGAGAAATTTACCACTTATGAGGCGGTAAATGTCCAATGTGAGTGCGGTGAACTAGCTGTTCGCGCACTCTCTGCTCCAGCGTTTAGGTTGGAAGGATGGTCTGGAAGTTTCCCCTCTGCATATGGGAGATTCCCTAAAAGCCACACTGACAAGCTAAAATCTGAGCGCAAAGCTAACGCACAAACATGAAAGTGTCGCGTTAATCTCCTACAACCGAAAGTACGGCAGGAAAAGGAAACGATATGTTGATTGACAAAGAAGACGAGACGCTTGGCGAGTTGGAAGTTGAAGAGACTAGACAACAACAGGCCCATGAACTTCCTGATAAATACAGGGACAAAAGTTTAGAGGACATTGTGAAGATGCACCAGGAGGCCGAAAGGCTCATTGGAAAGCAGGCACAAGAAGTTGGCGAAGTACGGAAACTTGCAGACGAGCTAATTAAGCAGAACCTTTCTTCTAAGCAGCAATATGTTAGAGAGGAAGAGCCAGAAGTAGATTTCTTTGAGAATCCACAGAAGGCAGTTCAGAAGACGATTGATAGCCATCCTGATGTAATAGCTGCTCGACAAGCAGGTATCGAATTCAAGAAGGTTCAGATTCAGCAGAAGTTATCGCAGGCACATCCTGATTTTGTGCAAGTCGCACAAGACCAGAACTTTGTGAATTGGGTGAAATCTTCACCTGTTCGCTTAGGGTTGTACGCGAAGGCAGATGGTGAATTTGATTTTGATTCGGCTAACGAACTGATTTCTACCTATAAAGAGTTGCGTGGCGTAAAGACTAAGCAAGCCGAACAAGCTGGTCAAACAGCTAGGGCTACTAGTATGAGAGCCGCAGCAGTCGATACAGGTGGAACTGGAGAGAGTTCAAAGAAGGTTTACAGAAGGGCTGACCTGATTCGGCTGAAAATGACTGACCCATCTCGCTACGATGCGCTAAGTGATGAAATCATGACCGCATACGCAGAGGGACGGGTCAAGTAACTAACTTTTGATTTTGGAGAATTAACATGGCATTTCCTACCCCTGCGGTTACCACCACTACGGCGGCAACCTTTATCCCTGAAATTTGGTCTGATGAAATCGTTGCGGCCTACAAGAAGAATCTTGTTCTGGCTAATCTGGTTACGAAGATGAATTTCAAAGGCAAGAAAGGTGACACCGTTCACATTCCTGCGCCTTACCGTGGCACTGCTTCTGCTAAAGCAGCAAGCACCGCCGTTACCCTGATTGCAGCTACTGAGACTACCGTTGACGTTTCCATCAACAAGCACTATGAATATAGCCGCTTGATTGAGGACATCGTTGAAGCACAAGCTCTGAATAGCCTGCGCTCGTTCTATACCTCTGATGCTGGCTATGCCCTGGCGAAACAAATTGATAGCGATTTGGTTCAGCTTGGTCGTAACTTCAATGGTGGTACTGCTGCAAGCGCTCGTTACACTGCTGCTTACATTGGTGGTGATGGTACTACCACTTTTGACTACTCTGCCAATACCAACACTGGTAACGCCTCTGCTCTGACTGATGTGGCTATTCGCCGCACCATCCAGCGCCTGGACGATAACGATGTTCCTATGGACGGTCGTTTCTTTATCATTCCTCCTTCTAGCCGCAATACGTTGATGGGCCTTGCCCGTTACACCGAGCAGGCTTTTGTGGGCAATGGTGATGCAATCCGTAATGGCGAAATTGGTCAACTGTACGGCATGGCTGTTTTTGCTACCAGCAACGCTGACTCTGCATCTGCTACCGCTGCGTTCCCCGCAAGCGGCACTGCAATTGCCCGTGTCTGCTTGATGGGCCACAAAGACGCTTTGGTGTTGGTTGAGCAAGTTGGTGTTCGCACTCAGACTCAGTACAAGCAAGAATACCTTGCTACGTTGCTGACCGCTGATACGCTCTACGGCGTAAAAGCTCTGCGTGATAGCGCTACTGCAAACGAGCCTAACTCGTCCGCAGCATTCGCCCTGGTCGTACCAAGCTAATGGTAATCCCCCTGCCTAACGGTGGGGGGTTCTTTTTTTAGGAGTACAAATATGGCTGCTGCTACCGCTGTTGTTTCCCGCCGTGGAAATGACCAATTTCGTGGTATTTTTTCCGACACTTGGGCTGTTACAGCTACATTAGATTCTGCATCTGTTGCAGACCAAGGTGCTGGTACTGATACCGTTACCGTTCCAGGAGTTGTTCTTGGAGATATGGTTCTTGGTATGTCTGTTGCTGTAGATGAAGCAGGGCTTGTTCGCCGTGCTTATGTCTCTGCTGCTAACACCGTGACTATTGCTACTACCAACACAACTGGTGGTGCTGTAAACCTTGCCTCAACTACGGTTGACTTGGTTATTGCACGAATGCTGTAAAGATAGGGGGGCTTGCTCCCCTTTCTTGTTTTAAGGATTTTTATGGCTCAGTTCAAGTGCTTGGTAAGCGGTAATTTTGTCAACTTTAATACGCAATACGATATTGAAGTTATGATGAAACATCCTGAATACGAACTGGTTGAAGAAGAAGCCTTAAAACAAGAAGATGTTAAAAAATCTGTAGGCCGTCCTAAAAAGGTGCAAGAGCATGACTGAGATTAGTCCAAGAGAGTTTGGAAAGCTAGAGGCTCAGGTAGAGGCTCTACAGGAACAGGTATCTCAGTTGTCCAAAGATGTGAAAACACTTCTTGAGATGGCAAATCAAAGCAAAGGTGGCCTATGGGTCGGAATGTCAATAGCATCTGCCATTGGTGGTGCTATCACTTTCTTTGCTACTAAGATACTGCGATGAAAGAAGGTCTACTTTCTGGCGTGACTTGCCCTGTGTCTACACAGGACATCTCTATTAACTTGAAAAATAGGAACCATACCTTCAAAGAGTACGGCTATGGCCCTCCTAATCCCAATGAGGCAAATGATGCATTTTGGCTAAAGAAAGCCAAGATGTATAACGCTCCTACTGCAACTATCAAAGGTATGCGTTGCGGAAACTGCGCTGCATTTATTCAGACTCCCAAGATGATGGCTTGCATCACGCAAGGTCTTGAGAAAGATGAAGAAGGCCTGTCCTATGACCAGCAGTTCATCAAAGCAGCAGACCTTGGATACTGCGATTTGTTCCAATTCACTTGTGCAGCGGCCCGTACTTGTGATGCATGGAAATCTGGTGGGCCTATCACTAAGGATAAAGCATGATGTACGGTAAAACGGCTAAACCAGCAGCAAAAACTGCTTCTAAGAAAAAAGCTATGCCATTGACCATCATGGTCGCAGTTGGCAAGCCAAAAATGTCTTTGCCTGTTCGCGGTCAGCGCACGGCTACTAACATGATGAAGAAATCAGGTCGAGGTAAATAATGGCATCTCTATCAGCACCTATCACTCTATTAAGCGCAGTTGGCGCTACTGGCGCATCTCCAGCAGTTCAAGTTGACGCTGGCAATCCTGCATTCTTGCAAGTTTCAGGCATTACATCAGCTACTGTTGCATTGCAAGGCAGTCTTGATGGTACAAATTGGGCAACTATTGGGACAGCATTGACTGCTAATGGCATCATTACTGTGCAAAATGCCCCAACTTATTTGCGCGCAAATTGCACTGTTTTTGTAACAGGCACGATTACCGCCAAGATTCTGTACTAAGGAATAGCCATGAAAAAGCCCACCATGGCCCAAAAAAAGGTCAGTAAGGTAATGAAAGAGTACGGCAAAGGTGAACTGCACTCTGGTTCTAAAAAAGGCCCAGTAGTCAAGTCTCAAAAGCAAGCCATTGCCATTGCATTGTCTGAGGCTGGCAAATCTAAGCCTATGAAGAAGATGAAATGAAACAAGGTCTTTACGCTAATATCAATGCCAAACAATCCAGGATTAAGGCTGGCTCTGGTGAAAAAATGAACAAGGTTGGGTCTAAGGCCGCACCTACTGCTGCTGATTTCAAGCAGGCAGCAAAGACTGCAAAGAAGGCAAAAAAGGTGAAATAGATGAAATCTCCAACTTGGCAAACAAAAGCTGGTCAAAATCCAAAAGGCGGCTTGAATGCCAAGGGCAGAGCATCTTATAATGCTGAAACTGGCGGCAATTTGAAAGCACCAGTGAAGTCAGGTGACAACCCTCGACGGGCCTCCTTTTTAGCACGGATGGGCAATATGCCAGGACCGGAGCAAAAAGATGGTAAACCAACCCGTCTACTGCTCTCGCTACAGGCGTGGGGCGCGTCCTCCAAGGAAGATGCTAAGGCTAAGGCTAAGGCAATTACTAGTAGGAACAAGGCAAAAAAATGAGGGCATTGTCAGTTGGCGCAAATCTCACAGCAAATACGCTAACAACTCTGTATACAGTACCTAAAGGGTACTATGCAAGGGTGGTATTGTTGCGGGCAGTGAATACAGGCTCACAAAAGCATATTTCTTTTGATTGGGTTGACACCTCTGCATCTACTACATATTCGCTTGTATATCAAACGGCCTTGTCTACAAAAACTACTCAAGATTGGGGCGGGACATCGTATTTTGTGATGGAAGAAGGTGACATACTAAAAGCAACATCTGAGGCTGCATCCACTTTTTCCGTTGTAGTTACCATTGAAGAAGAAGGATTAACGCGCACATGACTTATCTAGAACTCGTCAATGATGTCCTTGCTCGACTGCGTGAGCAGCAAGTTACAACTGTAAGCGCTACAACTTATTCCACTTTAATTGGTAAATTTGTAAATGATGCAAAACGCCAAGTAGAAGACGCATTTCCTTGGAACATCCTTAGCAAAGACATCACTGTCACTACTTCCGCTGCTGTGTATAAGTATTCGCTTACTGGCGCAGGACAGAAGTTTCAAGTTATGGATGCCATTAACTCTACGGCTAACATTCCACTGGAAAACATCAGCTTTACGCAGATGAATCGCTATCAGAACTATGCGGTTGTTCCAGCGTCAACTATTCCAAACCAATACGTCTTTGATGGTGTAGATACAAACTACGATGCAAAGGTAACGCTGTATCCTCGTCCAGATGGCGTTTACAGCCTTCTTTTCTCATTGGCAGTGCCACAGGCTGCCTTATCGTCTGATAGCACCATATGCCTTGTTCCTGATACGCTGGTAGCACAGAACGCATATGCCCGTGCATTGATTGAGCGTGGCGAAGATGGTTCTATGAATTCTTCCGAGGCATTCTTGCTATACAAGTCAATGCTCTCTGACTACATTGCATTGGAAGGCACTCGCTTCCCTGATTACGATGGATTTGTAGCAACATGAGCCAAGCACTACAGTCCTACAGCGTATCAGCGCCTGGGTTCTATGGGTTAAATACCCAAGATTCCCAATTGGACTTGGCCTCTGGTTTTGCATCAATTGCTACCAATGCAGTCATTGACCAGTACGGACGCATTGGCTCTCGTAAAGGTTATTCAAGGGTAAACCCATCTAGCGGAAATCTTGGCGCTAACAATGTTGGCGTTATCCACGAATTAGTGCAATCCGATGGAACTTTGACTATTCTTTTTGCAGGTAACAACAAACTGTTCAAGTTAGGTGCTTCAGATGCAGTGACAGAATTGACCTATGGGGGGGGAGGTACTGCGCCCACAATCACAGCAAATGATTGGCAGATATGCTCTCTTAATGGAATTGCTTTCTTTTTTCAAACTGGCTTTGACCCACTGATTTATGACCCTGCTGTTAGCACTACGACATTCCGCAGGATAAGCGAAAAAACTGGCTATACAGGCACTGTTCCGCTGGCAAACATTGGCATCTCTGCCTTTGGTCGCCTTTGGGTTGCAAGCACTACAACTGACAATACAACCATCACTTTTTCTGACCTATTAACTGGTCACATATGGAGTGGTGGCACTTCAGGAACATTGGATGTAAGCCGTGTTTGGCCCAATGGCGCAGACAAAATTGTTGGCCTAGCTTCACATAATGGGTTTCTGTTCATCTTTGGGCAGCGTCAAATCCTTGTCTATGCCAATGCCACTACGCCTGCAACAATGAGTCTTAGCGACTCTATTTCCAGCGTTGGATGCCTTGGGCGTGACACTATCCACACTACAGGTAGCGACATCGTTTTCCTGTCAAACAGTGGAGTACGCTCATTGCTGCGTACCATCCAAGAGAAGTCTGCGCCTTTGCGTGACCTATCCAAGAATGTCCGCAATGACTTGACGCTTTCGCTTTCGGCTGAAACGCTTGCTAACTGCAAAGCTGTTTACTCCGAAATCAATGCTTTCTACTTATTGAGCCTTCCTGTATCAAAACAAGTCTATGTATTTGACACCAAGACGCAGTTGCAAGATGGTTCTGCCCGTGTGACGGTGTGGGACTCTATTGAGCCTACTTGCTTTTTGTCTAAGCGGAATGGTGACTTGCTTTTTGGGAAAAATGGCTACATAGGAAAGTACGACACCTATCTTGACCATGATGCAACCTATAGGCTGCAATACTTTACCAACTATGCTGACTTTGGCGATATTGGCATTACTTCTATTTTGAAGAAAATTCTTGTAACAGTCATTGGTGGCTCAAATCAAGGATTTACAATTAAATGGGGATTTGACTTTTCTGGTCAATATTTCTCAGAAAGCATATCTATTCCTGTAAGCACAGTTGCACAATATGGCATTGCTGAATATGGAGACAACGGCTCTCCTGTGGCATTTTACTCAAGTGGAATTCAGTTGCAAGTGCTTGTGAGTCAAGCAACTGGTTCTGGAAAAGCAGTGCAAACTGGATATGAAACAGCTATTAATGGATATGCCGTAAGTATCCAAAAAATTGAAATTCAGGCAAAACGAGGAAAACTTGTATGAGCAATTACACAAAAGCAACTAACTTTGCAGCCAAAGACGCGCTTGCTCCTGGTAATGCCAGCAAGGTTGTAAAAGGCACAGAGATTGATACTGAGTTCAACAACATTGCAACTGCCATCGCAAGCAAAGCAAATGGCACGTTGACAAACTTTACGCTGGAAGAAACTGCTGGAGTTTTGTACTTCAAATCTAGTGGAACCAGTGTGGCAAAGCTAGATGCAAGTGGGAACTTCACTGTCATTGGCAATGTGATTGCTGCTGGAACAATGTAAGGATTAAAAATGGCATACACGCAACAATATATACCAGGGAACTACACGCCTGAGTTAATAGACTATCTTGGCAACCCATTGGCTACAAAGTATGGCGAGCCAATTTACAGCGTAGCAACTGATAGAGTTCCAAGGACATTGATTGGCAGGGTTGGGATGTCGCCTGTTGTAACGCCTGCCAGCAATGAAAGAGGCGCTCCAACGATTACCTTTCAAGATGACCCCGTTTATCAAAAAAGTCAACAGATGCTTGACTTTGAGAGAAAAATTGCTAGTGGTGAAATTCAAGAGAGTGGCTTGTACGGCCCAGCACTTGATGGCGGGAGAGAGCGAAAAGCTTTTGTAGAAAGAGAATCGGCATACCAAAGCTACGACCCTGCAACAGACACATTTAGGTTCTACGACCCTGAAGGAAATGTAACGCAACAAGGCCCAAGGGCAGGTTCAGTTATAGGTGGCGCTTTGGGTGGTCTTTTGACGGGCTTTAACCAAACAGTAGCACAGCCAGATTTCCAGAAAGCAGTAATGTTAGCTGCTCTTGCTGCTGGTACATATGGAGCACTTGGAGTTCCTGGGGTTGACCTTGGAATTAATGCATTACCAGCAACTGGCGCTGGAGCTACAGCTGGAACTACAGCTGGAACTACAGCTGGATTGCTTGGTTCGCCATTTGCTCCTGCCGCTAGTGCAGCGGGTTCTAGCGCAGGATATTTAAGCGCTGCTGGTGGCGGTATTGGCTCTACTTTGGCTGGTTTGGGTGGTTCTCCATTCGCTCCTGCTGCTAGTGCTGCTGGTCAAATACCAGGGTATGTCAGCGCTGCTGGTGTTGGAGCTACAGGTATTGGCTCTGTTCTTGAAGGATTAGGTGGCTCGCCATTTGCCCCTGCTGGTAGTGTTGCGGGCTCTATACCAGGATATGTAAGTGCTGCATCTAACTTTTTGCCAAGTATTTCTGGTGCATCCTCCTATCTTCCATCTCTAATAACAGGTGGTTTGCAAGGTCTTGGTGCTGCTAACACGGCAGAAAAGGCAAGAGAAGCCGCACAGATACAAGCTGCTGCACAAGTCGAAGCTGCCCGCATTGCAGCAGATGCCGCTAAGTTCCGTCCTGTTGGCGTTACTACTCGCTTTGGTGCATCTAACTTCACCACTGACGCACAAGGCAATGTGATTGGTGCTGGCTACACAGCAAGCCCTGAAATCCAAGCCTACCAAAATCGATTGAGCGCATTGGCTGCACAGGGCCTTACTGGTGCTGAAGGCGCTGCTGCTGCGTATGCTCCGCTAACCACTGGCGCACAGAGCCTGTTTAGTCTTGGACAGGGTTACATCCAGCAAACTCCTGAGCAACAGGCAGCAGACTACATTGCAAAGCAGCAGGCATTGCTTGCTCCTGGACGAGAACAAGAGCTTGCTTTATTGCAAAACAAGTTATTCCAACAAGGGCGTGGCGGAGCAGCGGTTGCTCAAGGCGGCAACTTAATGGCTACAAGCCCTGAGCTTGCTGCTTACTACAACGCACTTGCTCAAAGCAATCTGCAATTGGCTGCACAAGGCCAACAGGCGGGCATGGAACAAGCCAGATTTGGCGCAGGGCTGCTTGGCACTGGTAGCGACCTGATGGGCAAATACTATGGTGGTCAGACTGCTGCTTACGCTCCGTTTGCGACTGCCATTGACACAAGCTCAGGTCTTGAAAGTTTGGCTGAAAGACCACTATCACTTGGAACATCAATCGGCGCTAAAACTACTGCGTCTGCTGCTGAAGCAGGAAGACTGCTTTCGCAAGGAATGATTAGTAGCGCAGCTACACAAGCTCCTGCTAATGCGTTTAGCCAAAGCGGTAACATCTTTGGTCAGTTTGGTAGCAATCCGCAACTTCTCAATGCTCTAAACACCAGTTTTGGTGTAACAGACCCGAATCAGGTTGCGATGCAGGCTTTGCTTAAAAAGATTTATGGCACTTAATCCAACATAGGAAATAATTATGGCAACAGAAGATATTGTTGGCGGTTTATTCGGTATTAGCCCCGAAATGTATCAACAGCAGCAACAGAAACAGGTGTTTGACCGTGCTGTTGCGTTGCAAAACCTTAACCCTTTCCAGCAGGCGGCAGTAGGCTATCAACAAGCAGGCTATAACCTTGCTGGCGCGCTTGGTGGAGCATTGGGTGGAGTAGACCCTCAGTTGCAGCGCATTAGCGCCCTGAACGCCATTTCTAAGCAAATTGACCAGAGCAATCCTGAGTCCATTATGAATGGCGCAAAGATGCTTGCTGATGCAGGATTCACACAAGAGGCGCTTGGGTTGGCTCAGTACGCTCGTAAGGCTAACAGCGAACTTGCCCTGGCTAAACAGCGCATGAATGAAGGTCGTGCTGCTGCCACCACTAAAGACATTCAAAATGCTGAATACGCCGCAAATCTTCGTGTCGTGCTAGGTGAACTTGAGTCAGGCCCACAAACTGCTGATACGCCACGGCAAATTGCTCTTATAAAAGCTCGCTTAGAAGGTATGCCGCAACCAAAAGAAGCTGCGGTAAGCACAAATATACAAGACTCCTTAGAAATTGGCAGGCTTGTTGGCGAAATTGACAAATTAAATAAATTTCCTGAAGGCTCAAAAGACTTAACAAAAATAAATCAGTTGGAAGCACAACTTAGAAGTCTTACTAAAAATACAAAACAAGGTGAGTTTGCTCAAATACTGCAAGATGCTGGATATATTCCAGGTTCTGAAGATTACATAAATAAAATGAAAGAATTTGTTAATCTTAAATTAGCAGAAAAGCCGGAAACAAAAACTGAAGCAATGAAAAATGCAATTTCTTTTGCAGATTTATCACCATATAAAAAAGGTACTCCTGAATACGACAACATTGTTAAAGTAAAATTTACAGAACTAACAGGAAAAACAGCAGACAAGCCAAACATCAAAGAAATCGGCGTGTCTGTTAAAGGCGATGCTGTTTACCTTGATGCAAACAAAGATGAACAATTTATCTTCAAAATTGAAAATGGTAAAACTGTTCGTGAACCATATGTAGGGAAAGTTGATAGAGCCACATCATCTACAAAAGTAGAAGTTCCTCTTGGTCAAGCAATGGAAGCAGTACTTGGAGCAACAGAATCTAAAGAAAAAGGCGCTAAATGGGCAATTGCTGGAGAGGCCTATAACGCAGCTATTCCAATGATTGATAAGTTGGGACAAGTAAAAGCATCTTTAAGTTCTACATTTACAGGAACTGGTGCAGATGCAAAACTTGCATTTGCAAAAGGTTTATCTGCGCTTGGAATACCTGTTGACAGTACTAAAATTAGCAATGCAGAATACTTCAATTCGGTTTCTTCGCAACTTGTGCAAGCAATTGCAAGCGTCTTTCCAGGAAGTCAGTCCAACAAAGAACTTGAACAATTGCTTAAAAGCAAACCAAATGCTTACCAAGAAATACCTACTATTGTTAGGTTGATTGGTCAGTTACAAGATGAAATGATTGCATCTACTAAAACCTATGAACAACTAGATGCTCTTGGTGTTAAAGGTAGGTCAACAGCAAATCCACAAATTATTCAAGGCAAAATTTATACAAAGTTAAGGCGTTATCGTGTTTTAGAAACACAAGCCGCAAGCGGCAAACCAATGCAGCAAAAGGATATTGATGAGGCCAAGAAACTTCAACAAGAATTAGGAGTTCAATAAAATGGTTGATTGGAGCAAAGTTCCCGTTATGACTGCTGGCCCTTCTAGGGAGGAAGAGGCTGCAATTAAAAAACAACAAGAAGAAGCTAGGGCAAAACTTGGATTTGCTCTTACTGTACCTGGCGCTGTTGAGCAAATGGCTCCAACAAGCCTGCCAGAAACTGGTGGACTTCTTGGTGGATTGGCTATGCTCGCAGTCCCAGAACTTAGACCACTTGCTGCACTTACACAAAGAGCACCTGCTGTTGTGAGGCCATTTGTTCCATCGTTAATTGGTTCTTCTGCTGGAACTGCTGCTGGTACTGTAGCAGAGCAAATGGTAACTGGGCAAGATGTTTTAAGTGGCCCAACTGCTCAGAAAATGTTTGAAAATTTAATTACCAATGCTGCATATGATGTTGGTGGAAACCTTGTTTTTACGGCTGGCGGTCAGTTAAACAAAGTTCGAAAAGATTTGTTGGAAAAATATGGCATAAGAAAAGGTCTTTTTGACACCGAGGAAGGGGCTGCTAGAAAAGCTGCTCAAGAGTGGCTTTCTTCTCGCGGTGCAACGCTAACAGAAGGTCAACTGACTGGAGACTTTGGAACGCAAATAACAGAAGGTTTTTTACGAGCATCTCCAGGAGCACAAGCATTTAAGCTGCAAGAACAAAATGTTCAAGCAGCACTGAAATCTGGCACTAAAGATGTTTTGGACTCATTGGATACATCTGATGCTTTCAAAATGGCCCTTAAACAAGGCGACCCAGCTTCTATGGTTGTTGGTGATAGATTTCAGCTTGCAATGAAAGAATCTGAAAAAGCAATGAAAGATAAATATCGTCCTACATTTGAAAAAATTAGTGAAGATATGGGATTGCGTGTTGACCTTAGAGCACTTAAATCTGAGGCTCAAAAAGAACTTGATGCATTGGCTGGTCGCAGATTTGCAGGCTCTGGACAAAGCAGAAGAAAAGCATTAGAGGACATATTAAACCAAGATGATGAAGTTACGCTTGGAACTGCTCATGCACTTAGAAGTGACTTTCTTTCGGCTGCGCGTGATTTGCAGAAAATAGATGCACCAGCAACGGCACTAGAGGCTGAATACAACAACCAAGCCCAAGGCATTAGAAATGCAATGGATGGAGTTATGGTTGTGACTTTTGGCAATGAAGAACAAAAAGCACTTGCTAAAAAACTTGGTTTTGTTGGAGGAGTTGACAGTGCTGCTGGATTACGTTCAGGTCAATATTTGGCTCACGGCATTGACTCTGTTGAAAAAATGTCGTTTGGCTTTACAAAAGCAAATACTGGGAATAATGAACTTTTGCGAGAATATTGGAATGCACAACGTGGTTATAAAAATGCTATGGAAGGTTTCTATAATGGAACTATTGCTGCTGCATTGAAGGCAGAGCCAGAGGCTGTTGGAGAATATCTATTCAATGTAAATAGAACATCACGATTGCGCGATGTTAATAAATCAATTGCAGAGGCACAAAAATATTTGAAACCAGAGCAGTCAAAAGGACTTACAGAAGAACTTCAGTATGGATACTTAAACCAGATGTTTGGAAGCGAAGAAGGAATACGAACATTTGCTTCAAATATGAAAACTGACAAAAACTTCAAAATACAATTTAACAGATTATTTGGAGATTCAAAAATCAGAAACGAGTTAGAAGCAATTGCAAATGCCGCACATTATTCTGGAGAAACTGGTGTTACTGGAACAGCATTGCGAAATAAAGGACTTGCAGCGATAACTGCCCCTGCAACTAGTATTGCAGCAGTAGGACTTGGGTATTTTATTATCCCCGATGAAATGAAAAGCAAGTTAGATGCTTCTGCACTTACTTATTTGGCGGCAAGTGGCGGGGTCTTTTACTTAACTCCCAAAATTATGGCTAAAGCAGCAACAAGCAAGAGCGCAATGGACACATTGGCTATGCTTAGAAAAGCACAAGACAATCCAAAATATGCTGGTGCTGCTGCTTTGAAAATTGTTGATGGAATTAGAAAAGAAGGCTTGTTTGATAACGAATTCTTAGCAACAGTGCAGTCTAAACTTGCTCCATCTCAGCAACAGGCTCCAGCAAAACAAGTTCCAGAAGCACAACCTATTGATTGGTCGCAAGTCCCTGTAATGAGTGAATAATGCCACTAACTCAAGGATTTAATGCTCTATTAGCCTCTGCCGAAAGCCCATGGCCTGGAACAGAGACTAAAACAGTGCTGGTTTGTCGTATTCCAAAGAAAGATGAGGACAAGATGCTTAGAGCAAATGAGTTTCTTGACAAAGATGGACGCATCTGCCGATGGGCGGTGGTGAACAAGAAATGATAGACCCATTCACGGCCTTCGCTATGGCACAAGCTGCCGTTTCTGGCATAAAAAAGCAGTTGCTCTTGGCAAAGACATCCACGGCCTCTATAAAGAATTCAGCAGTTTTTACCAAGCAGCGGATACAGTTCACCTAGCAAGCAGCAAGGCACGGATTGCAAGCATAGGAAAGACAGATGCACAGATAAGTTCTCAAGCTCTCCAGATTGCACTTGCATCTAAGGCGCTGCGAGAGCATGAGAAAGAGTTGAAGGACATTCTTTTCTACTCAGGCAATGCGCCAGTGTGGGAGGAAATGATGGCAGAGCGAACCAGGATGATTAAAGAGCGCAATACGATAGAAAGAGAAGAAGCAGAAAGAAAGCAGAAGGATAAAGAAGTGAAAGTAGCGATTATTATGAACACACTCTGGATTTCAGGTGCGTCAGCTATCGTTGTTCCACTTGTTAGCATCACGTTTCACGTTATTACTAATAGGGGTTTTTGATGATTCCAATTCTTGGCGCATTGTTAGGTACGCTTGCTGAAAGCGGTCTTGGTCTTCTGTCTTCTGCTATCCAGGCAAAAGGCAAGGAAGTGGTTGAGAACACATTGGGAGTCAAGATTCCTGATAATCCCACTCCTGCCGATGTTGAAAAATTGCGAGAGTTGCAGTACCACCATGAAGAGCGCTTGATTGAACTTGGCATCGAGAAGGCCAAGATGGAACTGGCTGAGATGGAGATGCTGGCAAAGGCTGCACAGAACGATGCAGATAACATCACAGACCGCTGGCAAGCGGACATGAATTCTGACTCCTGGCTATCAAAGAACATACGCCCCATGAGCCTTATAGCCATCTTTATGGGCTATTTTCTGTTTGCCATGATGAGCGCCTACGGACTTAACGCTAACGAGTCCTATGTGACCCTGTTGGGTAACTGGGGAATGCTCATTATGGGTGCTTATTTTGGAGGCAGGACGGTTGAGAAGCTGGCTGAAATGAGGAGCAATAAGTGAACATTTTCATTCCTGTCTTGTATATCTGTATGAACGGGCATTGTGAGTTTTTTCAACAAAATGCCCACTACACTGACAGACAACAGTGCATAGCAGTTGTGATGGCAAAACAAGAAGAATACGTCAAAATGGGTGCAATAGTAGATGCCACTTGCATCGACTTAGTTGTTCAAAAAAGGGGTTTGTATGAGTCTTAATCAAGAGCAAGCAGGTTTTCTGCTGGATATGTGCAAGCTGATTCAATACGCTACTGAGCAGGGTTTTATGGTCACTGGTGGCGAGTTGGCGCGTACACCTGAGCAGCAAGCCATCTACGTCAAGACGGGCCGTAGCAAGACGATGAACAGCAT